>OGXZ01000801.1_pt1 | contig 18589 bp, 16 predicted proteins | sample 1576431 | NCBI WGS metagenome assembly OGXZ01 (sample SAMEA3541590, study PRJEB24748) | human gut metagenome | biome: human gut; feature: human-associated habitat; material: faeces | place: China | collected 2012
GCTGTCCCTCCGGAACTGATCTCCAGAGCCCGTTTTACTTCCCATAATCGTCCTTATGGGAAGTTTTTGCGTATATCATTGACCGGCACCTCCATGGACATGTCCTGTCCGAAGAGATGTACTCCGATCTCTACCGTATCTTTTTTGACTTTCCAGATCACTCCCGACATATTTTCAAAGGATCCGGAAATCACGCTGACATGGTCGCCTGCGGCATAACCGTGGTTTTTCTCCGGCTGTGCGGCATGGTAAAACTCCGGCATCTCCAACGGGGTCTCAACCTTTCCATAGCGGATCTCCTGCTGGATATCTTCCTTTAAGATAACCCCCAGGGCCACGGTCTTATAGCTCCCCATCATCTTCAGCCGGATGATCACATAACGCTTCTTATACTGGGCCTTTACGATGGAATCTGCATATTCTTTCAAAGGTCCGCATACGCGGAGGATCCGCCCCTTTCCATCCAGTTCCACATAGGAAAGCCGGACAATATGCTGGTTTTTCAGCATATTCGCGAAAAACGCTTCTTCTTCCTCTTCAATGGAAAGAAAGTCAAAATTTCCATCGGCGATCATCTTGGACATGGCAGGAACCTTCTTCAGACACAGGTACAGCTCCTTCGGCGTATCCGAAACAATGAACACATATCCTGGAAACAGCCGCTCCACATGGACGACGCTTTCCTGCTGCTTTCTCCATACCCTTTCGTAATATGCCACAAAACAATCTGTGTACAGTTCTTTTGGAACGATCTCTTCAATATAATGGACCAGCTCCTCTTCTCTTCCAGTCATTGTCTGCAATACATACCACATGATGATTCTCCTTTTAGGGTAGGCTCCGCCACTCCGCGATCCGCCCTTCGGCGTCCCAGATTCATTCAGGCACGTTATGTGCGACCAGTATAACCCCTTCCAAAAGCCCGCAGCCTTCAAACTCTCAAGCTTTTGTCCGGTTTTAGCTCATATCATTATAGCATCGCAGTACAGCTTTTTCAACCCTTCTTTTCGATACCAGGGCCTAGTATATCACATCTTTCTCTGGCTGTGCGTTCCAATTTCTGCAAAACATCTGCGATTATGACATAAATACCAGAATTTGTCTGTCTGCCCGAAAGCTGTGCTGCACCGTCTTACAGAATCCGGATTTTCCGCATTTTACGCCATTCCTATGCCTCCTGCTTCCTCTCCGCTTCCTTCACCACCGCCGCCACGATCTTCTCCACATCTGCAATAAAATCCTCAACAGTCTCCCGGGAAATGGGCTCCTTTTGCGCATCCGCATGGCGGCGGTCTGACTGATGGGCGATCATATTGCGGCGCTGAAACAGGCTGTTTAACCGGCGCTTCATCTTATCTCTGGGCTTTTCCGAAGAGCCCTGCTCCCAGAAAGCGTCTTTGGCGATCTGCATAACATCCATCCCCAGAAGACTGATCTGGTCCTTTACCGTATCCCAGGATGCCATAGTGACAGTTCCGTATGTATCATTGATAAAATCCAGGAACCATGCGTCACTGTCCCTGTCCCTCATGGCCGCCTCAACCACTCCCATATGTACCATGATGTTCTCATATTTCACAGTGCTGTTCCAGCTTCCCGCGTGTATTTCACACAGACCATATTTCGTCAGCTCGTGCATAAAGAAGTCCAGGGCGCTTTCCAGGAAAACGATCTGGGAACGCCAGATATTTTCTCCCTCTTCTGTCCTCCCGCCCTGGACCAGCTCCTCCGCCACGGCAAACTGCCCCCGGACTGCGCTTATGTTTTCCTGAAAATGCTCCGTGATCTTATCCAGAGGAAACCGGACCACCGGTATCTTCGCCTTATCTCTTGTACCCTCCTCGCGAGGTCTCAGTTCCAGATTCCGTCCTGCCATCAAAGCTTCCCCCTGCTATTTTTCGATCTGTTTTTCAAACTCTTCCCAGAAGTTCTTATTTCTCATGGGAATCGCCCCATATTTTCCAAGGATATACCCGTTTTTCAGGTTTTCTGTTTTTCTCACATTCCGTATCTCCATCAGAGAGTACAGGTTTGTGGCCCTCTCTTCGTTCAGCTCTGTGAACCAGATCTGATCCCTCCGGAACAGGTTCGAGTCCAGGAGACTGGTATCATGGGTAGAGAAGATCAGCTGGGCCGAAAATCTGTCTGACGTTCTCTGGAACAATTCTGCGATCTGGTAGATCAAGGCTTCATGGAGGCAGGTTTCCAGCTCGTCACAGATCAAAACCCGGCCCTTGTTTAAGATATCGATCAATGGACATAAAATTTCAAACAGCTTTTTCACGCCATCCGACTCCTCTGTCATCAGATCCGTTTCAAACTGATCGTAGACCACCTGGGCTTCGATCCGTTTTGTCTGGTTCTCCGGAATCCTTACATCCCTGATCTGGTTCCCCAGAAGCCGCATCAGGATCAGAAAAATTTTCTTGATGTCTGGATCCCGCCTCATCAGATTCAGCGAATAATCCATCCAGTTATTCTTCTTTGAATCATAGATCACCAGATCTCTGGTAAAAAACAAAAAGGCAGCCTCCACTTCTTTTACGTTGGAAAAGTTTGCCCCGCAGGCCAGAAACAGGCGGTTTTCCTTTAGGACGTTGAGGCTTTGCTGAAAGGAGCTCTTATACCGGTCTCCCGGCGTAACGGCCTGACCGCTGCGCTCAAAGATCTTCACCTGGCGGCCCTTTGGGAAGTAGTACAGATATTCCTCCGCGATCTCCTGGTCCTGAACAGTAAATCCATATGCATAGCGGATCCCTTCTTTTAAAAACTGAATCGCATAGCTGCTGGCGTCTCCCTCTTCGCTGGTCTTATGTTCCGATTGCGGTACCTTTTCCCCCGGCTGAAAGCGCATGCTCTTATCCACCATAAGTGCACAGAAATTCAGCGCGTCAATAAAATTGCTCTTTCCGGAGCCATTAGGGCCGTAGATCACCGCCGTCCTGAGGATCCGCATCCCATTATGGAGCTTTAAAGATTTCTCATGAGTATCATCGCTTCCGGCGAGCATGGAAAATGTAATTTCATTTTTAATGGATTTATGATTGGAGCACCTGAATTCCAATAGCATACCGATTACCCCTGTCGTTTTATTTACCACCATAATACCCCTCATATCCATGTTCTGTCAATGTAATCTGCACAAAATCCGCAGATTGAACAAATAAAACCTATAATCAGTATGTCTATCTCTCTGCTTTTTATTCTTCCGAACTCGTCAGCCAGCTCCATTCCGCAAAAAACCGGGCCGCCGCAGAACACCGGCCTAAAAGCCTCCTGTCCCGCAGCGCCCCGGCCGCTCCTACCTCTTCTCGTACATCTCCGCCGTATAATGGATCACTCTGGTCCCGCTGTTCTCAAACTGGAACGGCACATATAAAAGGTCCTCCATGGCCTTTGCCACAGCCTCTCTCTTATCCTCCTCCACATAAAACAGCAGGAAGCCGCCTCCTCCGGCGCCCAGAAGCTTTCCTCCAAGAGCCCCGGCCTCGATCCCCTTGGCATAAAGACCGTCGATGGAGTCCGTGGAGATCCCGCTGGAGATCCCGCGCTTTAGCTTCCAGGTGTAGTCCAGAAGCCGGCCGAACTCATTGAGATCCGTCTTTGTGGTCAGCACCTTCTCCGCCTCGTCCACCAGAGACAGCATTTCCAGAAGCTGCCGCTCCTTGTCGGCCATGTCCTTCTGGGTGGTCTTCTGGATATCTGAGGAGAACCGGGAAAAGCCGGTGAAAAACAGCATCAGATTCCGGTTCAACTGGGCCTTCCGGTCCGGGGAGATGATCACTGGATTCACCTCGTAGCCGTCGGCGTTAAAGTTGATCCGGTTAAGGCCGCCGAAGGATGCGGCGATCTGGTCCTGGACGCCGCCGCTTTCCTTGCAGAGCACCCGCTCCAGATAAATGGCGTCGTCGGCCAGCTTCCGTTTATCGGCGTATTTGCCCTTTAAGGCGTAAAACGCGTTCAGCATGCCCACGGCAAAGGAGCTGCTGGTGCCCAGGCCGGACCGGGCCGGCAGGTCTGCCTCATAGGTCAGGCGGATCTCCTGCATGTCCAGATACTTCATGGCCTCCCGGATGGCCGGATGCTCGATGGCCTCCACATCGGTCACCCGCTCGATCCTCGAGTAGGAAAGCTCTGTGGAATAATCGAAGAACCGCGGCAGATGGCGCACGTTCACGTAGCAGTATTTATCAAAGGTGGTGGAGATCACGGCTCCGCCATGCTCCTTATAAAATCCCGGGAAATCGGTCCCGCCGCCAAAAAAGGACATGCGGAACGGCGTCTGTGTAATGATCATGAGATCCCTCCTAATCCATCTCCAGGATCTTCTCCACGGCCTCCAAAAGGTCCCTGCAGACAAGATCCGGCGTCACATCGTATTTTTTATCCTTTCCTGCCTCTCCGGTCAGTACCAGGGCGGTGCGCATTCCGGCGTTGATCCCTGTCTGGATATCCATGGTGGTGTCTCCCACCATCCAGGAGGCGGAAAGGTCAATGTTATATTTTTCTGCCGCCTGCCCGATCAGGCCGGTCTTTGGCTTCCGGCACTCACAGGGGATCTTGTAAGCCGGATTCTCCTCCGGGTATCCCTTGTCCGGGTGATGGGGGCAGAACAGGATATCGTCCAGGAACGCGCCCTCCTTCCCCAGAAGGGAGGACAGCTTCCGGTGGATATTTTCCACATCCTCGATCCCACAGAGGCCCCGGGCCACCACCGGCTGGTTGGTGATGACGATCCCCAGACGGCCCGACTGGTTGATCCGTTTCACCGCCTGGACCGCGCAGGGCTCCAGCTCAAAGTCCTCCTCCTTATATACCAGGCCCCGGTACTGGTTAATGGTGCCGTCCCGGTCCAGGAAGATGCATTTCTGCTTTCTGCTGAGGGATTTCTCCGCAATAAAGCCCCGTTCAATATCCTTTAAGGTCTGCTGGATCCGGTCCACGGTCCCCACATCCTTCACATACTCCGGGGAGCGGTAGCCGTACACCGGCTCTCCATCCTGGATCATGCCCTGGATCACATCATTTTCCAGATTCCGCTTCACCGGCTCCAGAACCCGGTCACAGATTTTTCTGTTAAACACGAAAATTCCAGCATTCACACAATTTTCATACCAATAGTCCCTGATATTGTGCTTGGAGTCGAATTTCCGCACCCGGTCGTCCTCATCTAACACCAGGAGATCCGAGTCATAGGGATGGCCGTTGGGATGGACGAACAGTGTGGCCGCCGCCTTTTTCTTCTCATGGAAGGCCAGCATCCGTCCGAAATCCATGTCAAAAAACAGGTCCCCGGACATCATGAAGAAGGTTTCCTCCACCATGTCCTTTAAATAATAGAAGGAACCGGCGGTACCCAGGGGCGTTTCCTCCACAAAATACCGGATCCGTACCCCAAAGCGCTCCCCATCTCCAAAATATTCCCGGATCTTTTCTCCCAGATGGCCGATGACCATGAGGATATCGGTGATCCCGTGGTCCTTCAGCCTCTCCACCTGCCATAATAACAGCGGTTTTCCCGCCACCTCCACCATGGGCTTCGGTATCTCGTCTTTCGTAAGGGCCGCCAGACGCGTTCCCTTTCCTCCAGCCATGATCACTGCCTGCATATGCACACTCTCCGTTCTATATGGATTCATTTTCCTTTTTCTTTAACTGTCTGCTGACGCCCATGGCCAGAAGCTGCACCGTCACAGGCATGGCCACCGGAAGGTTTAAGTTCACCGTGGCCTGGACCGCATAGGCCGCCAGGGCAAACAGGCAGGCCGCCACCTCCGGCCGGTCTTTGAGGTTCCTTGCCATCCAGAAAATGGAGGTGCCCAGCCATGCCATATAGGACAGCATGCCAAACAGGCCGATGGTGATCAGATAATGGAGGTATTCGTTATGGGCGTTATCAAAGATCACATTGCCCAGCTCTCCCAGATAATAATTTTCCATGAGCACCTGGAAGGTCTCCGGCCCATAGCCGAAGATCTTGTCCTTGGTGGTGAAAAACTCCTTGAAAACCTCCATGGACCGGATCCAGGCATAGCCCCGGTTGGTGCCCCAGGCGTCATTGAACACCACATATTTGCTGATGGCCGCATACTTTTCCGCATTCCCCGCCACATTGGCGTCGTAAAGCACATAGATGACTCCAGCCGCAATGACGGCCAGAAAGCCAAGCCAGACAAAGCAAGGCCATTTGCCGATCCGGTCCTTTTCTCCCTTTCTCCGGATGGTCAGCACCGTCAGCACCGCCGCCGCGATCCACAAAGCCAGGACGATCTCCTTAAAATGCTCGTACTGGACGAACATGGTAAATAGGCTGTCGATGCCCAGGACCTTGTCCGCGTATTTCACATTGGCCCATTCCACGATCCAGGCCGCCGTGAAGAACCCTGCCGCCGCCATGAGATATCTCCGGATGCCGCTCCAGGTCCGGAACAGGTACAGGGGCAGGAAGCCCAGGAGCGCTCCCAGGGTCAGATAGGCGTTGTCGCTGGTTCCCATGATGATGGCCACGCTGGACACCATCATGGCGGCAAAATACCAGACCCTCTTCCTCCAGTCCTTATCCAGGGTGAATAAGGTCATGGACACCGCCAGCACCGCGCCCACATAAACGGTGTACGTATTAATGTTTCCAAAGGTGGAGACAAAGGTGGCATGCTGGTCCGCTGAAAGCTCTTCCTTAAAGTGGAGCAGGTCCATCTGGAAATAGTCGGTGATGCCGAAGCCGCAGACCAGCATTCCCGTCACCAGGAACAGATCCAGATACCACTGATGGAACCGGAAGAACCGGGTCACCAGGAAGTAGACCACCGTATAGAGGGTGATCAAGAATACGCCGTTGTACCGGCCGAAGGTCCCCCAGAATGCGTCCCAGCGCCAGTCCACGCAGAGGATCCAGGAAATGACATTGGCTCCCCAGAACGCCAGCATGGCCCAGTCCACGAAATTCAGGCTCCCGAAGATCCGCTTCAGGATCCCGGCTCCTCCCTTTTCACTGCCGTTTCCCTTAAAAAATCCGGCGATCCGGCCGCTGAAGATCCCATAAAAGAGCATCAGCGCCATGGCCGCAATGGAGGCGACACAGTAAAAATGGTACTTGGTCTCCAGAATGTTGTAATAATAGTTATCGTATGCCAGGGGAAAGATACCCAGCACCGCCACGGCGAACACGCCCATGATCCCGGCCATGCTCCTGGCGTCTTTCTCCCGCAGTTCGGGGCTGTCCGCCCCTTTCTGCCTCTTTCCAGATACTTTATTTGACATATCTCTTACTCTGCTGCGGCCTGCGCCGCATTTTCCTTTCCTGTTTTCCTTGTTTTTAGAGAAAAAACCAGGTATAGTATACCATTCTCCGCCATTTTCCGCAACGGTATGCAGAGGGAAATCTCCCAGGCTTCCGGCGCGGGGCAAGGAAAAGACCGGCCGCCCCGGCAGATCATCTCCGCCGGACCGTCCGGTCCTGCGCCTTATGGCGTAAAATTTATACTTCAAAGATCATATCGCCGTAGCTGGGGAAGGGCCAGTATTCCTTGTCCACGATCATCTCCAGGCGGTCCGCAGGCTCTCTGAGCCGGTTCATGGCCGGTACCATCTCATCGTAGCAGAAGTGGGCCCGCTCCTTCATATTAGACATGGTCCCTGCCTTCTCCAGATCCTTCCGGATCTCCTCCATGGCGTTTTTCATGGCAGCCAGCAGGCTGGAGACCTCCAGCACCAGCTCCGTCTGCACACTCATGTCAGCCTCCGGGCAGGCGGTCCTTACTTCATTGAGGGACCTGGCCAGATCTCCCGAATACCGGATCACTGCCGGAATGATCTGCTTTCCAGCCATGTCTGACATGGTCCGGGCTTCCACCAGAACGCTCTTGGCATAAGTCTCGTACTCGATCTCTGCCCGGGCGTACAGCTCGGATCTTGTGTACACGCCGAAGTCTCCGAACAGCTTCACGGCCTTTTCTGTCACCAGGGACGGGATGGAATCCACCATGCACTTTAAGTTGGGAAGACCTCTCCGTTCTGCCTCCTGTACCCACTCCTCGGTGTAGCCGTTGCCGTTGAAGATGATCCGTCTGTGCTCGGAAAGCAGCTTTTTGATCAGGTCATGGACCGCTGTGGGGAAGTCATCGGAGGCCTCCAGGATATCCGCCGCTTCCTTAAAGGCCTCTGCCACAATGGTATTCAGCACCACATTGGCGGAGGAAATGGAGTCGGAGGAGCCCACCATACGGAATTCAAATTTATTGTTGGTAAATGCAAAGGGCGAGGTCCGGTTCCGGTCTGTGGCATCCTTATCAAAATCCGGAAGTGTGGTCACGCCGGTCCTTAAGGTACCGCCCATCTTGGAGTGGGTGGCGGAGCCGGTGCTGCAGAGCTGGTCGATCACGTCCTCGATCTGCTCGCCCACAAAGATGGAGATAATGGCCGGCGGCGCCTCCTGGGCTCCCAGACGGTAATCGTTTCCAGGAACGGCCGCCGACTGGCGGAGCAGGTCTGCATGGACGTCCACGGCCTTCATGATGCAGGCCAGCACCAAAAGGAACTGGATGTTCTCATGGGGCGTCACTCCCGGCTCCAGCATATTGATGCCGGTGTCGGAGGTCAGGGACCAGTTGTTGTGCTTTCCGGAGCCGTTGACGCCCTGGAACGGCTTTTCATGGAGCAGGCAGGCAAGGCCGCGGCGGCTGGCTACCTTTTTCATGGTCTCCATGACGATCTGGTTGTGGTCCACTGCCAGGTTGGCCTTGGTGTAGATGGCCGCCAGCTCATGCTGGGCCGGAGCCACCTCGTTATGCTGGGTCTTGGCCGCCACCCCCAGCTTCCAGAGCTCCTCGTTAAGCTCCTTCATGAACGCGCCCACCCGCTCCCGGATCACGCCGTAGTAGTGGTCGTCCATCTCCTGGCCCTTGGGCGGCATGGCTCCGAACAGGGTGCGGCCCGTATAGATCAGGTCTTTTCTCTGTAAATATTTTTCCCGGTCCACCAGGAAATATTCCTGCTCCGGTCCCACCGACGGGATCACCCGCTTCACGGCAGTGTTGCCGAACAGATGGAAAATGCGGACCGCCTGCTTATCGATGGCCTCCATGGAGCGTAAGAGCGGCGTTTTCTTATCCAGGGCCTCTCCCCCGTAGGAGCAGAAGGCTGTGGGGATGCAGAGGGTCACGCCTAAGGCGTCCTTTTTTAAGAACGCCGGGGAGGTACAGTCCCAGGTGGTATAGCCTCTGGCCTCAAAGGTAGCCCGGAGACCGCCGGAGGGGAAGGAGGAGCCATCGGCCTCTCCCTTGATCAGCTCTTTCCCCGAAAGATCCATCAGGACTCTTCCGGCTGCGTCGGGACTGGTGATAAAGGAATCGTGTTTTTCCGCCGTCACGCCGGTCAGGGGCTGGAACCAGTGGGTATAATGGGTCGCTCCATTGTCCACCGCCCAGTCCTTCATGGCATGGGCTACCACGTCTGCGATGGACGGGTCCAGCTCGCTTCCGTCCTCAATGGTCTGCTTCAGCTTCTTATAGACGCTTTTGGGCAGACGCTCTCTCATTACCGCGTCGTCAAATACATTTTCTCCAAAAATTTCTGCCACATGGATGGCCTCGCTCATAGATTTTTCCTCCTCATGTATACTGGCCCAGCCAGATTTGCAAAAACGTTCTCCCGGAAAGGGGAGAACGTCTGATTGCCGCACGCGTCTTTTATTCTGCCTTGCCAATGGAACCGAACAGCTCCATTTTGGTCTTCACAGTCTCTTTGATGGCCGCTGCGCCGGGAGCCAGAAGCTTTCTCGGGTCAAATCCCTTTCCTTCCAGATCCTTTCCTGCTTCGATGTACTTTCTCGTAGCATCGGCAAAGGCCAGCTGACACTCGGTATTTACATTGATCTTCGCAACGCCCAGGGAAATGGCCTTCTTGATCATATCCTCCGGGATCCCTGTACCGCCGTGAAGCACCAGAGGCATATCGCCCACCTTCTCCTTCACTGCCGCAAGGGTCTCGAAGCTTAAGCCCTGCCAGTTGGCCGGGTATTTTCCATGGATATTTCCGATTCCCGCAGCCAGCATATCAACACCCAGGTCTGCGATCATCTTACATTCGTTGGGATCTGCGCACTCGCCCATACCAACTACACCGTCTTCCTCACCGCCGATGGCGCCGACCTCAGCCTCCAGGGACATGCCCTTTTCACGGCAGATGCGGATCAGCTCCTTGGTCTTCTCCACGTTCTCCTCGATGGGATAGTGGGAGCCGTCGAACATAATGGAAGAAAATCCGGCTTCGATGCACTTTAAGCAGCCCTCATAGCTGCCATGGTCCAGGTGAAGGGCAACGGGAACTGTGATGTTTAATTCCTCCAGCATACCATTGACCATTCCCACAACGGTCTTATATCCGCCCATATACTTTCCAGCGCCCTCGGAAACCCCAAGGATCACCGGAGATCTTAATTCTTCCGCTGTCTGAAGGATCGCCTTTGTCCACTCCAGGTTGTTGATGTTGAAATGGCCTACTGCATATTTTCCGTCTCTTGCCTTTGCAAGCATTTCTTTCGCTGTTACTAACATAATCTTGGACCTCCATTTGCGTCATATTGTTTCAGGCCGCATCATAAGCCGGCGCTGTATACTCAAGGTGATTATACCTTATTTCTCCAGGTTTGAAAAGATTGATTTCACAGTTTCCTTTATTAATATTAAATCTGCTCCATTTATGCTATAATCCAGGGACGGAGGTATTTTCCTATGATCTATGAAAATGTAATGCAGGCCGTTTTCCTTTCCCGTCCCAACCGGTTCCTGGCCCGGGTCCTTCTGAACGGAAACGAGGCGGTCTGCCATGTAAAAAATACCGGAAGACTGGGAGAGCTCCTGATCCCAGGCGTCCCGGCGGCGGTGCAGTTCCATCCAGACGCCATGGCCCAGGGAAGGAAAACAGAATACTCGCTGATCGCCGTAAAAAAAGAGACCGCCCAGGGGCCGCAGTGGGTCAATATTGACTCCCAGGCCCCCAACCAGACGGCGTGGGAATGGCTCACCGCCGGAGAGGGGCTTCCCTTCTGTCCCAGGCCGGACCATGTAAAGCGGGAGGTCCGCTATGGGGACTCCCGGTTCGATCTGGCCTTTTCCTGCGGCGGCTCTCCCTGGTTCATGGAGGTAAAGGGCGTGACCCTGGATATGGACGGTACGGCCATGTTCCCGGACGCGCCCACGGAGCGGGGAATCCGTCACCTGGAGGGCCTTGCGCAGGCCGTAAAGGATGGATACGGAGCGGCCGCTCTTTTTGTGATCCAGATGAAGGGCGTTCATGCTTTTTCCCCCCACCGGGAACGCCACCCGGAATTTGCCGCTGCACTGAAGCAGGCGAAGGAAAACGGCGTCCATATCTGGGCCTATGACTGCGCCGTCACAGACCGCTCCATGAAGCTTGACGCGCCGGTTCCCGTGATCCTCTGATCCCCGGTCCCCTGCCCTGATTCCGGTGTTCCCCGGCTCCCCCGCCCTGTACAGGCACAAAGCCGCCCGCTTTTTCATATCTCACTCATAAGCAACGTGCGAGTGAGTGATTTCATGGTACTACCATTGAGCAGTATAAATACAGGAGGATCCGCAAAGATCCTGGCGCTGGCCAATCCGCCGTTAATGGCCGGGCGGCTTTCTGACCTGGGCTTTGAGCCGGAGGAGGCCGTCACCTGCGTGCTCCGGAAACGGAAAGGGAACATTGCCGCCTATCTGGTCCGCGGGGCCGTCATCGCCCTCCGGGAGGAGGACAGCCGCATGATCCTGGTGGAGGCCCTCTCATGACGCGGCGCGTGGCCCTGATGGGCAACCCAAACGTGGGAAAAAGCACCATTTTCAACGGTCTGACCCGGCTCCGCCAGCACACCGGCAACTGGGCCGGAGTCACCGTCTCCTGCGCCGTGGGACAGTTTTCCTATGGCGGCCAGGATTTTTCCGCTGTGGACCTTCCCGGCATCTACTCCTTTGATACCCGCTCCGCTGAGGAGGAGCTGACAAAGGATTTTATTTTAAACGAGGACTACGACTTTCTGCTGGTGGTCTGCGACGCCACCTGCCTGGAGCGGGGGCTGTATCTGCTGTCCCAGGCTGCAGGGCTGCTGGAGCACAGAGAGGAGGCTGGTCCCATGCCCCAGGCGGTCCTCTGCGTCAATCTCTGCGATGAGGCTGAAAAAAAGGGGATCCGGATCGATTTTAAGGCCCTGGAGCGTTCCCTGGGGATCCCTGTGACTCCCTGCTGCGGCCGGACGGCCAAAGGCCTGTTAACCTTAAAGAAGCTGCTGGCCTCCCTGGCCGCCTCATGCCCCTGTGCCTGCGCCTCCTGCTCCCTGGGCCCTCCGTACCGGAGGCTCCCCTCCGCCTTCTCCCCCAAAGACCTGGCGGCCCAGGCGGTCACCTATACAAAGGAACATTACAGAAAAAGGGAAGAGCGGCTGGACCGGATCCTCACCGGCCCCTTCACCGGTACGGCGGTCATGGTACTGCTGCTTCTGGGGATCTTCTGGCTCACCATCACCGGGGCCAATTACCCGTCCTCCATGCTGTGGGACCTGTTTTTCTCCCTGGAGCCGCGGCTGGCTGAGGCCGCCCTTTCCATAGGCCTCCCCCAGTGGTTCATCGACATGGCTGTTTTCGGCGTATACCGGGTGGTGGCCTGGATCGTGTCCGTCATGCTGCCTCCCATGGCCATCTTTTTTCCTCTGTTCACTCTGCTGGAGGATCTGGGGTATCTGCCCCGGGCGGCCTTTAATATGGACGGCGCCTTCCACAAATGCAGCGCCTGCGGAAAGCAGTGCCTGACCATGGCCATGGGCCTGGGCTGCAACGCCGCCGGGGTGGTGGGCTGCCGGATCATCGACTCCCCCAGGGAACGGCTCATCGCCATCCTCACCAACAGCCTCATGCCCTGCAACGGCCGGTTCCCCCTGCTGCTGACCATGATCGCCCTTCTGGGAGCCGGAGGCGGCGTCTGGGCAGGGCTTCCGATGGAAAATCCGGTGCTCTCCTCCCTGCTGACCGCCCTGGTGCTGACGCTTTTTATCCTGGCAGCCATCCTGGCCACCCTTGGGGCCTCATTCCTGTTATCCAGGACGCTTTTAAAGGGCGTTCCCTCGTCCTTTACCCTGGAGCTTCCGCCCTACCGCCGCCCCCAGCCGGGAAAGGTCATCGTCCGCTCCATCTTTGACCGGACCCTGTTCGTCCTGGGCCGGGCCGTGGCTGTGGCCGCCCCGGCCGGTCTGGTGATCTGGCTTCTGGCCAATCTGACCGTGGGCGGAGAAAGCCTCCTTATGCACATTGCGGGCTTTCTGGATCCCCTTGGGGCCCTTATGGGACTGGACGGCATCATCCTCATGGCCTTTATCCTTGGCTTTCCCGCCAATGAGATCGTCCTGCCCATTATCCTCATGGCCTATTTACAGAGCGGCGTCCTGGCCCCCATGGACGATAAAACGGCCATTTTAAGCCTGCTGTCCGCCAACGGGTGGACCGTTAAGACCGCCGTCTGCATGGCTGTTTTCTCCCTGTTCCACTGGCCCTGCTCCACCACCTGCCTCACCATAAAGAAGGAGACGGGAAGCTTAAAATGGACCGCCGTATCCATCCTTCTGCCCACCGGGATCGGCGTCCTCCTCTGTATGCTGGTAAATCTGGTGTTCTGATGGTCTTCCCCGTTCTCCTGTGTAATGATGCCAGGGTCAAAAGGTCAAAAAGCCTTTTGACCCAAACATCATAGAATGATATAATCAGTATCAAAAAGGAAAAGGGGGAAACCATCCTATGATCCATATCTGCATCTGCGACGACAGCGACGCCATGCGGGACGAGCTCTGTGGTCTGATCCAGGCGCTCTGCCAAAAGCACAGCATCGCCGCCTCCGTATCCTGCTGCTCCTCCGGCGAGGAGCTGCTCTTCGATCCAGACGATAAAAACCGGACCACTGACATCTTTTTTCTGGACATCCTGATGAAAAAGCTCAACGGCATTGAAACTGCCGCCAAACTCCGCGCCATAAATCCCACCGCCCAGATCATCTTTCTCACGGTCAGCAAGGAGCATGTTTTCGAGGCCCTGGACGTGATGCCCCTCCACTACCTGTTAAAGCAGGACATGCGGACGGAGAAGATCGAAAAGGTCTTTTTAAAGGCTGTTTCCCTGGCTGAAAAGGGGCGGAAGGAAAAATTTACATATAAATTTGGAAAGACCATTGGCTCTGTCCTCCTGACGGACATTATTTTTTTCGAGGTAAAGAACCGGATCATCGAGATCCATGTGAAGGCCGGGCCGCCCATTGAATTTTATGGAAATATCTCTGACCTGGAGCAGCAGCTCCCGCCGGAATCCTTTCACCGGGTCCACCGCTCCTATATCGTAAACTTTGAAAATGTGGATTATCTCAGTGGAAAAGAATTTGTCTGCATCGACCGGACTGTGATCCCCATCGGCCAGAAGTACGCCGATTCCCGGGAGCATTATCAGAATTACCTGCTCAACGGCCTTTCCATGGTCTGAGCAGAGAGGAGGAGCTGTGGCAAACCGTATCTATCATGCCTTCTGGCTGCTGTTTTTGTATATCGTCTGGCTGTTCCTGCTCTCTGTCCGGACCGAGCGGCCGACGGATTCCTACCATACGTTTCTGGAGCTCACCAGCCCTGGAAGCATCGTTCATTTTGATCACCAGGAGGCCCGGAAGGGCGTCCTGTCTTTTTCGTGCAGCCTTCCCGGAGACCGGGTGGAGCGGCCGTTTCTGGCGGTCAGCGGCCAGAAGCCATCCAGAGTCCTGGCTGACGGTCGGGAGATACCGGTTCCGGAAGACTGTGAAACTCTTGAGATCAGCCCCGATACCTGGTTTCTGATCCCCCTGGACCCGGCCGGCGATCCGGCCCTTTCCCGCCTGGATGTCCAGTTTGACCCCGGCTTTTTAGAGGACGCTCCGGCCCCCTCTGCCGAATATGAGATCCGCACGACGCCCCGGATCTGTTTCGGCTCCCGCAACGCCCTGTTAAATAACCTGGCCATGTCCGGGACACTCCATCTCATTACCTCTGCGGTTTTGTTTTTTGTGGCTCTGGTGATCCTTCTGGCGGGCTCCGTATTCCGTTATGTATACAAAATACAGACTTGCGTTTCCGCCATCGGCTTCTGCTTTTTAGGCTTTGCCGTCTGGATCCTCTGTGAATCCTCCCTGGCCAGCTCCGTGCTCAGCGGCTACGCCATCGACACCGTCAAATGTGTTGCCATCTTCATCATCCCGGTGCTTTTATACCGGTACATCTCCCTGGAATTTCCCAAAACCTATCCGGGGATCTTTACCTTTCTCTGTCTGTTCCACTTTGCGGTCCTGATCCTCTCTGTGGCGGTGATCATGGCCGGCTACGTCCCCTTTTACCGGCTGGAGCAGTCCCTCTGGTTCCTGTTCATCTGCACCCTTATGGTCTGCATCTGCTATCTCAGCGCTGAGGTATCGGAAAACAGGAAGATGCACACGGTCTACATCGGGATCGTCATCAGCTTTTTTACCTTTTTCATCTACCTGCTGTTTTACAATTTCCAGCCCGTAGTCGCCATCCGCAGCCTGGTCACCGGAGCTGTTCTGCTGATCCTTTATAACCTGGTCCTGTTGGTGCCGGAGACCGCCCGGATCTACCGTCAGAGCCTGGAGCGGAAAAATCTGGAGCAGCAGCTCAATGAGCAGGTCCGCCACTATAAGGCCATCGAGGGGCGGGAAAGCCAGTACCGGAAGCTGCGTCATGATATGAAGAACCACTGGCAGATGGTCCAGACCCTCCTGGCCTCCGGGAAAACGGCTGAGGCCCTGGACTACACCTCCAGGATCCGGGACCAGCTGGAGCTCCATACCCGCTCCCGTCAGCTTGTCAGCACCGGCAATCCGTTTCTGGACGCGGTCCTTACCTCCAAGCTGGACCAGGCAGCCGCCAGCGGGATCCAGGTGGACACCGAGATCATGGTGGTAAAAAACATGAAGATCGACATGGTGGACTGCGGCATCATTTTCGGCAATATCCTGGAAAATGCCATCGAAGCCTGTTTAAACCAGAGCGGGGACTCTGAAAAAAGGATCCTGGTAAAGCTCCTGTATAAAAAGGGGATGCTGGTCTGCGGCATCTGTAATTCCATGGATCCGGATGCCTCCATCCGCTCCGGCTTTGCCACCACCAAGCCGGATTCTGAGGGCCATGGCCTGGGGCTCCCCAACGTCCGGGAGGCTGTGGCCGGCTACGGCGGGACCTTAAATCTCAAGGCACAGGACGGCCGCTTTGAGGTTTCCTTTGTCCTGTTCGGCGTGGCCCCGTCCTCTTGTGCAGTCTGACGGATTTTCACTACATTTTTCCTGCCTTTTGCATCATTTATGCCCACTTCTGGCTTTTAAAATGCTAAACTTTTTCTGTAATCCATAAAATTTTCATAAAAATGAGAAGGAGGGGGAAAGGATGTACAACCCACAGGATCCCGTGGGAAAGGTCACCGAGACCATGGCAAAGCTGTTTGCGGTCATGGCCGATGAGGTGCTCCAGGAAATGGGACAGGAAAAGGGAGAAGCCGTCGTAAAGCGCGCGGTACGCCGCTTCGCCAACATGAGGGCCCAGAAGATCATCGAAAACATCAAAAAGGACGGAAAGGAAGTCACCTTCCACACGGTGGAGGAATATTCCGATTATCCGGCCAATGAGGCGTGGGACTGCGACTCTTTCGTGGAGGGAAATACACTGAGAGAGATCAACCGCGTCTGTCCGTTTTCCACGGCTTTTCGTGAGATCGGACTTGAAAACGCCGGAAAGCTCTACTGCGAGGAGATCGACATTGCCCTCAACGAGGCCTTTTTCGGAAAGATCGACTTTAAGCGCCCTGCGCTCTTCACCGACGGTCCCTGCGCTCCATGCGAAATGATCGTGACCTGTCTGGAAGACCAGACCAAATAATCAGGAGGATGTAAACATGAACGGAACGGAAGTGAATCCACGTTACTCAGAAAACGCCCTGAAAGAAAAGGCGTTTTTGCAGGAATTAAATAAAAAGCCGCCCCTTCAGAAATTCTTTGGCTACTGCAAGCTTTCTGGACCGGGCTTTATGAACGCTGCCTTTACCCTGGGCGCCGGCTCCTTTGCCAGCTCCGTGACCCTGGGCGCCGCCTACGGCTACGATATGCTCTGGATCCCGCTGTACTCCTTCGCCCTGGGCCTTTTTATGCTGGCCCTGGCCACCCGGTTCGTGACCGCATCGGAGATCTCTGTCATCAAGGCCCAGGATAAATTCCATGGAAAATTTTTCGGAAGCTTTGCCACCGGACTCGTGGCCTGCTTCGTCGCATCGATCGTTTATAACTTCGGCCAGTACGCCCTGGGCGCAGACGCTGTTACCGCCCTGTTCTCGGTGGTGAACATCAATGTTCCCAAGAACATCAGCTGGATCTTACTGGTTGCCATCTCCGTACCTCTTTCCTTAATGTACGGCTCCGGCGATAACCCCAAGGGCGTTAAGATCGTAGAAAACGCCATGAAGATCCTCATTGGCATCATGCTGGTGGTATTCGGCGCTGTTCTCTGTGTCACCGGCGTGGACTTTAAGGCCATGATCAAAGGACTTCTGATCCCGACACTGCCCAGCGGAATCGACGGCATCGTCATGCTCATCGCCTCCCTGACCGCCACCATCGGCGTCATGGACTGGGTACTGTTCAACAACGGTATGGAATCCCGCGGATATTCTGAAAACCATGAGACTCTGGGCCGCTTTGACGCCGTGTTCGGCGGACTGATCCCGGTGACTCTGGTGCTTTCCTTCGTTTCCATCGCCTTTGCCGAGGCTTTTGCCGGACAGGAAGGGATCCCCACCGACTCCACAGCGCTCTGCAATGCCCTGGTTTCCGTAATTCCGTCCATCTGGATCCAGCTGGGCTTCTACATCGGTATCATCGCCCTTGTATGTTCTTCCATGATCGGATTAAGCGTTACCTGCGCCACCTCCTTCTATCAGTCCACAAATGTAAAGAAGGACACCAAGGCCTGGTACCATCCGTTCATCGTCCTGGCTCCCCAGATCGGCTTCTTAGGCGCATTCTTTGGAAAGCCTGTGATGGTGGTCGTATTCATCGCCGCCATGCAGTCCTTATTTAACTGGATCTCCGGCAACTCCTGGTATCTCCTGGGCAATGATCCCAGATACCTGGGCAAAAAGGTCATCCAGTCCAGATTCTTCAACGCCGGCATCCTTGCCTGCATTTCGGTCCTGAACATTGTATTTATCACCTTTATCATGAGTAAGATGGGAGTGTGGCCAGCATAATGAACATTCAGAAATTTTTAGATTCCAAACACGGAAAGCTTCTGGGACGCGTATATTTCCTGATCCTTCTGTTCATCGGAAACGCGCTGATCCCCATTGGAGCAGTCATGAAATTTTTACATAATGGATCCGGCGTCCTCATGATCCTGGGGATCATCATCACTGTGGCCGCCATTGTGATCCTCTCCACGCCTTATGATCTGAGCAATTATAAGGAAGAGAAATAATCCGCATACAAATTCCTTCTATTTGTGCAAGAAGGGAGCCCGCACACCGGCTGGTGC
>OGXZ01000808.1_pt1 | contig 18511 bp, 14 predicted proteins | sample 1576431 | NCBI WGS metagenome assembly OGXZ01 (sample SAMEA3541590, study PRJEB24748) | human gut metagenome | biome: human gut; feature: human-associated habitat; material: faeces | place: China | collected 2012
CTTGCTACTGCATACTTCGCTATGCTTGCCGTAGTTCAGGAGTTAAGGTCAGTTAGACGCGTGGATTACTTCGTTCCTAAGGCGTCAAAGACACGTTTCGTGATGTCTTCAATCGAGCCTAAACCCGAAATGGAGACGTACTTCGGTGCGCTAGGATCTTGGGATGCGGCGAGATCACGATAAAAGCCCACCAAGGCTTCCGTCTGGCTGTGATAGACACGCAAACGGTTTAAAACGACTTCTTCGCGATCGTCATCACGTTGAATGAGAGGATCGCCCGTGATGTCATCCTTGCCTTCGACTTTAGGCGGATTGTATTTGATGTGATAGGTGCGACCCGAGACTGGATCCACACGACGTCCGGACATACGTTCAACGATTTCGGCATCAGGCACTTGGATTTCGAGCACGTAGTCGATAGGGATGCCGGCATCTTTTAATGCTTGAGCCTGCGGAATGGTGCGCGGGAAACCATCAAAAAGAGCGCCGTTGGCGGCATCGGGTTGCGTCAAGCGATCTTTGACCAAACCAATAATGATGTCATCCGAAACCAACTGCCCCTTGTCCATAATTTCTTTGGCGGCTAAACCGAGAGGTGTGCCAGCTTTGACAGCAGCGCGCAACATGTCGCCTGTAGAGATCTGGGGAATACCACATTTTTCACAAATAAATTTGGCTTGAGTTCCTTTACCAGCCCCAGGTGGCCCAATCAAGATAAGACGCATGGAAATGTACTCCGTTACAATCAATGAAAAAACAATGAACCAAACCTGTTGTTTTAACCAAGACCTCACAATGGAAAAGTCTGTAGCTACAAAAAGCTGGGTTTGGCAAATTTGCGATTTGTGTCAAGGATTTTGAGCTTATCTGGCAGTCGATCTTTTGCTAAAAAAAGAAACGACGCCAAGACGCGCTCAAACGTTACCACTTATTCTAAACGGGATTACCTTTAGTTGCCTAGCTAGAGAGTAGGAGATCAAAGCGAAATCAACGCGCTTTAGCTAGGCAGAAACGTGAGTATTGTACGCCTATTGCCACTGAGGATTTTCACGAAAGTACTCGCGCACACGATCTAAATCGGCTTGAGTGTCAACACCGGCGGGTAAGTCGTCGGGAAGAACCAGCACCGCGATACGTTCTCCGTAATAAAGGGCTCGGAGCTGTTCGAGACTTTCGAACTTTTCTAGGGGGGCTTGAGGAAGGGTGGGGAATTTTTTGAGAAACCGCACTCGATACGCGTAAAGCCCTAAGTGGTGAAGAGCGGGTAACCCATCGGGAAGTCCCTCTTTGCCATCACGGAAATGATCTCGAGGCCAAGGCATTGGCGCACGGGAGAAACTGAGCGCAGTGCCTCGCTCGTCAATGACCACTTTGACGACATTAGGATTGAGGAAATGGTCTTTATCGGCAATCGGATGCGCCGCAGTGGCGATCGCACAATCGGGACGTGTATAGAGTAAGTCGGCCACTTGGGCGATGACGGAGGTGGGCATGAGGGGTTCGTCACCTTGAACGTTGACGACAATGGTGTCATCGGAGAGCCCCAAGCGTTGAACCGCTTCGGCGAGTCGATCGGTCCCCGTGGGGTGCGAAGGGCTGGTCATCACCACCGTCAAGCCGTGTGCTTCGCAGGCTGCTTGGACCGATTCGTCGTCCACGGCAACCACCACACGATCGGCACCAGACTGCATCGCACGCTCGGCGACACGCACGACCATGGGCTTGCCAGCAATGTCAGCGAGAGGTTTACCTGGAAGACGTGACGAGTGTAGGCGTGCTGGAATAATCACGGTAAAAGGAGACATGGTAAAACCTTCAAGATTTAGAGCGTAGAGGACGAATGGGGCTTTTTGTGGTAGCGCTCAACTTCGTTTGCCGTCAAGGGCCGAGCGCGGTCTTTAATCATGACAGGAATGTTTTGGCGCACTTCAAAGGCGAGTTGGCAGCGCGGACAAATTCGCTCGGATTTCCCCTCGTCACTTGCCAGAAGCTTACCTTTGCAGACGGGGCACACCAATAAATCATCAAAAAATGTTGTCATATCTCAAATAAAATTGCTATTTCGTTGTCCTAGAGGAAAGTCCCTGGGGTGAAAATTATGATCAAATGTAAATTTCGTAAAAATCGCTTTTTTTCGTAACGCTTTTGTTGTTTTTTGACGTCAAATTGACAAAATCTCTCTAATATGTGCTTGGTTCAATCCGAATGACCCCAATTCAGCATTCTTGAAAACAAACGGCTTGGGGTTGGGCTAGGATTTTTTATGTCAATTTCACCAACTCAAGCGCCTCTTACAGGTCGATTATTACTGTATTGGTTGATTCTACCTGCAGGCTTATTAACGTGGATTATAGTCAATCCGCCTCATCAGATCGACATGATGGTGAGCCACTGGTTTTTTCAGGATCATCGCTGGTTAGCGCCACATCAAGGGTTATTTGAAACGGTTACTCATGAAGGTTTCAAAAAGATCCCTATCGTGATCAGTCTTTTTTATCTAGGTTTGGCGGTCGTTGCGTGGTGGAAAAAGTCGCATGGCGCTCCTTGGCCTTTACGTTTTCGACGTTGTGTTTTCATTCTGGTTGGCTTGCTCCTTAGCGTACTGACTGTGGTTTGGCTCAAACGTACAACGGGTGTTGCCTGCCCTTGGTCGCTGGTCGAGTTTGACGGAACGCAATCGCTACGTGAACCCGTCTTGGGTTGGGAGAAACTCTCAGGCTCTTGCTGGCCTTCGGGCCATGCTGGTGTAGGTTTTAGTCTTTTTATTCTTTATTTTGCCTGGCGAGATATCTCGCCACGTCTAGCCCGCTTTTGGTTCTGTTTTGCCTTGGTGTTAGGCGTGCTATGCTCTGTTGCGCAAATTGTAAAGGGAGCGCATTTCCTATCCCATACGGTGGTGACCATGTTGATTGATTGGTTGATCTGTGCGCTTCTCTATGTTCTTTGGTATCGCCATTGGGTTCGTGATTGCACCTAGAAACGGCTTCTTTCATTATTTCGTTTTTTTTCGTCTTCGAACAGACATTGTTAACTCGCTACTGAACGAGCTTCACATGAAAAAATATTTGCTGTTTACCGTCTTGTGGTGGACGTTACTGTTGGATTGGCCATTTTGGCAAAAAGCATTGGCTTTTTTTGACGGTCAACCCGACTGGACTTTTTTGCTGATTTTGGCCATCGTTTTTGGGCTATTGAACCTAGCGTTTCTTCGTCTTTTGGCCTATCTACCACATCGCGCCTTTCAGGTGATCATGATTTTGCTCACACTCATTGGGGCGGGTGCTTTTTGTGGAGCTTATCTCTACGGAGTAGCGATCACGCCCAACATGATGCGTAACGTGATTGCAACCGATACAGCCGAGGCGGCTGGGTATTTGTCGCTCAAAACCATCGCGCTCTTTTTACTGGTCAGTGTGGTGCCGGTGATCTACACCGTGCTACTCAAACGTCCTGTTAAAGTGGCTTGGGGCTGGGCGAAGGGGCTGGCGATCATTCTGCTTTCGTTAGCCGTGAGTGTTGGGTTGGTGATGAACACCTTTCAGGACATGGCGGGATTTTTCCGAGGACAGAAAGATGCGCGCTACTTCTTGGCGCCTTATAACGTGGTGTACTCGTATGCGCGAACGTTTGCCACTGACCAATCTCCGGATGACGTCAAAAACCGGACGGTACTCGATGCCCATCCCGAACGGCTCGTGAAACCAACGCGTCCTACGTTGTTTGTCATGGTTGTTGGAGAAACGGCACGTGTGGCCAATTGGGAACTGTCGGGATATGCTCGTGAGACGAATCCCGAGCTCAAAAAGATTCCTCAGTTGATTAACTTCTTGTCGACCACGGCTTGCGGTACGAGCACGGATGAATCGGTGCCGTGTTTATTCAGCCCCATTGGACGACATAACTATGATCGTGATGCCATTTTGCAAACCGAACCCTTACCAGCCGTTTTGCAACGGGCTGGGTTTGATGTGGAGTGGATCGACAATCAATCGGGTTGCAAAGGCGCTTGCTACAACGTGCCCGAGCGCAAGGTGGAAAAGAACCCAACCTACTGCCCTGATGGTACATGTATGGATGGTGCGTTTTTGCCTGAGCTTGATAAGGCCCTTGCCAATGTGAAGCCGGCTGAGTCGAAAGTGCTTATTTTGCATATGATGGGCTCGCACGGTCCTGCCTACTACGAACGCTCTCCCGAGGCAGTGAAAGCCTTTGGGCCAGAGTGTCGTGATGCGGCGCTCAACAACTGCTCTCGCGAGATGATTGAAGCGGAATTTGACAACAGTTTGCGATATACCGATTGGGTATTGGCGGAACTGATAAAACGCTTGGAGGCCGCCAAAGGCGTCGATACCGCTCTTCTCTATGTGTCAGATCATGGAGAGAGCTTAGGCGAAGGGGGGCTCTATTTGCATGGCGCGCCGTACTTCATTGCGCCAGACGTCCAAAAAGAAGTGCCTATGGTCATGTGGTTTTCGCCCGAATTTGAGACCGATTACCAGGTTAATCGTTCGGCCTTGGAAGCAGTAGCGAAAACCAAAGACGCGACACACGACCATCTATACCACACGATCATGGGACTTCTGAAAGTCAAAGGCGATACCTATGACGTGAAATATGATTTGCAAAGAACGCGTCCTTAGTGGGGTGTTCACAAAAACGAAGCCAGTCACCATGAACTGGCTTTCTTTTTCTTATGCAGTCAGTTAGGCAGCGAGTGTGAGCAGGGAGAGGTTTTTTTTGTGCTCTTTGCTTTTAACACCGCTTCAATGGAATCGATCAGATATGCATCAATATGCATGTCGAGTTCGACAACCCAAAGACGATGATCAGAGGCCAGTTCAGGAATGTTGGCGCACTTGACGGCGTCTTTGCCGGTGATAAAGATGATGTCTTCGTAGCGAGAGACAAAGGGATTGGTCTCGAAGTTGAAGTGATCTCCCAACTCCAAGGTTTGACACTCAATATCGTGTGCTCGGACCATCGCAAAGAAGCGACCCGGTGAAGCAATCCCTGCGGCAGCGAGTGCTTTGAGATGTTCGGTTCGGATGCGCTCGGAGAGCTCATCAATGCGTGAAGATTGCCCAGTGCTCAGTTGCCAACAGCGTCCAAACGTGCTCGAGGCGGCATAACGTGGTGTGCGACTTTTAACAATGACTTCATTGGGGGCATTCAGCACAATGGCATCCACCGAATCGAGTCGAGATGGGGGTTCGCGTAAGGGGCCAGCGGGTAGCAAGAGCCCATTGCCGAGACCACGGGTGCCGACCACAGCGATTTCAAAGTCACGTGCGAGCGCGTGGTGCTGCAATCCGTCGTCGCTCACAATCACATCAATTTCAGGATGTTCAGCAAGGAGACGTTGCCCAGCTTCATAACGGAGTGCACCGACGGCCACTGGGGCCTGGGTTTCTCGATAAATCAAAAGTGGCTCATCCCCCACTTCATTAGCTTCACTTTTGTCGGTGACAAGTAGGATGTCCGCTTCGCTACGACCAAAGCCACGAGAAATAATGCCAGGGTGCCAGCCACGTTTTTGTAGTTCTCGTACAAGCGTAATGGTCACGGGGGTTTTCCCCGTTCCACCAACATAAATGTTTCCCACGACGACCACGGGCACGGGTAGTTGCTTGGCTGGGTTACGCTGCTTTTTGATGCGTGAGGCAACCCAAAAAATGCCAGAAAAGGGCAACAGTAGGGTTGAAAACAGTCCAATGTGGGACCATTGTTCGTGAAGCCAGTTTTCGATTTTGGGTAGGTGCTTCATCGTTTGCACCCCCAAACCGTGAGAGGAACTAAAAATGGGAAGACTAAAGAGCGCAGGTACTGCAAAGAGCACCCTGTCGATCGAGGTGGGTTGTCGGACATAACCTTACGTGGAGAAACAAAACTAGCGTGCCAAGGGGAACGTAGCGAAAAAATTGCGTTTTCACCAGCCGTCCTTAGCCAACAATGGAGTAATCATAGCGATAATCTTGGCAGTTGTGTGGAAGATGGTCCGAGGTTTTCTGCAGGGATGACATCATGGCCTGATCCATCGTTTATCCACGAGTAATCCACAAACCTGTGAATAACTTCGTGGATAACTTTGCAAGCCTATGATATCCCTTAGAAATTTTAATTTTTTCGCGAGTTTTTTGATCCTTTTGTAAATTTCGAAAACACTACTGACAGTAACTTGTTCGCTGATGATAGGTCCATTGAATGATCCTCAAGTTGTGGATAATCGATTTTTTGCCGAACTCCTCGGGGGATGTGGATAAATGCAGCGTTTTTTTGTTTAGGGTCTTGACTTTCTGTGTGAAATATGCCTCGATGAGAAAGTCTATCCACAGACGGTGAATTTTTTCCCCAGTTCATGTGCAGAGTTATGTGGATAAGTATGGGGACAAGCTCACTAAGTCCTTAAGAAAAAAGCAGAATGCCATTTTTGCTTAAAAAATAGGCAGGTTTTAAATTTAATTCTGATTTGTTGAGGTGAATGTGGTGGCAACGGTCTATGGAGACCCATTTCGGTGGATAACTCCATCTGTGGATAACTTAGGGGGTGATAACGACGAGACGAGAACCGAGCGTCGGTGTAACCCAAAGGTGCAATGTTTGATTTGCGGTTTTATGGAAGAGATTCTTTAAAATAGAATCGACGTGAAAAACTCGTTGGTGTTAACGAGAGCTAACCACACAAATGATATATGAGGCTAAACCATGGCGGATGCTCCTTGGGTTGATGATCTTCCTTTTCCTGAGCTCGATGAGATACCCCCGGCACCAGATCGTTCTTCATCAAATCGAAGGATGACTTCTCGGGCGCTTTCATCCGCACCTTCAACCTTGCGAACGAGTCGCTCGGGTGGCTATGCTGCAGGGGTGCAGGATAGCTTTGTGCGCGTCTCGCAGGTGCCACAAAAGAGCAATGTTTTGTCGGTACAAGTCGCAGTCGAACGCCTTAAGACAGCGGTTTCACCGTTATTAACGGGGTGGTGGATTAGTGGAGAAGTAAGTAATTACTCACGACCGTATTCCGGTCATGTTTATTTCTCTTTGAAAGACAGTGAAGCCCAGATACGTTGCGTGTATTTTGCGGGTTCTCAGCGTCGTCATCCCGCCACGTTTCGAGAGGGTGATCGTATTGAGGTGCTGGGCGAGGCGGACGTGTACGTCAAAGGTGGGGAATTACAGATCCGGCTCAACGATTGGCGTCCCGCTGGGCAAGGGGCCCTCTTTGAGATGTACATGCGACTCAAGAGGCGTTTATCTGAGGAAGGACTTTTTGCGCTAGAGCGCAAGCGAGCGTTGCCCACGTTGGTTCGCCGTGTCGCTGTGGTGACGAGTGCACAGGCAGCGGCCTATCAAGATGTTTTACGCACGGTGGCTCGCCGTATGCCTTGGTTGCAACTCGTGCTGGTGGAGACGCCAGTGCAAGGCAGTGAAGCCCCAGCAGGCATCGTAGCCGCCCTCAGAGCAGCGGACCGTCTACAGATGGATGCGGTCTTGCTCGTACGTGGTGGGGGAAGTTTTGAGGACTTACTCTGCTTTAGCGACGAAAGGGTTGTTCGGGCGGTTGCGCAAATGCACACTCCTGTGGTGGCGGGTATTGGACACGAAAACGACGAATCTCTTGCGGGGCTCGCCGCCGATATATGCGCTTCTACCCCAACGGCAGCGGCTGAGCAATTGGGGCCCGATCAGCACTATTGGAAGACCTATATTGAAGGGTTGCGTCAAAGTTTACATCGGCATTTTGAGCAAGGTATGAATGATCGTGCCATGCGACTTGATCGGGTTTGGGAAGGTTTGCAAACATGGGATAAAGAAGTCGATGCCGCTCAAAAAAGGTTTCATGAAACCTTTTGGCGCTTTCAATATGTTCAGAACAATGCCTTTGATCAACGTCTCGAACGTTTACGTTTAGCAACGCGCCACCTCGCTTCGCCAGAAGACGTTGTTCATGCGCAGGCGGTGCAAATACAAAAGGCGTGGCAGCGGTTGGAGGTTTTACTGCGACACCAGTGGCAAAACACGTTTACAGAGGCTTCACAGATTCAACAGAGTTTTTCACAAAGCTATGCTCAGTATTGGCAGCAAAAGGTGCAAAACTTGCAGGGCATGAAAACTTTACTCAATGCCATTAATCCGGATACTGTTTTAGTGCGAGGTTACACACTAACGTTGAGGGATGGTACGGTTCTCACCCAGGCTCAAGCGATTCACACGGGCGAGCAAATTGACGTCCGGTTTTCGGACGGGACAGTGAGAGCTAACGTTGTCGACGTGATGCCTCGAAAGAAGGAGTGAACTTCCGTCGTTCGGAGATTGCCCATTTGTATAAGGCAATCAAGAGGCGATGTGTGATACACTATTTCAATCATCAATCCCTTCTGGAGATAAAACAATGACCGAATTTACTTTGCCTGCCTTGCCTTTTGGCATGGATGATTTGGCTCCAGCCATGAGCCGTGAAACGTTGGAATACCACTACGGCAAACATCATCAGTCCTACGTGACCAATTTGAACAAATTGATTGCTGGCACGGAATTTGAAGGCAAGTCTTTGGAAGACATCATCAAGACGGCTAAGGGTGGCATTTTCAATAATGCAGCCCAAGTCTTTAACCATACGTTCTTCTGGCAGTGCCTCAAACCCAATGGCGGTGGTGAACCGACTTGCGAATGCTTGAAGAAAGCGATCAACGACAAATGGGGTTCTTTTGACGAGTTCCGTAAGGCCTTTAGCGCTTCCGCTGCGGGGAACTTTGGTTCGGGTTGGACATGGTTGGTGCAGAAAGCTGACGGTACGTTAGATATCGTTAACACCAGCAATGCGGGCACTCCCTTGACCGAAGGTCTCAAGCCGTTGCTGACGTTGGACGTCTGGGAACATGCTTACTATGTGGACTATCGCAATGCTCGTCCGAAATTCATCGAAACGTTCTTTGACAAGTTGGTGAATTGGGATTTCGTGTGCGAACAGCTGAAATGCTGCGAACACTAAACCGCCACGCATGTTCTTGTTGGCAACGTCTGACGCGTTCATGGAGATCCAATCCTTGATGAATGACTAAGGCGTTAACCAACATGATGAACATTCAGTAAACCTGCCCCCAAAGAAGGTGTGAACTTTCGAAGGGGGCAGGTTTTTTTTGCCGTCATCGCCACCTCCCGTCGCGTTATTGCAATGGGTGAGAGCGATGATCGGGTGGGAGTTTGCTAAGATGGATACCTGCATCATGTTAGGTCATGTTATTTAGCGTCCAAGAGGATTAATCGATGGCAGCAGCCAATCCGCAGCGGGTGAGTCAACCCCAACAGCAACAGCTCAGTCGTCCCGAACGTCTTTGCCATGTGAACCGGCTTCTGAAGGAATATAACCTTTCCCTGCTTGACGTGAACGAAAAGCGGCCGGAGACGGTGTTTGAAATCAGGGAATCCGGAGCGATCAGCTATAAGGACAGCTTCGGCAACTACTGGAAGCGTGACCTGCTGCGCGTATTGTGCGAATACAATTACTGCCGGATGCTCCGTTACCGGGGAACCACCGACATGCTGATTGTGGGTACGCAGGAGAATATTGCAGCCGTAACCGTGCTGTATGATTATCTACGCACCGCTTTCCGCCGGCTGGCAGATAAAAGGCACATGGAGTATGTATCGATCAAACGGGGATACTTTCTCCACTGCCTTTCGATATTTGTTCCATAGGTTTGTTTAATCCCAAATAAGGGCTGACTTTGTAATCAAGATCATATTTAAGTTCCGTAATGGTAATCCCCGTTCTATTGGTGTGCCTCGAACTGAATTTCTTGTTCAGATAAGAATTGAACACAAAATTCCATCTGCTGTTTTGAATATCTCCCACTTGGACAATGGTTCCATCGTCAGTCTGTAAATTGACTAGTGAATGATCTTTCGAATAGGTTGCAGATAGAGACGAACGGATATAGGTATTTTCATTAATTACATATTTATGAGTTAGCCCGCCTGCCAGTTTATCCAGTTTGTTAGATCCCGACGACCGGTCTCCCATTGTTTCCCATTCGGAACGATCCAAAACCTCTGCCTTGTTCCTGTCGATCAATCCTAATCCCCAGATCGAAAAGGTTCCGGCTTTACGTGTGGGGAAATTCAGTTTAAAGGCTAAATCCTGATATTTCAGGTTGATGTCATTGCCCGACGCCAGCGAGGTAGTGGAAAAACGGTAATTAATCAGGTAGGAACTTCCCCGCTTTTTATTGATAGGGCCTTCCGAAGCCAAATCTATCCCCATGAGTCCGACCTGAAAAGCGTGTTCGTACTTCTGATTATTGCCATTTCGCAGATGCATATCGAAAACTCCTGATAGGGCATTGCTGTATTCCGCAGGGAAAGCTCCGTTGTAGAAGTCGGAGTTGCCGATGACTTGCGTACTTAAGCCAGACAGGAATCCTCCGCCCAAACCTGATAAATCGGCAAAATGGGTAGGATTAGGTATTTCAATTCCCTCCAGTCTCCATTGGGTAAATTGTGGAGCGTTTCCCCGGATGGCAACCGCATTGGTACCGACATCTCCCGCTACTCCTGCAAATGCAGAACTCAACCGTGCAGGATCGTCAAAGCCATTGGCAAATCGTGACGCTTCTTCGATACTAATCATACGTCCTCCTGTGATGGCCATCGGGTTGACAGTCCGGTCTTTTTTTATTTCCGGTTTGACAAGCACTTCTGCCAAATCCTGTACATTTTCATCCATCGGAATCTCTACAAATACTTCTTTGGAAGAAGTGACAGATACTTCGGTGATGATACTTGAACGATACCCCATAAAAGTTGCCTGAATATTATAACGCCCTACCGGGACATTATTAATCCGGAAATTTCCCCGTTCGTCAGTCGAACCTCCCCGCGAGGGATCTTCTGTTATACAGACGGAGGCATATTCTATCGGCGTATTGGTTTTGGAATCAACAACAATTCCTCTTATGGTTTGAGTCAGTTTTTGTGTATAATTGTTGGCGGGCTTTTGCTTGTTATCCTGCAAAGAGATAATAATATGATATCCTTTTATCTTATATGCATATCCCGTTCCTTTCAATAGTTGGATCATGGCTTTGTCGACAGTTACATTTTTGAGAGATAAAGAGTGCTTCTTTTCGATATCCAGCTTCGATTGTTCATAAGCGATGCTATATCCGGTTTGTGTCTCTATTTGTGCAAAAGCCTCTTTTAATGAGATCTTTTTATTTTGTATGGTAATCTTTTTTTCTTTATTCTGTGCAACAGTTGTAAGAGAGAGAAAAGTAAAAAATAAAAAAATGGCGAGCTTACCTGCTCTTTTCTTCGTATTTATTCGATTCATTATTCTATATTTGTATGTTGATACTTCATTTTACGTCACTGGTTGAATGAGGGTAGACATTTCAGAACTGGGAAGAGGGTCTCAAGCTACTTCCCGGTTCTTTTTATTCATAGGCTGTTTCTTTTTTATGGTTGGGTTACTACTATTTTCTTTTCATACTGCTGATAATCAAAGCCGATTATATCTTTCAATATATTCAGTATTTCATCCAGACTTTCATCTTTCAGAAACTTGACTGTATATCGTTTCGATGTGGGGATAGTTGCTGTATTATCAATCGTGGTGTTGTAGTGCCTTTCCAGGGTTCGGAATATTTCTCCGGCACTGGCATTGGTAAAGACCAGTTTCCCCACCATCCAGCAGTTGGTATCATTGGTATCTATCATTGATATATGGATGTCTGATGATTTTTTGTCGTATGTAAGCTGTTCGTTAGGCTTTAGTATATGGGGAGGTTGGGACTGAACGCTCACTTCCACCTTACCGCTAGTCAATGTAGTAGTTATTTTCTCATCATTAGGATAGGCTTTCACGTTGAATCTGGTTCCGAGCACTTTCACCGAAAGTTGGGATGTTTCTACAATAAAAGGACTTGCGGTATCTTTTTTGACAGAGAAATAAGCTTCGCCGTCAAGCATGACCAAGCGTTTATCTTTGGCAAAAGTTTCCGGGTATAAAATGGTACTTCCCGCGTTCAACCATACTTCCGAACTGTCTGGTAAGATCAGGCGTTTCTGTTCTCCGTAGGCAACGGATACTTCTATCATTTCGTTTTGGGGAGAAAGATAGTAGAACATTCCTCCTGCAAATAAAAACAAAGGAATAATAACGGCGGCAATACGGGCAAATTTCTGATAAGAAGCTATGTTGGTGAGATGCTCCTTATTATATCCCGTTCTTAAATTTACCCGTTCCAATGAAGCATAAGTATTTGAATCGGCTTCTACGTCCAATTCATTCCAAAAATCCAGTGAAGCCTTAGCTTTCGCCTGCTGATTTTTATCTTTGATGATCCACTTCTGCACTTTTTCTTCCGTTTCGGATGGAAAACGGGCGGAGAGGAACATTTTGATGATTTTACTGATATTACTTTTCTTCATTTTTGCTGCACTTTACTATATATACAGTTTGGTGGCAAAAAGCTCAATAAGAAAATAGAAGTTTTTTTGAAAAAAACAGGATGAAGACGAAAATGATCCTATAACAATGATACCAAAAAACATGAAATCACCTTCCGTATTTCTTTCAAAGCAAGGCTTAACTGGCTTTCAACATTTCTTTTGGTAGTATTCAGGCGTTCGGCAATCTCGGCATTGGATAGTCCTTCGTTACGGCTCAATGTATAAATCATTCTCCGTTGTTCGGGCATTCCTCCGACAAGTTTGTCAATCAGCATTTCCAGTTCCTTGGCAATAAGGTCTTCTTCGGAAGTAGAGCTATATTCTGTATCTTGGTTGTTGTTCAGATAGGCATCACACACATATTTATGTTTCAGGAAGTTGATGGCTGCATTTCTGGCAATGGTGTGCAAATAAGAATTGAATGATTTGGATGTATCAATGGAATGACGATTGATCCAAAGATTGACAAATAAATCCTCTGTCAGCTCTTCTGCATCGGGCTCCGATTTTATATATCCGTCAATGAATGTTTTGGTTTTGTTGTAGTATGCTATAAAAATAGTCTCAAAGGCCTTGTGATTCCCATCCTGAAAGGCCTCCAGCGTTTTTATATCAATGTTATTACTCATACTATTTCCCAACTTTCATTTCATTAGGACAAAAGAAACAATAATTTATCTTATATGAATGCTCTTTTTTGAAATATTAATGATATTAGGAGGATTTATTTTATTTTAATGGCCGGTAAAGAATACCAAATACATTCAGCAGATAGCCTAACAAACAGACTAAAGGGGCAATACGTATGCGTGTTTCGCTAAATATATCGGGATGATAGGCGGCAAGGGTACTCCCCTCGCCGCTCATCAATATATATCCTGCGATAATCAATATCGAACTGCTTATTAAAATGATGTAATTCTTTTTGCTTAATACAGTTTTCTGTTCTTTCTCTTTTACTATTTTCGTTTTCATCTTTCTTGAGTTTAGTTTTGATAATTCATTAGTTGAGCGAGTCGCATGTATTTCTCTTCAAACTGCTGATTACTCTGTTTATACCTCTCTTTATCCATATCTTTCAGTAATTCATTACACTGATTCCACTGCCAGAACTTATACAGGCAATCCCGTTGAACCATTTCTATCCGGCTATCTCCCAGCGAGAAAGCCCAGTCGATATAATCTCTCGATTCTGCTATCAGATCATTCAATAAAGTGATCGCTTTCCCGGTTTCTCCTATGGAGGCATAAGCTGTGGCTATCTCATACGAACCACTCTCGTATACTTGAGGTACATTATACGCCGGAATAGCTTGTTCGGCATACGCTAATACTTTTTGGGCGCGGGCATTGTCTCCTTGTTTCACCAGTTCTTTAGCCAGTTGGGCAAAGAGTCTTCGGTGGGAGTAGCAGATACGCATAGTCGTTTCGTCCAGATAAAGTCCGGGAGTATCTAATCCTCCATATTTATATCTGTTCATCACATTCTCGTAGAATTTCTCCGTATCTATTGCATATCCATTGTCCCCTTCCGCGTCTCCCCATTTTTTATAATTAAATGGGGTAAACCGGAATGCCAATCCTTCCTGGACAAAGTAATCATTAAACTTCAATTTAGTGGCATTTCCCACCGAGATAGCCATGTATAACGGACGTTCCCAGTTGCAGTTAGCCAATATTTCGAGTATGAGCAAATCTACTTTAGTCAGCAGACGCATATCTTTCAGAGAAATAGATAGTTTATCCGGTATCGCATTTTTCAATTCTTCTCCTTTTAAATGACGAATGGCTTTAGGCAACATCATTCCCGAACGAAGCACTGCATCCTTATCGATGTGAATATTTATCGTATCGGTAGGTATCACATGAAATTCCTGCTTCTCTGCAAATACCCAATGTTTCAAGATATTCTTTATCTCATACGGATCATCTCCAAAACTGTCACGGGCTTCTTCGGGATGCTTTTGATACAATTCTTCTATTTGTTTTTTCAACTCCGGACGAACGGCTACATATTCGTTCTTTCCCTCTTGATATTGATTTTGTTCCCAGCTGATCGGTAGTCCGGGAGCATTGTATAGAGGACATTGTTGCTGATAAATATACCAGTCGGTTTGCGCATAACTTAAGTTGCAGATGCGTGCATCTCTGCGCACCTCTTCCGTGTCCTGATTATACCATAAAGGGAACGTATCATTGTCTCCGTTACAGAATATGATCGGATTTCCTGTATCGGGAAGCGTCATTAGATAATTAGCCCCAAAGTCACGGCAGGTATATCGGTTGCTCCGGTCATGATCGTCCCGAGTCTGGCTTGCCATTTGTACGGGGATGAGCAGGCAAAGCAGCATGAGTAAGCTGACCGGGAGGACTTTAAAGTGCTTCCGACGAAGCATGTCACAGCATCCGGCAGCTCCCATCCCGATCCAGATAGCGAAGGCATAGAACGAACCTGCATACGCATAATCCCGTTCGCGAGGTTGTCCGGGAGTCTGATTCAGATAGAGCACAATCGCCAATCCGGTCATAAAGAAAAGGAAAAACAAGACACTGAACTGTTGCTTGCCTTTCTTTCCACGTGCCCATTGCCAATAGATACCAAGTAGTCCTAATAATAACGGCAAGCCATAGAAAACATTGTGGCCTTTATTCTGCTGCAAAGATTCTGGTAAAAGCTTCTGATCTCCCAAGCGCAGATTGTCAAGCCAGGAAATTCCTGTAATCCAGTTGCCGTGTTCCGGTTCACCGCTTCCTTGAATATCATTCTGCCGTCCGACAAAATTCCATAGGAAATAACGTACATACATGTAGTTGAGCTGGTATGTAATGAAATAAGTCAGGTTCTCTTTTTGTGTGGGTACATCATTCGTGCTTCCCGACCATCCTTTATAAGAAGCAGCGAAACGATCATTCCACATTCGCGGAAACAACATATTTTGAGTGTAGCACACATTTTCTTTATAGCCGATGATTTTATACTTGCCTTCTTCTTTATCTTGTCGATATATGGCACTACCTTTTTCTGTTTTCACTTTGTAATAGTCTCCTTCGGGCACATACTCCGGTTCGGAAGCGTATGTTCTTCCATAAAGTAAAGGGGCACTTTCATACTGTTCGCGATTCAGGTAGCTTTTGAGCGTGAAAATATGATCCGGTGTATTTTCATTAAGCGGTGTATTGGCATTGGCACGAATCAATATGACCGCATAAGTGGTATATCCTATGGTGAGCATGAGCAGGCACCATAAACCGGTATGTACTATGCGTTTTTTGAATCGGTAGATGGCTCCTATCAACAAAAACAGGACTAAAGTCAGAAAAATGATTAATCCTGTTTGGAAAGGAAATCCCAATACATTGACGAAGAATAGCTCGAACCATCCTCCCATATCAGCCATTCCGGGTATATAAACAAAGAGAATCAATACAATAAGAAGACCGGACAGAGCAATCGTTCCGATCACTCCCTTGAGTGATACAGCTTGGTATTTCCGGTAATAGAACACCAATACAATAGCAGGAATACAGAGCAGATTGAGCAGATGTACTCCGATGGAAAGTCCTATGATATAGGCTATCAGGATAATCCAGCGGTCGCCGGATATTGAATCTGCTTCGTCCTGCCAGCGAAGAATCATCCAAAAAACCAAAGCTGTGAGGAAGGAAGAGAAGGCATATACTTCACCCTCTACCGCACTGAACCAGAATGTATCACTGAAGGTGTAAGCCAAAGCTCCTACAAACCCTGCTCCTAAAATGATAATTACGTCGGTCGTTGATAGCTTCCGTGCATCATCCGTAAGTATGCTTCGCACCAATCGGGTAATACTCCAAAAAAGAAATAAAATGCACCCTGCACTTAATAGTGCATTTAAAAAGTTGACCATGTGCGACACCTGCGAAGCATCGGACGCAAACTGGGTGAATAGATTCCCGACAAGCATATAGAAAGGTGCTCCCGGTGGATGACCTACTTGTAGCTTTTCGGCACACGAAATAAATTCGGGACAATCCCAAAAACTTGCGGTAGGTTCAATAGTCATTCCATACACAAAAGCTGCTATCAGAAAGACAATCCAACCTCCTAAATCGTTTCCTCTTTTAAATAATAAGTAACTCATTGTTCTGTCATTTTTTTGTTTGCAAAGTTACAGAACATGCATATATGATAAGTGTTTTTAGCCGGACAGATACGGACAAAATGATTTCGTAATTTATTGATATTCAGACTTGATAGAAGCCTAAATACAGACAAAAGCAGACAGCATATATATAGGGGAAAATAATTTATTCTGTAATTTCATTGTTTCTTCAATTTTAGCTTATTTCTGTACGGGTTTTCACCACAGAATTCTAAGACCTATGCAAATAATAGGCCTATAAAAAACAGTTAAAGAAGTTAAACGGGCTATTTCAGTCCGTTTACTTTTTGTAAGTCATTAACTCCACAAAGGGTGTTCCCCTTTTGACCACCGCAAACATTCTTCCTACTAGTTTAAACTTGACTGCATTTAGCACTACTCCATAAGCTTTCCCTTCCTTCCTTTTCCTTTCATAATACTCTTTCATTTCCTTATCCCATACAATCGCTGAATTAGCAGCTTGTGAAAGATCCGCTTTCAATAGTTTTGCTCCCGTGGGATAAACCCTTGTTTTACCTTTAATACTTGTTCCCGAAGAATGCTCAAAAGGAGCAATACCTAAATAACATGCATATTGACGTGCCGTTTCAAATGCCTGAAAATTATTAGTATGTATGATTGTATTCATCGCATTGATCGTCCCAATGCCTTTAATACTGTTTAAGAGCTCATAATTTCGGAGAATAGATGGGTCTGAATTGATAATTTGCAGCATTTCTTCTTCAACACTTGCAATTTCTTCATCCAGTATCTTTACCATATGGGCAGCGCGCCCAATGGTAGAAGTCATTTCACAATCTTTTCTATCAGTGAGAAAACCTTTGTATTCAGCTTGTTGCTTTACAAAACGTTTTCTCTCTGCAGCAAAGTCACGCAAACGGATAATTGAACTCCCTGACAGCTTAGAGTAAGATAGTTCATCCCGATGAAGATAAGCAAAATAGGCTATTCTTTCGGCATCTACACGGTCATTTTTCCCACGTACCAAACCTAAGGAACGTTTTAAATGAAGAGGATTGAAAGAACAGTAATCGATGGATGCTGCTTCTAGAAAAAGGCATAAGTCAAAACTGTAAATACCCGTATTTTCCATACTAATGACCAGCCTTTTCTTTGCCATGTTTTTCTTTTTCAACCAACAAAGAAGAGACTTGTAGCCCTCTTCTTTGTTTAAGAAGCGTTCATAATTTGTTTCGTCCGCATGTTTCTTTGTAGGAACGTAAATAACAACATCCAAAGTTTTTTTTGAGATGTCAATGCCAATAAACCATTTCTTTTCCATATTTTTGCACTATTAAAGGGTTAACCATAGGTTGAACAAACTATATCCTTTAATAGGCCAACGACCTAAAATTCTAATTGGATCTGTTCAACTGATAAGGAAAGAAGGACTAATTCCGTGGATAGGGCTTCTGCCTAGAGGACACAATGGGTCACCTGCTTTCCTTGGTTAACTTGTTTTAACCACAAAGGTAATATTTCAACCTTTATTTTTCACAGTGCAAATCTAAAGGAGGACACAGAGGGCACAGAGGTGAATTTTATTCATTACTTACAGTTTTGAGCATAATTGTGATGCGTAATCCCCTACTATAAAGTTGAAAAACGTAAAAACATCTGCCACCTGCAACGAAAAGCGTGTAATGTGCTAGTTGATAAATAGTTGGAACGTTGCAGATACCTGCGGCAGATAGGTTGCAGATACTTTATCTGCAACGCAGTATAAACTTTACATAAGCTAATTCTCTAGGAGTGCAAAAGTTTATTTGAATACATAACTTCCTGTTTCCAGGCGGGGAATTGTAGTTTCCTGCATTAGAAACTACAGTTTCCACGGTAGGAAACGAGAGTTCCCAAGGCAGGAAACTACAGTTTCTACGTAAGGATACTGTCGTTTCTCCATAGAGATCGGAAGAGCG
>OGXZ01000809.1_pt1 | contig 18508 bp, 30 predicted proteins | sample 1576431 | NCBI WGS metagenome assembly OGXZ01 (sample SAMEA3541590, study PRJEB24748) | human gut metagenome | biome: human gut; feature: human-associated habitat; material: faeces | place: China | collected 2012
GAATTTCAGATACATAGGAGCCAGCCTCCCCCGTTGCAGAAAATTTTAGCGGTACCGACTGGATAAACCCGGCATCTGAGCCGTCCTGCGCAAACTTAATACTCAGGGTGCCATCTGCTGCTACCGCTGTTTCCGGAGTGGTATGACCTGCCAGAGTTGCCGGAACCAGTCCACCCATTGTAGCCCCAGCGGAACTACTGCTTAGTAACCCGGCTGTTTCCAACAATTTGTCTGCATTATCACTCCAGACCTTTACCCACGGATATTTTGCCCTGGTGGCAGCACTGTGTAAATACAGCTTTAAATCATCCTTTGTTACTGGTGATGTCATTGGCAACAACCCTAATGATACCGCTGCCTTCTGAAGCTGGTTTAACGCTTTATTAAGATCCTGGCTACCGCCTTGACTCACCTCTAATGATAGCAATGCAAAAAATATCTGCCCAGCCTCTGCTTCGCTCAGTGACGCATACGGGCTTACATATACGTATCGATCTGCCACTCCCAATGCATTATTCGGTGACATTCCGTCAATACAATACTGGCGAAATCCAGAGTCCTTAATATAAGCCTGCATCGTATCACCATACGTTGCAGCTTCACTGGAAAGAAAAAATGATGGGATATCATTTAATATTGGCGATGCGCTAAGAACAAACGCTAATATTCCTGCACAAATTCGTTTTTTATTCTTCCGAAATTTTTTCATCTCTTTATACTCAAAAAACTCAAACCCGCTCTTTTTGTACACATGCACAGCGCGGGCGTTTTCTTCTTCCACTTCCAGCCGCAGCAGAGCATCCGGGTATTTCTTCGTTATGTAATCAATAAACTGGCTGCCAATGCCAAGGCCGCGGTATTCCGCCTTGATATAAATATCCTCCAGCCAGATGCACTGCCTGCCGTACTCGGTCGAAAAGCTCTTGGCCACCATGCCATAGCCCTGCACAGCGCCGTCCTGCTCAAACATATAGCCCTCTACATACGGGTTATCGCTGATACAGCCCTCAATGTCCCGCGCAAAGATTTCATCCGAGCCATTGCTCAGCACGGCGGGTGAATTGTAGAACACCCGCATCATCTCCATCACGCTGTCTTTGTCCGCCGGGGTCATGGCCCGGATCGTTGTATTCATATTTGTATTCATATTTGTATTCATATTTGTATTCCTACTTTCCAGTTCTTTGTACAAAATATCCCGCACCTTATCCCCATAGCAGATCACATGGTTCGCCGCAATGGTGTAGCCGCGGTGCAGGCCGGTGTACAGGCTGGCGGCATTATCCGGGTGCACGGTTGCCAAAAGGTAGCGGTAACGGCTGCCGCGCAGGGTATCTTCCGCCATCAGCAGCAGCTTACCCTCCAGCCCATTGCCCTGATAGGGCGGGGCCACGCAGCAGCTGTCCATCTGGGCGGTGGTGTTCAGCTCTTCTTTGCTCATGCCCAACTGCCAGCCCAGAGCATCGGGGGCAGTACCGGCCAGCTTGACGGTAAAATACGCTGCCAGTGCGCCGGTCGTTTTTTCCTCCGCCACCAGGCAAAAGCCCTTGGGGCCGCTGATATGCTCCGCCATATACACCGCATCATCCGGCACAAACCATTCCGGGTGCTGCAAATTGGCCATGGCATCCGTCATCACCTGCATAATGGCCTCTACATCCGCCGGGCGGGCAGGGCGCATTTCAAATTTCATCTTGGTTCACCCTTGTGTTTTGGCGTTCTGGGCCGCAATGCAGCGCTGCATCCAGCCGCCTTTTGCGTAATAGATCGCAAACAGCACGGTTGCGGTGATCCAGGTCAGTGGGTAGCTGAATTCCACCACCGAAAGTTCATGCTTGAACGGCAGCGCCACCGCCAGCCACACAATACGCATGATGCACACCGCAAACACTGTGATGATGGTGGGCACCCGCACATCACCGCAGCCGCGCAGCGCGCCGGAAAAGATTTCAATGCAGATATAGGTCATATACACCGGCACCAGGTAGTGCATCATCTGCACTCCCTGCGCCACCACGGCATCGTCCGAGCTGAACAGCCGGAACAGCAGCTGGGCCGATGGATACAGTGCCAGGCTGATGCAAAGGGTGGTACCTGCCGTCATGGCAAGGCAGGTCATGGTGCCGCGGCGCACGCGGTCATACTGGCGTGCGCCAAAGTTCTGGCCCGCAAAGGTGGTAACGGCAATGCCAAAGGAGCTGACCGTCATCCAGAACAGGAAGTCGATCTTGCCGTACACACTCCATGCGGCAACGGCAACGGTGCCAAACCCATTGATGGCGCTCTGGATGGTCATGTTGCTGATGCTGTACAGTGCGCTCTGTGCCGCGCCCGGCAGGCCGATGCGGCAGATCGCCAGCAACACGTTGCGTTCAATGCGGATATTTTTGAGCTGCAAATGCCACGGCATGCCCTGGGAGCCATGGATGCACCGCACTGTCAGCACGGCGCTGACCACCTGGCTGGCCACCGTGGCAATGGCCGCGCCGGCCACCCCCAGCGGAATAACTGCCACCAGCACAATATCCAGCACAATGTTGACGATGGAAGCCACGATCAAAAAGTACAGCGGCCGTTTGGAATCGCCCACCGCGCGCAGGATGTTGGTGCCCATGTTGTAAATCATCTGCGGAATCATGCCCAGAAAGTAGATTTGCAAATACTCGGACGCCATACCCACGATTTCATCCGGCGTCTGCATCAGGCGAAGCACCGGGCGGCTGATGAGCAGGCCGATCACCGTCAGCGCTGCGCCGCCCGCAATGGCAAGGGCCAGTGCCGTGTGCACCTGGCGGTTCACTTCATCGTGGTCCCCCGCGCCAAAGCTTTGGGCAATAATCACCCCCGCGCCGCTGCACAGGCCCACAAAAAGCCCCACCAGCAGCTGCACAAAAGAGCTGGTTGCCCCCACAGCCGCCAGCGCCTGGGTACCCACAAAGTTGCCGACGATCAGGGTATCCACCGTATTGTACAGCTGCTGGAACATGGTGCCCAGCCAGATGGGAAAAAAGAATAACAGCAGCTGCCGCGGTATGTTGCCTGTAATAATCGCGTTGTTCTGCTCCGGCGTTCTTGCCATAAACATCCTCCACATAACGTAAGCGCACCGCCACAGGCATTGTCCGCCCTGTCACAGTGCGCAGTCCTTTGCGGGGCGCGGTTTCTTCCTCAATTCCCGCCGCGCCCTGCTTTTTCTATTCCTTACCTATTCAATGTATGCTATAATGTGGGTATTGTCAAGCTTTTGTTTTGTTGTTGAAGGTGGTCATGGTTTGAACAGTTCACTTGGTATTTTGTGGCAGGTGTGCCCCGGCGGTGCGCGCATTCTGCGCGTGTTTGGGGACAGCCCCTGCCCCGCGCTGCCAGTGCAGATCGAAGGGTTCCCTGTTGTGGAGATCGGTCCCTACTGCTTTGCGCAGAACCAGCGCAGCCAGCCTGCTGATGCCCGATTTTGGAGCGTTGACGGCCGCGGCCCCGCTGCTTACCCCCACCCCATTGCGGGGGATTTTGTGCAGGGCGTTACCCTGCCCGCCGGGGTGCGGGCGCTGCATAACGCTGCCTTTTATAACTGCCGCAAGCTGGAATGGCTGTGCGCCGGTTCCGCGCTGGAAAGTGTGGGCAGCGATCTGTTCACCAACTGCCGCGCGCTTGACCGCTTTATCTTAGATGCCGCCCCCGATGCCCCCACTGGGCTGAAAAAGCTGGTGGCCGCTGTCAGCGCGGACATCGGCGCGGTGTTTGCCCCCGGCGGGGCGGTGCAGGCCAAAGTGTTCTACCCGGAATACTTTGAATTTTTGGACGAAAACACCCCCGCCCATATTTTTAACCACAGCATTGAGGGCGAGGGTTACCGCTACCGCCAATGCTTTGACGGCAGCGTGCTCCGCTTTGCGGAGTATGACGCGGCTTTCCCCCAGGCGTGCGTGGGCGAAAGCGAAAAAACACTCTGCCGCATTGCGCTGGATCGGCTGTGTATCCCATATGCCCTGCTACCGGAAGCACAGGGCATCTACAGCGCCTACCTGGCCGCCCATGCCGCCAGCGCCGCGGCCCCGCTGATTGCCCGGCGCGATACAGAATCTTTGCAGCTGGTGCTGAAACTGGCGGACGAGGAAAGCCGCCGCCAGATTGCATTGGCCTGTTCCCAGTCCGGCTGGAGCGAAGGCGCAGCCCTGACCCTTGGCGGCCAGCGCCCCCGCAGGCAGAAAACCTATGATTTTGACGACCTTTGATGTGCCGTAGATTCCCCATACTTTGGTGGTGATGATCAATGCCCTCCCAACATGTTTTGACCCAGGAAGAATGGGTTGCCGCCATGGCCAAACGCGCCATGGACCGCATCCGCAGTGAGCTGTACCTGGACCTGCGCTACATGAACGCGGCCCTGGGTGCGCTGGTGCCCACCCCTGCCGCGGGGCTGCACAACCTTGCCACGGACGGCGCAGCTTTGTGCTATGACCCGGAATGGTTCATTGGGCTGTACCGCAGCAACCGGCGCTATCTGCCCCGCGCGGTGCTGCACAGCGTTCTGCACTGCGTGTTCCGCCACCCCTGGCTGCGCGGAGGCCGGGACGCCAGCCTGTGGGGGCTGGCCTGCGATATTGCCGTGGAGCAGACGATTGATGCCTTGCAGGTGCCATCCCTGACCCGTCCGGTGGGCTGGCTGCGGCAAAAAACCTACCAGGCACTGCGCAAAAACGGGGCCATGCCCGCCGCCGGGCCCATTTACCGCTGGCTTGCCGCTCAGGAGCCTGACGAACTGCAAAAGCTGCACCGGGAATTTGTGTGCGACAGCCACCGCCTTTGGCCCAAGGACCCCACCAGCCAGCAGGTCTTTATAAATTTACTCAATTCATCTATAATCCAATGCTGAATTGGAATCCATTTTTCATCTATTTCATCTTCTGGTAAACCTAATCTTTGATTTCTATGCCCTGTTATTCCAATTTTCATTTTATCCTCCTCAATATCTATCCACGATTTTTCTTGTAATCTTGTACTAAATTGCCACAACATAATGGTAATTCTGCTTTGGCAGCTACATCTACAATAACTTTCAAACCACAACTTTCAACTTTTTCTTTAATCTTGTTCATATTTTCCCAATTCCACTGAATTGCATCTTCAAGACCATGTTCTTTTGTAGCAGTTGTTGTATTAAGCGGAGTAATCTTTACACAAAATACACTAGGATCAAGCCCGTATAATTTGTCTGGATTAAGTTCCCAACCTGTTCCACAAATAAAATTAAGAGTAATAAGCCTATTGTTGTTTGGCATATTATTAAATTCTCTTTTCATTTCTTCGATTGTCACAACATCTGCACCACCGAATAAATATTTTCTCTCATCTTCATTTGTGCTATTCGTAGAAATCTGAATATGCATGAATCCGTTAAGATATTCTTTAACAGACATAACCTCTTCTTTTAATACATCAACTGGACTTTTACCAAATACTTTTACTTTCGGAAGAATCGTATTATAGCAAGGTAAAAATGTAAAACCTTCACGATATGTTTTCATATCTTTCATAACCTGTAAAATATTCTTCCAGTTATATTGTGGTTCTCCCATACGTGCAAAACCAACTTTAATTTTATTACTTTTTGTGACATACGAATGCTGATTAAATACAAATTCAAGTTGCTCCCACATCTCTTCTGCTGATAAATTCCCATGAAACCCTAACTCTGGAACTAAACAGAATTGACATTTCTGAGGACATCCATACTGAGTACTAATTGCAGTAAGCCATTTATCTTCAAAAGGCACAAGATTTTTCTTAATTAATTCTACATCATCAGTCATAATGACTTCTTGAGATTTGCCTTTTGTATTTACATCCTGCATAGATGTTGTTTCAATATAAAAATCTTTTTCTTTGTTATAAAGCACATAAACACTACCACTTGGATATGTATACTCTTTTACCAATTCAAAATGCTTCATTTAATTATTCTCCTTTACCCACAGTATTGTTCAATTTCTTCATATTTCTTCATCCATACTTTTCTATCATCTTCTGTATAGCCAAAGAAATATGGATAAAGTTGATTGTTTGTTGTGAAATAATAATGATGATATTCTCCATCTGGTAAGAACATAACACCAGGAATATCAATAGAATCTTTAATTTTTAAGAAATTTTGATATGCTTTTTTATTACCAAACATTTGTCTGAATGTAATTTGTTGAACTCCGATACTACGCATTTTACTTATGTATTGCAAGCAATCTTCTTTAGTCATTCTCTCATTAAGCACATTAATAACTCTTACTCTTGTAGTCTCTTCTATTTCAGGTAATTTCATTTTCAGTTTTTCTACAGCATGAGAATCATTTGACTCAATGCTCAATGCAATTTTTCTAAATTTCTTAATTAAGTTCTTATCATCTGGTAAAATTCTTGTATGTATATCTAGTTTTTTATTATATTTTTTCGCAAGTTCATACACCTTATCATAAAAATCAAGATTATCTTTCCAATTATAAAATGGATCTCCACCACCAGATAAATTAACCGTAGGAGCATTTGATTCAGAAACACACTTTTCCAAATATTCCCAGTCAATTTTACTCTTATCTGTAATTGCATTTTGCAAAATTGGATGATGTTTTGTAATACAATATTTGCAATTACAATCACACCCAAAATTGGTGATTATCGTAAATCCTCTATTAATTTCTGTATACATATTTTCTCCAATTCTTTCCATGAAACTGCCGTTTTATCTTTTCTCAAACATATTTTTATTAATACACGCTTGACACGTTCTACCTGCAACATTTTTCCACCCATACTTACATTCAACACAATTAACCAATTCAAAATATTCTAGTTTCCATTGAAGAACATTATGGAAATCATATGAACTATACCCTATGTGATAGTAATTTTCTCCAATTTTCCTATATTTTAATGAATAGTACGGCTTGTCATCTATAATCTCGAAAATTTGATCTATTTCTACTACTTTTATTTTTGGATTATGTTTAATATTTGTACTCAGATTACTATCATAAGTCTTGTCATAATAATTTAATTCTTTTAATACTTCTTCTGGTTTCATATTAATCCTCCTAATGATTGTTTTTCTTGGAGAAATCATAGTCAATAAACAGTGTTTTCTTTTTACCACATTTCTTGCATACTAGAAGAGTTTCTCCGTCTTTTACCAAATGCCACTCAATTTTATATACATGTGGTTTACAAAGACATTTAATCTTACAGCCATTCTTTCGCCATCTGTTGAATTTGCTGATTATTGCATACAATAGTATGTAAACAGCAAGTCCAACTACGCACATTCCCAGCATCATAAAAATTTCTTTTATCGCTTCAATCATTCTTCTTCATCTCATCCAACTTCTTCTCAGCTTCTTCACGAGTGAGGAATAAAAATTCGCCAAGACAATTATAATAGCTTTTAATCGAAATATATTGCAAATCAACTTCGGCTATATAATATTCTTTCCTGATATCACATTCACATTTGCAATCATAGATTTCACATTTATTATTTTCCTCACCGTATTCAGTGCATTTCCATCTATAATTTACTTGATACAATATTCTGTTTAAATCATCTGGTAACTTCAATAACAAGCCCTGTTCTTCCAATTCTTTATATTCTTTCCATTTATCCGCATCTTCGTAAGTCAAGATTCTTGCGTTTACGGGATGCTTCTTGTCTGGTTTAGAAAGTTTCATTTCCAGGGTATTAACTACATCAGCAAGAGAAAATGTAGATTCTTCTCCGAATATTTTATGTAGATGTTCTTCTAACTCTTTATAAGACTTCAATTCTTCCAACCACTCTGCGAGTTGCATATGTTCTTCCGCACATTTTATACAATTAATTTTTATGTCATTGTCTACTGGATCAATTGACTCAAATTTTGCACCTCTATAATTCTTTTCTGCTACTTCTTTTGCATGAGAAATAGCATCGTTAAGTGTCAATCTATCCATCTATTTCACCTCTTTCAACTTCTCAACTGCCAGTTTCAAAAATTCTACAAATTCATCATTTACTACTACATGATCTGGATTCTCAATAAATCTCTCAAACGTCTCAATTGCTTTTTCTTTTGGATTAGAAACTGTAACTCTTCCTGATTTCGCAATTTCAAGAAGTTCATCTATATTATTTTCCCAATTACGTGTATTACACAAATCCTTGTTGCACTTAGTATTCCTTGCGTCCAATACACATTCTGTGCATTTGTGTCCGCAACATTTTCCTACATCTGCAATTCGTTCAGCAAACTCTCTTGCCGTCATTTCTTTTGTTCCAAGGAGTTGTGATGCCTCGTAGAAAGTGTAACTTGAGATAATATATGCTCTATAAAACATATCTTTATTTCCGCAAAACTTTAAAATATCTGGAAAATGTTGTTCTTGCAATGACTTACAATATGGATCTTTAGCCCATCTAAACCCCTGCTTCTCAGCTTCTTTGAGAAGCATTTCGTTTTCTTCTTTTGTCCTAACTAGAACGCATGTATTTGTTAATTCAATCATGTTTTCACCTCTCAAACTCAATCTTCTTACCAATGTATTTCTCTAACTTCTCATCTAAATCATCTGGATAAGTCTTAACAACATAATCTTTATCAATAGAGATTTTGATTATTTTATTATTTTTATCTGTATAAATACTACCAACTGTTCCACCAGGAACACGAATGTAATACTTATATTTATCATTTTGCTTTCCTACATCAAATAAATAATGTTTATAATATGGATATTCTTTCGTATCAAATCCTGCTAATTGATCTAATCTATCGGTTAAATTACAATAATATTGTTTTGTATTTCCTATGGTATATTTTTCTTTCAATATCATGTTATTGCCTTCTTTTCAATCACTATATATAGTGTATAAGTTTATACTCATATACAATATATGGTGTTATTCTATACATGAAACCTGTGTTTCATCTAATATATGTTATCAATACCATCGGCTTCTTTAATAGTAAGATTTCTTACTGCATTAAACTGATCTTTATATGATAAATCGTCAAATTCATATACTGTCATATTTTTTAATTCTTTTAAAGAATACAATTTATTTTCAACCATATTTTCATCACCGATAATACAAGCAAGACTAATTCCATTTTCATCTTTATAAAATTTATAATTCTCAAATCCTGTTGCTTTGTCATTTACACTATCATATAATCTTTGTCTAAATTCTGAAATCTGACACATATATTCCGCTAAAATGCTATATGACTTTACTGATCCAATTGATGTGTCACCGCAACTCTCTTTAAAAATCGCATCGTCTTTTAAAATATCTGAAACATAAATATATCTCCCATTACTTCTCTTTAATACTTCTTCTGTTTCTTTATCTGAAATATATCCTTTACCAAGCATCCAGAACAATAATGGTGTCCCGTTTACAATACGTTCATTGTAGTCAATATAATCTTCGCCAGCTTCTTCCATAAATCTATGGAATACACAATAACATAAGAATGGATCTTTTAATTCTTTTGGTGATTTAATGATATAACTCATAAATTATTCCTCCTGTGAAACTCGTGTTTTATCTAATAGCGTTTATATGTCACAAATTCTCCATTCTCAAACTCCACTTCAATTCTTGTAGGATATCCAGTATTATCTCCTTTGAATGACACATACTTCTTTCCTATAATTTTTAAATTTGTTTTATGATTTTCTTCACACTGTTTACATTTATTTTTGTCTGAATATTCTGTTCCACAAAATTCACACTGATATCTGGTACTGGTTTTCATAACATTAAACCTCTTTAAATTATATTTTGTATAAGGAATGTAGTCGCTTATGCGACTACATCCTCAATACTCTTTTCTCCAACTGGAAATAATTCTGGTTCTTCGGCAGCCACAGACTCTACGTTTTTCTTTAACTGCTCAAAATAACTATCTTTTAATTCACTTGCAATTCCTCTTCTTCCTAATTTAAGTGCAACATATGGAGTAGAACCAATTCCACCAAACGGATCAAACACAATATCATTTGGATTCGTCCATAATTCAATACATCTCTGAATTACTTCAAGCTGTAATGGACAAATATGTTTCTCATCCTGTTCAGATCTTGCTGATTTTCTCTGTAATGTATCGCTCTGCCTAATATCCATCCATACTGGTGAAGCATAATTTTGCCATACATTAACAGGGAATGACTCATTTGTATGCTCAACTCGTTCAGGATTATCCCCAGGTTTTCTGACAGTAATCACATAATCTGGAAGTCCTTGACGACTCATACTACTATCTTTTTTAATTTGTTTATGTAAAAGACCAAGTGCTTTTGTTCTCTGCATTTCTGTAACAGGATTCTTCCAAATAGTTACTTTACTATGATAGATAAATCCACAATCCTGAAAGATTTTAAGCATAAGCGCAGGAAAATCCTTTAGTCCAATTACACCATCTCTTGATTTCATGAGAGGTAAATCCATACAATGAAAACTCAGAAGTCGTCCAGGCATTGTAATTCTGTATAATTCTTTTGCAAGATATTTAAAATGATTGTAAAATTCTTCATCTCCTTTACAATTACCCATATCTCTATCTGAATTAGAGTACACATATAACTGTGAAAATGGTGGTGAAAAGATAGTGTAATGGATGCTATTATCTGGAATCTCCTTAGTAATTTCTACACTATCTCCATGATAAAGTGCATATCTGTTTGCTACTGCTTGATCAATTACGTTCATCATTATTCAAATTCCTCCCAATTTGGTAATTTCATTGTTGTATTTGCTTCGTATGGTGTAGTAAGTCTACACGTTGATTTAAGCTCTTTCTTAGTAATTTCTTTAGTTAGATTAATCATTGCATCTCTCATAGTAATAAAATCTAACTGTTTTCTTTCAATGTTCTCTTTTACGCAACCTTCTTTTGCTGAAATAATTATGTATACATTGACCTCTTGAGTCTGACCAAAACGCCAACATCTTCTTACAGCTTGATAATACTGTTCAAAACTATCAGAAAGACCAGTAAATATAACATTGTGACAATTCTGCCAATTCATCCCGTATCCTGCTAATTGTGGTTTGCTGATAAGACATTTTAATTTTTCATCGGAAAATGATAGCATTGTTTCACTCTTATATTTATTCTTATCACTTCCTTGAACATTTTTACTTTCTTCAATCAACTCATTTAATCTGTCACCTTCTGCATTAAGATCACACCAAACTAACCACTGTTCATCTGAACTATTTACTAAATCTGCTGCTTTTTTACATCTTAATTCAAGAGTTTCTTTTCTTGCATTCCTACGTTCCGTTAATGTGAGTGATTCAGTAATTGGTTTATCCCCATCAACTATAATTTCATGAATATTCAAGTTAGGTAATTCATAATCCGTACCGTCATATCCTAAATTTGATGGGTTATCAATAAATACAGACCAACTTGCCATCCATTGCCAAAATACATCTTTTGCGTGACCTTTTAATCTCCACTTAGATGTTTGACCACCATCATGAACAAAGAACATTGATAGCATCTCTGAACGTGTCATAACTCCACAAAATTCAGAATGATTTCCCAACTCCATATAATCATTTGGAGCAGGTGTTGCAGTACAAGCTAATTTATAGGGAACATTTTGGAAATTCTCGATAATAGAAGTCCTCACTTTACCAGTGTAGGATTTAAGAATTGAACTCTCGTCTAAGACTACTCCAACAAATTCATTTGCTACGAATTTATCTAGTTTCTCATAGTTTGTAATATTAATTCCATTAATACAATCTTCCTGTTTCTCACATACTTTTGCATTGTAATGGAATTTTTCAGCTTCTCTCTTTGTCTGATCCGCAACCGATAGAGGTGCAAGAATCAAAACTTTACCGCCCGTATGTAGATGTACTTGATGCGCCCATGATAATTGCATTGGTGTTTTGCCAAGTCCACACTCTGCAAAAATACAAGCTCTACCTTTTGCTAACGCCCATCTTACTACATCTTTCTGAAAGTCAAATAGCATGGGATTTAGTTTATCTTTATCAATATTAAATCCGCTACTTTCCAGAACATAATCTTTTTGTTTTAGAAAATCTTCGTAATTCATTCAATCTCCTTTTATTTATATTTATTATTGTTTATATTTTTCTATAAAATCTAATTCTTCATTAGATTCCATTCTTTCATATTCTTTCATCCACTGACGAGCAGAATATCTATTATTATTTATATGATTCCATAAATTCTTATCAAACGGTTTATCACATTCACAAATAAGCACGTGTTGACAAAATAAAAATATTTGACGGGAATATTCGGCAGAATAGCCGCGAAGTTTAGAATTTGAAATATACATTGTGTCATATAGATAACTATAATTGTCAGCTAAAATAGAATCATATATTTCAGTTTTTGCATTCCAATAACAACAAACTTTATAATACAAATCATTCATTTTATCTGGTGGATGTAAGTATATCTGACTTTTCCATTCATAATGATCTAACATATATCACCATGCCCTCTTACAGACTCAATTTTCACAATTACAGGTCTATATTGATTTTTACCTTTTCTTTTATCTGTGATTTCTTGCAATTTATCAAATAAAATTGGAAGTCCGTATTCTGTATACCAAACGTCACTGTATTGTTTTACTTTTCCTATATAGCCATCTCTATCTACTGCTAAAGTATAATAATCTACTTTCCACATATGATTTCTCCTACCAAAGATCATCCTTATCGTTTGCGTTCGTTCATCATCTGATCCAGTCTTTTCCCTATATTCTTAGATGCTATATCACGTATGAATAAATCAATTCTATTACAGCAATCATCACATAAATGTAATTGTACTGATTTGAATTTGCCATTTGAATGCATCATTGGAATATAATATTTGTCTAAATACTCTGATTCTTTGCCACATAAGTCACAAATATATTTAATCATGTATTATTTCTCTCCTTGAAATAAATTTTTCAACTCCATAAATCTTCTGCAAACATTACCGCAAAAGGAATTACCATAAACCAAACCGTATCAGAATTTTTCGTAATTAACATTCCCCCGATAGAAATTACTGCACATAAAATCCATATAATATACATAGTTAATTTATTCATTTCTTATCCTTCACAATCTTCACAGAATAACCAAGAGCTTCTTCAATATCTTCTAATGTCATTTCTTTTGGTTTTTGTTCAAACGTTACTGACTCACCATTAATCAGTAAATCATTTGGAAATAATCCTGAAATCTTGATGTTGTTACATATGCTTAATTCGAGATCTACCTTATCTAGTACATTATCCATATGACCAATTACAACATTTCTAACATAAGCATATGTATTGCCAACGTCCAATTTGACATCTAGCAGAAATGTTTTATCTGATTTCCTAAGTTCCATATCTACGATTTTAACTAATCTCATACCAAGTTCCTCTTTTAAAATTTTTGTATTTGTCATGATATTCCTTTCAACCAAATGTAATTACTCCACCTGGATATTCTTTAAAAAATTGTGATACTCTTTCTAATTGCTTATTCGTCAATGTGAAATATCTTTTTCGTAAAAATTTTCTCAAACATCTACGACTTCTAATAATTCTTCGTGGATAATTAGAAATTCTAAATGTATCATGGTATTCAAGAACATTAGTATATAATTTTGAGCATTTTTCAATTTCCTTATATGTTCTATCCATACCTGAGCCATAACCTAATTGCCACCAATAAAATCCATATACACAAGGGATGTTTTCATTATATGATTTCATAAGAAGATTATATAAATTCTTATCGTATAATCCATTTTCAATATTCTCTTGTGAATTACCTGTAAAATAATATATTTCTATTGGTGCATATTCTTTCATTTTCTCAAACTCTTCATCAGTAATTGGTCTGCTAAACCATGTATGACATCCCATTTCCACACCTCCTATGAAAGATTTCTTTCATCTTTATTCAAACGATGCACCAGCTGCAACACACGTAAGTAAAATAAAGCTCACAATACAAATAATTTTAATCATACTATTCATTCCTTTCCAAATTAAAATATACAATTTCTTTACCAAGCTCCATTGCTTGTTCAATTCTTTCTCTCGTAGATTCTCTTTTTCTTTTGTGATGCCATGATAAACTAGAACATTTTATAAATTGCTTACACCATTTAAGATCTTTACTCATACTTTTAGCCAACATAATCTTTATCAAAATACGGACAATTCTTCCACTCATTACTTTCTGCGAATTTACAACTTTCTGCAATACATGATTTTCCGATATAATCAGGATGTCCACATGACGGGAAATTAGGATATAAAATATCTTTAACTCCAAATAAAGCTGCTAAATCTGGTTCTACAAATTTTGGTTCACCTTTTGGGGCATAATGACGAATATTTTTTGGAATATCATCTAAACTATCATAAATATTAAAAGTTTCTGATACGCCATCAATCACCCTATAAATAGATTTAACACCATTAGTTACATAACGAATATCTAAGCTCATATAATTTTCTCCTTTACTTAAAATCAACTTTTCATTGCCAAGCAACACATTAATATTGTTATAATTATTGAAGTTGTACATGAGATAATTACATTTTCTAATTTATTTCGATTGGCATACCATTTTGCTCCAAACATATTTAAAATAATTAACGCACCCATTATACAATAACTAATGTCGTTCATCGTTATTCCCTTTCATCTTATCAGCTTCTCCACTCATACTCCAAAATCGTAAGAAATTATACTTAAAACATTCAGCAGAGAAGTCTGAATAGCTCTGCAATTTGTCTGGTTTGGCTTGCGCCCTGTAGCAATGACTGCGTTTAGGACAGTCACTACTACAACACATCGTAATATCAGGCATTTTTCTTATCTTCTTTCTCCTTACGTTTTACGGAATCTGCTTTCATTTTAAGCTGCTCATCCTCGATTTTTCTCATCATTCCTCTAAGTTTTCCTGTTTGTTTGCATGTAATTCCCATAGTGTTTTCTCCTTTTCTTATTTATTTAATTATTCTTCTACTAAATATAAATAACTATATCCACCTGCATTCCCTACTAGTTGGCTAGTTAAGCACATTGCAATATGATTTGCGTCATATATTCTATTTCCTTGTCTATATTGTTTACCAAAGTTTATTTCTCCAATGCCACCTATTAATTTAGGATTATCACCACAAGCAGAATTTAATCCACTTGTGGGTTTGTAAAGTTTCCAGAATTAATACCTTTATACAATCTATTCAGAGCAATTTCAAAAGCACCAATTCCTGAGAAGAAACTACTTAACTTTAAGTTTTCAAATAAATACGGCATAGCTTTATATAACTCGACAAATATGTAATATAAAACATCTACAACGATACTATTTCCTGCTTGTTTATATAACTGACTATTACTAACCATTTTTTCAGCAACGTCAAAATTATCATCTGAAAATCCCATCAATCTGAAACACTCTTTTGGTGTAAGTTTTCTAATTCTTATAGGTGATTCAATTCTACAAACAGCTGTTTCAGTTGCAGTAATTGTTGGACAAATATTCCCATTTTCTTGAACTCTACCTCTTCTAGTTTTAGTTTTTGATTCAGGATATGATAAATCTACTACGCCACCAATTTCACATTCAATATATCCTTTCTTTGTGGCTTGACGAATTGCAATTTTATTTCCCTCTCCCTTATTTGTTGTTACAGTTGGTGCTAAACCATTTTCATCAAACACATTTCCATTCATGCCTTTTCCAGATGGATTAATATTTCCTATCTGAATAATTTTGGGTTCTAATCCTCCTCCACCACAACAATTCAAAGCAGGACTACAACCATCAGAAGAATATATTCTTCCTCTTTGTGGATTATCCCAGTTACCAGTATCAACAATATTTCCTAATTGCTTTACTTTATTTTCATTAACAATTCTTGGATCTTTGTAATCTCTTGCTGTTAATGTGGGACAAAAATCATTATATTCCCTTGCTTTCTCTTCTCTTTTTATCTGGCAAGCATCGTATAATAATGCATCTTTATTATTACGGCTAGTTACAAATCTTTGAACCTTATCTTCTGAAATATAAAATTTCTCATCCACTCCATCTTCTAAAATATCCTTTAACCTCATTCCGTTATCAAATGGTTCTGGATATTTGAATTTACCGTTATCTAATTCTTTCTTAATAAAAATCAGATATACTCGTTCTCTATTTTGTGGAACACCATAATCTTTTGCATTTAAAACTTTCCAATATACGTTATATCCATATTCTTCAAGTTCATCTGTAAAAAGTTTAAATGTAGTATCTTTAAATTGTTTTCCTACAATATTTTTTACATTTTCATAAATGCCAAAATTTGGTTTATTTGCACGAATTACTCTCAAATATTCAACAAGTAATGAAGACCTTGTTTTATTAAGATTTTCCCCTCCACATTTCGGACATTTATTTCTCTCTGACCAGTGAACAGTTAGAGGATTATATTCATGTCCACAATCTTCACAAGTCCATTTAGAACCCTTTTGTTTACCTGCTACGCTGAAATCTTGGCAGGGTGAACCTCCACAAACCATATTAAAATCTGAAAGATTATTTTCATCAACTTTAGTGATGTCACCAAGATTTAAACTTTCATCTACATTATGTATTGCACAGTATGATTTAACTGCATATTTATCAAACTCACAAAAATTTACAAGTTTCCATCGTTTCTCCGATGAATTATTATTTTCAACTAAATGACTCAAATTCCCTTATTTTATAGGGAGTTGTACAACTACTTTATCCTAGAATTTACCTAAGCTCCTTTCTATAAACTCTGCAATGCTGCGTAAATCAGATATTCATGACTATCCGATAAAAATAATATTTCTTTGTTTCCTGGAAATAATTGGGTGATCACCCATAGAAATTTACTTGATATGTATTAATCATCCCACGAATTAGGATTCATAGGACATTCAGGACATCTACAAACTAATTCTCCATCTTCGTCCGTATAATAATCATCACCATAACCACTACATTCATAGCAGTAGTCATATGGATATTCTTCATAATCGTCTAAATCATTCATCTTTTACCTCTAATTTCTTCAAGCCCTCAATGCTCCAAGGCTCTTCGTCTTCCCATTTAATGAAACTAAAAACATCACCATACATATCTTTTGGTATATCATGACTTGCATAATCAGATATCCAAAATTTATTACCACGTATTGGCTTGTCATAATAAACATAAAGTAAATTATCTTTATCTCTTGCAATATATTTACAATTGGATAGAAGGACATCAAGGAAGTTCTTTTCTCTTGATGTAATTGTAGGTTTCTCTACATTTTCTGATTCAGCCCATTCATATCGTCTAATTCCGCAACTTTTGTCACCAGTAGGAACATAAAATTTGCACATATCGCATTTAAAACTATCACAGAAAGTAATTTCACCTGACTTTGTAACTGAAAATGCATAGCCTTTACACGCAATATCTATAATTTCTTTATCAAATTTTTCTTTATTTTTCATTTGAATCGTCCTCCTATACTTTATTACACACGTATTTTGCTTACATTTTCGTCTTTTGGCATCCGCAACGTATGATATTCAGAATCCCTTTTACAATAAGTACGCTCAATAAAATTTAAAACTTTTAACGCATTTTCTTTATTATATGCTCCCAATACCACTGAACTATTAGCATATGTAATTTCAATATTGTTTATATGCGAATTGATTCTTTTAATTGAAATTGTTTTTCCTGCAATATCTACTAATTTTGTTCTATCTTGACTTCTTATTAACATATTTTCTCCTTTGAAATGCCAAATTCATTATATCATTCGATGCTTACTTTCTTTCCAGAATACATTTTCATCCGCTTCATCTTTTTATACTTTTGTTTTATCATAAACGATTCCTACACTTCCCCAAAAATAAGGAACAGAATATTCATTATTCGGATCATAAGATAAATTTTTAACAGAATCATTAATATCTTCTAAGCAAGTGATTTTATCTTGATCTAATGGTTGAATAAGCTTTTCTTGTTTTAATCTTTCAATCATATAATCACTTGGAATTAAAACATCATAAGCTTCACCATTAGCTACTTTAATATACATTTGTTCATTCGAATCGAATAAATCCATAACTACTTTGCATCCCGTTTGTTTTTCAAAATTAGAAAGCAAATTTTCACCCGTATACTCCCCGGCATTATAGACATGTAAAGTTTGTCCTGCATATTTTTTAGTCGAAGAAGTTGTTTTTTGAACAAAAACTAGTCCCATACATACGCATGCTGCAACAATTCCAGCAATAATTCTTGGTGCTTTATTTTTTTCTTTAAGTTCTGTCGTTTGAACTTTTCTTTTTTCTCTAATCACCGGAACAACATTGACAAGAATTAAAACAATCGTAATAAAAATTACAATTAAAGTTGAAATAGCATTAATACTAGGATTTACACGTTTTGACATTGTATAAACCATA
>OGXZ01000815.1_pt1 | contig 18418 bp, 27 predicted proteins | sample 1576431 | NCBI WGS metagenome assembly OGXZ01 (sample SAMEA3541590, study PRJEB24748) | human gut metagenome | biome: human gut; feature: human-associated habitat; material: faeces | place: China | collected 2012
TTCATTTTGGGATGTGTAAAACCAATGGTAACCAATGCGTTATAAATGCCTTCCGCATAACTTATTCCGTCCTGGAATTTCCGAAAATATGTTTCTGCTGAAACTAAATCATTTTCTTTCTTATAACGTTCATATGCTTTCCAATCATCATTTGTATCCTGATAGTTTCTAATTGCTTTAATTACTTCGTCAATAAGCTTTTCCGCTTTGTCTTTTTCCAATTTTGTCATGATTTAATCTTCACCTCCTAAAATTCCGCTTTTCGTGTATTCTGATACTTTTCAGTGTATTCAAATTCAGGTTCACCGTAATAAAATCCTGTTACTTCTGTACTAATGCAACGATTTGTTTTCTTTTCGATTATATCCGACATAATAAAGGTTGCATCTGCTTCTGATGAATAACATCCATACACAACTTTTTTATATGCATCTGCTTCGCCTCCATCGTATGTAATAGTTTTGTTTTTCTTATCTTTAATTATAAACATATTACTTCCTCCTTAAAATCCATACCATCCGTTATTATCTGCTATAAAATTTAGTTTGCTGTTTCTTTCACATATTCTTTTAAAATCCAAGTTTGGCTCACATGACCATCTATCAGCTATATATTTATCTGTTTCGTATATATCAAATCTAATTGCAGATTCTTCTTTTGATAAATCAACAAGTAATTTTTCACAATATTCTTTCGATATATCAGATACTAAATAACCTACGGAACATATTTTTCCACTAAGTTTAACTAAATCCCACATGAAATGAATTTCTCCATCATGTTCTTGAATTATTGCAAAAGAAATTTTCATATTCTTTGATATTACATTTAAATATTTATTTATATCTTTCATTGTTATTCTTTCTTCTTTCCTTCATAATCAAAAAATCTTATTAAATCTTGCTCTATATCGTACAACTCAAAATTTGATATTTCTATGTCTGTACATTCATCCTCTGTTATTGCATAGCGTTTAATTTCTCTTGCTACAAATTCAGCTAAAGCCTTTACAACCTCCTCTTTCCCTCTTATTCCTTTTCTTAATATCTTTTCATAATTTGTCATTCTACAATTCCTCTCTTCCTATTGCACTGTTACTTCTCTTAGTTTCTCTGAAATGATTGTCTGTATTGCCGGATATACAGAACCCCATTCATTGATTTCAAAATTTCCATATACGCATGATGTCATTTCGTTATTGTAAACCATTGAAACAATGTGTTGACGGCGAATTTTGTGACCATCATATTCTTGATCAATTCTATCTTCTGTTCCGTCATCATACAGCATGTCGTAATATTCTTCTGGTTTAAAACCTTGTTGTAAATTCTCAATAAAACAGTCCAGATAATCCAGAAGATTCTTTCTTGTATCAAATTCCACTACGCTTGTACAATCAATACTTGGAATGATAAATTTCCTGTTTTCTTGTGCCTTTTTCATACTGTTCCCTCCCTTGAAATTGTACTTTTATCTGTTCTTTATTTCTCTAAACTGTTTAAATAGTTCCATACAGAACTGTTAAATTCGTTTCTTGATACGTCCATATCAGTAAAATTCTTTTCCGATACGGCAGAAACATTATAACCGTTTCTGTTATCGTCTACGTGTATCACCTGTCCATCTTCAAAAATATTTATATTCAAGCCTTGCACGTTTCCACCACCTCTCTGATATAATAGTCTTTCAGATAGTAACGACTTGAGCGTGGGTTATTACGCTTTATAACGTAACCTCTTCCATATCTTCCCTTATAAGGTTCTTTGATTTCTTTTCCTACTGGGATATATCCTCTATCGCTTGCAGTGTGGTGATAGTTGTATTTAATTTCTTTCATGCTTTCCACCTTCCTTACTGTATAAAGTCCCAACGTTCTATAACGTCGTCGTCATAATTTGAAAATGGATTATATACGCAATAAGTAATAATCAGATCGCCTTTTCTCGCCCCTTTTACGCTTGCATATGAGATATAATAACCGCCATCGACAGGAGGATTGAGTACAGTTCCGTTCTTTTCATTATCAGTTACTTTTCCGATAATGCGTTCTATGTACATAACGTTATGATCTTTCCGTGTCGTAAGCATTTCCTCTGTTAAGTCGTTGCAATCAATGATTTTTACCATAGGTGCAGCTTTTACCGCTTCCGTGTATTCTGTAGCGTTTACAGGTGCGCTTGTTGTGTTTCCGATAACTGTTAAGGTTGCAAGTGTAGCAAGTAATACCTTCTTAATTCTGTTCTTCATAATTGTTTCCACCTTTCTTATATATAATTAATATCCTTTTGCAATGTAGTCTAAAAACATCCAAACAGGCATTGTAAACAGGAAGAAAGCGCAAATATATGTAAGTGCTTTCTTGATTTTCTGTTTACGTTCCTGTTTAAATACTGCTTTCCAATAGGCTCTTTCTTCTTTGTAAATAGTTCTTTCCATATTAGTCTCCCTCTTTTCTTGTTGTGTTGTTTGCCATTATAAGCACTATAAAAGGCACGAATGATATAATTCCCATTCATGCCCTATTTAGTGATTATAAGTGTGCTTAACGTCTTTCAAACGTATATTTACGGACAATTTTCGTTTCCTTGTCGGGCGAAATACTAATTGATACAATCGGAATATATCCTGCGATTGTATACGTCATCTCTACACGTTCATAACCGCCTAAATTTTTGAAGAATGGGACAGCATCAAACACGTTGCAATAAAACTCTACACTTGTTTCTTTCTCTGTCTTTTCGGTTTCTTTCCAACGTGAACCAACTTTGTTGTATTCTGTTTTTGTTTCCGTGATTTTATATATGTTTTCAGTTCCATAAAGCCCTGAAATTTCTGGATATTTCTTTAAGAGTGCCTTATATGTATTTTTAAATTCTGTATATGTCATAGTTTCCACCTGTTTAACCTTTCTTATTTAATCTCTGTGAACATCTCAATAGGTGCTGTTATAGTTGCATCTTCACAAGTTGCGGAAATAACAATTTCTCCGTCCTTTGTGATTCTGTAGTTACCTGTATAAATGCATTCAATCGAATGCACTTTGTCGTTATTACCATAAATAAGTTTCTGTCCTTTTGTCATGATGTTTACCTCCCCATCAAAGCGTTGATTGTTTCAACGTTCTTCAAAACCTGTTTACGTGTCTCTTCATACTGTTTTGACATTGCTTTAATTTCTGCAATGTCTTTCCTGATAGCTGTCGTATATGAATTTTTACGACGGAATAACTTTTTGAGCATTCTGTACACCTCCTCACATGCACCGACAAATCAAACCACCTCTTGTGCGGTTACGTTTCAGAGTTGCTAACTCTCTTTCAAGAGTGTTTGATCTTTCGATCAGGTCAACGGGCACAGACTCCTGATTCCAGAAGTCATAGCAAGCGGAAATTTGACTTTCCACTTCTGAAAGTTCTTTCTCAAGAGTGTTGATGGTTGTATATTCTCCAAAATATTTAATCATGGCATATTCTCCTTTTCTTATTCTCTGTTTATAAGCATTACAAAAGGCACAACGTTTACTTTGTTGTGCCATCTCTAAAACCTATAACGCTTTTTTATAAAACATGGATTTCATCTTGTATAATATTTCTGGACGTTTATTGTGTCCTCTAAGTCACACATCTTACATCCCTTGACGTTTTCAAGTTCTTCTTTAATATCTACTGGAAAAGCAAGACTTTTGAAAGTCTCTTCACATTCTGCAAGAATTTGATTCTGAATCATATCTGGTAATTCACATACATATGTATGGGCTGTAATTTTTGTTATTTCGGTTTCAATCTCCTGTTCTTCCTGTTCATTATTATTTGAAAATCTAAAGAAATCACCTTCACCAAAATGTAAATCATACTCCCATAATTTATGCAACTTACTTTCGTTTGGCTTACGATGGAAAACAAGTTCCCCGTCGTTATCGTCTGCCCATACGCTAAAGGAGCAACGTGTACCCTGTAATGTAATGTACCAACCTTCTTTATAACAGGTTAATGTGCCATGCTCTAATATCCATGAGGAAGTTAATTCAAAGTTACGTTCTAAAGCGTTAATCAAAACACACTTTTTATTTTCTGGCATTTCCTCTAATATCCATGTAACAATGTTTTTTAAATCTCTTTCAAATTTTGTTAAATCCTTAATCATTTTTAAATCCTCCTGTTATATTATGTATTCTCTTTTTGTTTTCATTTTTGCAAGCCATTGTATGAAGTCAATTCAAACACTTTCAACTACTACTCACTACTCAGGTACAAGCCTTTCATTTTTGCCCGTTAAATTTATGTCCTGTGCTTCAATGCCTTGCAAAGTCAAAACAAAAAAGTAAGTATTTAATTGATATAAGATCAACTCTGTACTTGCTTGAAAAAGTTTGGTCATCACAATCTTTTATTTATCTGACTTTTGACTGTCAGTGGAAATTATTATGTACAATCATGTGTATCATCACTCCTTTACTTATAAGCTGTATATTTTTGTATACCGTAATTGCCAACGGTTGAGTGCTCCACTCATTTTTATACTTGCTTTTGTAATCGGTTTACTTTTTGCAAGTGAGATACATTTGTATTACGGGAGTGTCTCCCCCGATTTTTAATTTTGATATACCAGATAAAATTATCTAAAGAACTGGTATGGTATAGGCGATACCGCTATATTCAATTTTTAATTTTGCCTTATGTATCAACTTGTGTCAGATTATAAAACTTACATTAAGATATAGGACTTATTGACTCTGCCTGTATCATATTTTTAATGGTCTTATTGACTCTGCCATTAAAAACTGTATTTTGTTTTTTATCTCTGTCCCTCTGTTGATGGTATTACTATATCATAGGGTACCCTATTAGTCAATAGGTTACCCTATGATTTTTTATGTTTGTGAATTGTGTATAATTTACATATTTATATAGGGTACCCTATTAGTACAATATACACAAATGTCAATAGAAAAGTTGACAGGATAAAGCTATAATGTTAATATGTAATACTACTCTTACACCAAAATAAAAAGAGAATTATTACATATATAAATAAAGGAAGGTGTAAGAATATGGCATATAGCCCAAAATCACAAAAAGATTATAATGATAGATGTACAGTTGTAAAACTTAAATATACACCAGAAGAAACGGAAGAATGTGCAAGAATGAAACGGTATGCAAAAGATAATAACATACCAATGAGCGTATATATTAAGAAGCTAATACAGGATGATCTTGACAGAAAAGGTTATAAATAAATATATGATAGACGATAAAATAACAAAAGAGCACATAGAACATTTAAGAGACATAAACTATTATGATGCTTTAAAGTTGTTTGATAATGGAAATATACGTTATTTATATGATGATTTATTTATAGAGTATATACGCCATATAATAAGGAAATGTTTATTTATAACTGACACTGACAGCATAACAGATATAATATATAAATTTTTTATTGTATCTGGTAACGTGTCAAGATGTTTAGATATGCTTAGATATAATAATATACAGTATAATCAAAAGTTATCAAATGGAAGATATAGAATCAATAAAGAAGATATATACAACGCCTTAAATAATGGAAGATGTGCAGATATAGAAATAGATTTTGTTGCACATTTATTGTGGTATGGAAGAAATTACAATGAATTAGATAGTTATATAGATACTATGTTGTCAAAGATAAAACAGTTGTATTAACCACATATAATAGGAAGTAACACAATCAACCTATTATGATCTGCATAACCTGTTATCATGCTCAAAATGTACAGATAGCGTTATAAGCGTGTATTTGACGTTTTAAGGCGTTTTAATGCTTATATGATAATTATATAGGCTCTTGCGCTTAAAGTCGTTTATATGGCGTTTTAGAGTGTTGTTTTTAGAGTAGGTTGTACTTATGAGCGTATATCTGGGTAAGTTTAGAGCGTGCAGCATGATGATATTTTAGTATCATTTTAATATATTTTTAAGTGTATTTTTACGTCGAAATGTGCGCTATTTTATGCAAGAATATTGTATATTTATACAGTTTATTTGATGTATTTTTATGCAAAAAAGTGTATAGAATAGCGTTGTTTTTTGTGTCTGGAAATAGGGAAAATATTGCGGTAAAGTGTGCGGAAAATTGTCTGATTTATGGCGTGAAGGTGGTGTAAATTTGTCTGTTTGGAGTGTGGTTTTTTATGTGATTATTGGATAATTTTATCTTGTTTTTATGTGGTTTTTATGCCATGTAATGGGATAATTTTATTATGATCTGCTGTTATATTTTAATGCCTGGATGGTGTTAGAATGTAGTATCTATAGGCGTTTATGATGGTAGAATTGTGATGGAATTGTTATGCAGATATGATGTAATTGTACATTGTTTAGTGTGTTAATCTATGTGTATTTACGTTGGATTATGTGAGTATTTGTGTTGTGTATTGCATGGTATATTTAGGCATTATAATGGTAATATTATGAGCGTAATGTCAGGCGTATAGTGTGGCATATCATGGATAGATATAGATGTATATTGTAGGTTATATGTGTAATGTGGTGTGAGATATAATGTATATTATATTGTATATTAGTGTGGATTATGTATGATATATTTGATGTTATTATGTGGGTGTGGTGTATTGAGTTAATATGATTTTGTAGTGTGTTTGGGATGTGATTTTGTCTGCTGTTGTGCGTCCAGATTGTTTTATTTCGTCCAGATTTGTGTGTTATGTGAGTGTGTTACAATTTTTGTGTTACATTTGTGTATTATGGTGTAGTGGTGGGCTATCCCATTTTTACCGCTGTTTTTGATGGTAAAGTGGAGTGTATTAGTCTATTTTATTACATTTTTGTGGTGTAAGTGGTGATATGATTTTGTGTTATGATTTTGTATTATAATCTTGTAATTTAATTTTTAGGTGTAATTACACCTAAACGAACAGAATTGACCAATAGTCATTTATACGCATTTTTTCTCTCATTTTCTCTTGTTTTCTCTAATTTTCTCACTTTTTCATTTTTCGAGTATACTATAATAATATTTATAATTGTCTATACAATTCAATCTGCCCGTCCCGTGATCCTGTCCAGAATCATGATAAAATTTTAGTTTCATCACACTAACTTTTGTTTATCTGGTATACCGCCCCTTGTTTTTTGCCATGTTAAAAATGTCAAGAAATAACAAAACTTGACTTTTTTACACTTCCCTCAAAAGTGTGAAAGTTAGTTTTAGTCAACAATAGCAAGGCTTTTCGGGATTTTATATCAGAGTACATTAATCCAATTTTATAATCATGTTTTACTATTGTATACCAATATGATGGGGATAGTTTACATTTATAGAAATAACACAATACTGTCATATTCCCTGATGTGTTCAACTCACACTGCTCGTCCAAAAATCAAAACTGGTAATCTATCCACACTCCACACTCACCTCAACAAAAAATTCCTATCCTCATCCCACATTACAAATTGTATAAAATCTACACACAATTCTCCAAAATAATCAAAATGAGTTCGACACCGACTTCGACCGCACCCTTACATATCAACGCAAAATAAATTTTCTGACAATTCTAAAACACCAATTTTCACCCAAAATTACCTGCCCTAAATCACAAAATCCCTTGCAAATCCTATCTATTATCGAAGTCCTCTCGAAGTGATGCCAATGTGATCACAATTACAATTCCAGATATTTCACTCCATCTTAATCCTGTATTATCACAAATTTCCTTATATTTCCTATCTAAAACGCAGCAATCACTTCCTATAATAAGCACATATCACCACCCCATTTTAACCAAAATAACCACCCAAAACACCTATCTCGAAGTCCATATTTTTACATCCTCAAAAACATCTATCTGAATTGTGTCAAACTTTCACACAATTCTAATTGATAAAATTCACTCAAAAAATACATCATAGCAATCTCTAAAATCAATTCTATACTCACTATTCTAATGTACAACTTAAAATAAACATTACAACTACCCTCACCTGAACAACTTAGCATCTGTACATTACAATTTTCAAATTAAATCTACATCATATAATCTACAACAAAATATCTCAAACAGAGAATCTTGTATAGGAAAATAAGAAGGGGGGGTACTTTTACATCTATAGAAAACCACTACTCTCATATCCCATCTATCCCCAAATTTTCACCAGTAAAAAATAGATCCTATTTATTTCAAATGGAGAATCTATAACCAGAAACATATAAACCAAATATGAGAGAAATATTAATCATCAAAATAAAATAAAAAAGGAGATTACTCAAATGACATATTCAATTAACGATTTAATATCAACATTAATTTGTTCATCATCCAATTATCCGATTATATCTTTTTCAGCATATTTAAGAAATAAGTATAACAATTTCGATTGTGATTACTGGGAAAGACATTTATATGAATCTGGATTATTGAATGATAAATATGAATACTTATCTGAGATATTTAACAATTATAAAATTGAGATATCATCGGCAGCATACAATCAGATTGAAATGATAACAAACAAATATCTTACCGATAAGAAAATATACATACCAGGATTAACATCAAAACCATATTATTACTATCCATCAAGAGGAAATAGTAAATCAATCAGAGAGATATGTTATTTCATAAAGTCAATATCAGATTTAGAAAAAGAAAAGAATCAATTTTCATATAATCCGTATTTAGCAAAATATACAGCACAAAATTATAAAGCTGATATAGAGAATTTATACAAGAGAAGAATTTCTCAAAAGATACTTAACTCATATGAAACACAAAATAACTCTACAAAACAGAGAAGTAATAACAAAGAAGAAATGAGCTGCTTAAAAATTATTGCCGATAGAAACAATACAAATAAGAAATTTCACAAATAAAGGAGATTAACCATTATGAGAAAATCAAAAGACAACAAAAATAATACAACAACTACTATCACACCATCAGCATCTGATAAAACACCTATTGAGATTGCATTACAGATTGATTCAGATGGAATGACAACGGCAAGTAAATTATATTCATTTTTAGAATTGAATCCAAGTAATTTTGCATCCTGGTGCAGAAGAAATATTACTAGAAATAAATTTGCTACTGAAAATGAAGATTATATAGTTTTCGTAGTGGAGAACGAAAACCCTAAATTAGGCGGTAGACCAAAAACAGATTACAAACTCACATCTGAATTTGCAAAGAAACTTTCAATGACAGGTAATACCGAGAAACATGAGCAAGCAAGAGATTATTTTATTGCTTGTGAGCAAGGATTAAAAATCGCTACTATTAAATTGCAAGCAAGAAATGATGATATTCAAGCTTTAGCGCAGAGTGTAAATAATCTTGTGCAAAAGATTGATAATAAATTTGATTCATTAGAATCAAGAGTATTTACATTAGAAAATACCGCTACTACTCTAAAATCATTACCAAAGAAACGACGATTTACATACTGGTCATCAAAAATGTTTCCTAAATATCAAGCATTAGCAGAATATTTTGAAATTCAACTGAAAGATCTCTATAAGAATCTATATAGAGAATTTCAGAATATGTATCCTGATATTGAGCTAAACCAGATTGTAGATGATTATTGCTATGAGAATAAATTAGAAACTTGTTACACCTTAGATGCAATAGAGCATGATAAAACCGTAAGAGTATTATTTGAGCAGTTGGTAGATACTCTTTTGGAGAAATATGATTTAGTACTTCATAAAGAGAAACTTGTAGTGTCAACAATTTTTGACACAAAATAATTATCCTTTGTGAGAATAAATAAAAAATACACCAAAAATCAATTTGAAGGGAGAAACACATAAATGTCCACTAAGAGCAAGAAAATCAAAAATAGCACTAAAGGTTATAAGAATTTAAGGAAAGATTTGGAAAAACAATCCACCGATACTATCTTAGAATGGAAAATCTATTTCGATAATCTTAAATATAATGTCAAATGTGATACTGGTTACTTTGTAATGGCGATTAAAACATGTGATGAGATTCTAAAAGAAAGAAAAGAGAAATAATACATATGAATGATTTAGAGAAGAAGAAATTAAACAAGATTTACAACTATGCTGATTTAATCCATTCGGAGAATCTACTAATACTATCAATTATTGGATCTCTGTTAAGAGAGTCTGATAAACCAGAGATTGAAAAATGTATTAAGGCTTATATTCAGCAAAGAGAGAATATTCAAAAAGGAGTATACGAAGATGATGTTGAGATTACACAATAATTCTAGTTAAAATTTTTAGGTATAAATATATGTACCTAAATAAAGATAATTTTAGAGAAGATAAAAATAAGATAGTTTTAAAGAAAAACAAAGACAAAATCAAACAAAATACACGAAGTGTAAATATTCTTCTCTTGTTATATATGAGTCTATATGGATATTGACTGCACAAACTGACTATATATATGTACCCAAATGAAGAAAAAATATACTTTTAGGTACATATATATGTACCTAAACGGGGTTTTCTTTACAACTTTACTATGATAAAGAATTTGAGGTGATGATATTGATTGTATGAGAATTGATTTTTGGAGAATGTATAAATGTAATAAATAAAGTTTGTGACAAATTGCCATAAGCTTGAAGAATAATAAAAAGGAGTATAAATTTGAGAGAATTAAAAATTGATCCAGAATTGAGAGACTTATCATTAATTAGACGAGGTGAATAAACTTGCCTAATTATGTAAAGATTCCAAAAGAAATAATTTATGATACATCTCTTACGGACAAACGAGTGATTATCTTTTCATATTTATGTGCAAGACGTTCACTTGATGATTCAGTGGCATTCTCAATTACTGAGCTTTGCCACTGGTCAAAACTCAAACCAAACTATAGAGATGGAAAAATCAATCAAAAGTATTATAAAACATTACTTTTACTCTCCCACATGGATTATTTTACTGAATATCCTGACTTTGAATCACTTATATCTGAGCATAAAAATTCCATAGAGTATTTGAAAGTAGAATTGAATATAGAGAAATTTGATATACCAGATAAATTTGCAATAATTTATTTTGATGAATTAGAAGCAATTTTGAATTATAAGGAAGAATTACAATACTCTGATATAGATTTATCTCGTATGTCATCAGCTTATATCTTATTGGTATTGTCTTATATCAGGCTAAATATGAATCGTTCAATTGACAAACCACTTTGCTGCTATCGTCAATATAAAACCATTTCTGATGAAATAGGAATATCTGAGAGATATGTAAGTCGTGCGGTAGAAATATTAGATGCATTAAACATTATTAAATATGTTCCGATGAAGAGAAGAAAATATACGAGTAATGGAAAAGAAAAATTTATTACTACATCAAAAGTATTTGCGGATTATAGACATTTCAAGAAATATGGAGATAATCACATTATTGATCAAAATTATGACTATAAAGATGAAATATCGAAACAGGTGGAGCTTTTAGAGAATATACACATATAACTATTAACCAGTATCACAAAAATGAGGAGTGATGCAACTATGAATTTTAAATCAAAGGAGAACTTAAATTATGACAGAAACAGAAACCAGAAGAAACCATGAATACAACTACAACAAATATTATACCATGCCAAGTAGAGAAGAATTACATAGAGAGTATGGTGGAAATATTTGTGAATCAGATTTTAATATTGTGAGAGGTAAAAATCAGAGTCGTTCAATCAATGCTGATAAAATCGGATCTGCTTGGAGTTTTGATATTCGGTGCTTACAGAATATTGAGAAAAGAGATAGAAAGGTTGAAGAAAATAATGGAAACAATTAAAAATTTATCAGTGGGAATTGAAGAACAAGAAACACATATTAGTTATATGAGAGATGAATCTTATGCGAAAGTTTACACATCTGATTCTACTCAAATGACTAGGTTGGATAAACTTTGTAAAACAAATCCTGATATGTATGAACTCATCGAAAATACAGGTCGTGGAAAAAGTTATTTAATTTCAGATAAAGGACTTATCTCATTTAGGGCAAAGAAACGAGAAATGACAGAAGAACAAAAACGTATTGCTGCGGATCGTATGAGAAAACTACATGACAGTGGATTAATGTCAAAAAATAAATAATTTACTACTCTTCTACTTATCTGGTTATATCAACCAAAAAATTCCTAAATAAAACTATTTTAGAATATCGTTTCTACTCAGAAAACATTATATGTAGATTAACGTAGAAAATTTCACAATAAAATTGGATAAGTTGTTAGGGTAAATAATTTAATTTTTAAAACATTATATACAGATTAGAATAGAAAGCAAGTTTAATATTATGAGAAAAATGGATTACAAATATTTCTCAAAAGCCAAGCAGATTGCACAGGTGTCTGATTTTCCAAAGGTACATATCGGATGTATTGCCGTTTATCAGAATCGAATTATTGGAATTGGTTGTAATACAAATAAAACCCACCCAACTCAGAAGTATTATAACCGATACAGAATAGATGACAACGATTTTGATAATTCTGAATCACTTCTACCAAAACTCCACGCAGAAATTAATTGCATAAATCAACTGAAACATTTGAACATTAATTTTTCAAAAGTGAAGTTGTACATATATCGTACTAGGAAAGATATTGTGTGCGGAATGGCTAGACCTTGTGCAAGCTGTATGCAAGCAATAAGAGATTTGGGGATTAGAGAAATATATTATACGACAAATGATGGTTATTCATATGAAAAATTAGAGAAAGGATGTGTTGCTTAATGGTGTGAGCAGGTTGTCACATAAGCTATTGTCCATCAACGTGTCCTAACTATATTCCTGAGAATGTAACTCACTACTGCTCTATTTGCGGTAATGGAATTTACAACGGAGAAGAATATATTAGGAACGATGACGACGATTATGCTCATTGGGAATGTATTGATTATAAGAAAGACTTAGCTGAATGGCTAGGTTATGAGATTAGAATTATGGAGGAAGATTAAAATGTTAACTGGGAAAATAGGAAACGAAATCATAAATTGTTATGATGGAACACACTCAAAAGAACAGTTAAAAAAATGGACTAAGAAGAAAATTATTTTATGTCCTGTATGTAATAGACCATATGAATATTGTCATGGTAAAGTTAAAACGCCATATTTTAGGCATATGGATAAAGAAAAATGTGAAGATAAATATTCTGAATCAGAAACAGAAGAACATATTCAAGGTAAACGAGATTTATATGAATGGATCAAGAAACAAAACGGTGTTACAAATGCAATATTAGAAGGATGGATACCAGAAACAAAACAACGTCCTGATATTATATTTGAGTATAATAATAAACGATATGTAATTGAATATCAGTGCTCTCCTATTGCTTCTGAATATTTTGAAAGACATGAATTATATCAAGCAGTTGGGATATGTGATATTTGGATTTGTGGAACTGAAAAGTATCTTGGATCAAATAAAAGAATAAATACATTAGAAAAAATGTCACATATTTATTATGATTTTAAAAATAAATTTTTATACGTTATTGATGATATTTCTGAGACGACATTTAAGGAAATAGGAAAACTTAATTCATGGAGAGGATATTTAAAAACTAAATATAAACAACAAAAATATTTTAAAAGGACGTTTCATGTAATGATGAATATATTTGATTATACTGTTGGATATAAAAATTATATTAAAATCAAAAACATTTCAAATAGTTATTATTGTTGCGGATCTCATTATCCATCTCCAACAGGTAGACCTTCGAATAAATATCCGTATCCAGTAAGAGATTATGCATATTTAAGGAATTACTCTTATGCAACTTGTTATAAATTATCCAATATTAAATTAAAAATGTAATTGGAGGTATCATAATTTGAGTAAACATTTGACATCACAAAGATATGTATTTAAAATTCATTCTTCAAGACTTAGAAGAAAAAAATGGAATTTAAAATTGACACCAAATCAAGCAAGAGAAAATCAAGAGCTTATTGCTTTAAGCGAAAGTCAAATAATGAGATTTATTGATGAGATAAATAATATCACAGATACAGAACTTAAAATTTCAAATATTAAATCTGAAATCAAGAAATTAAAATTTGAGAAAAATTTATCTATATCAAGACCTAAAATCAAGAAGTTATATAATGATTTAGATAAATATCAATTCAAAAAGGATTATGTGTGTGTTGTAATTGATAAGGTTAAAGATTTTGAATACATTTATAAACATGGCTTTAAAATCAACAATGTTACATATAGATGGTTACTTGGAACTACTGGTGGAGTAAAAAACAATACTGTAGTATTTGTAAATGAAAAATTACTACCTGAATTAAAAAAACGTATAGATAACGGTCGAAATTTACAAAAAGAATTTGCTCCTGCAAAACTTGAAGCTTATATTGCTCTGGTATGCAGCTCTTCTATTCCTGTATCAATGCCAAATGGGATCGTTGTTGTTCATGATTGTATTACAAAATTCAAATCAGATGTAATTGAATTAGATGATACTGGACTTGATCAACCAAGTATGAAATTTATTAAAAATAAAGATGTAGAGCTAAACGATAGTGACGGATATGGACTTGCTATGCCATCTCTTATGGAACGTTGGGGATATGAAATCGGAGAAGATTTTTTATTACCTGGTTGTGTTATTAGAAATTCATTTTGTAAAGGTGCTGTATTTCCTATTGATTTTCAGAAGTTTGCACAAGATCATGGTTTTACAGAAATAACAGATGTGTGGGGAAATACATATGACATTAATGAAATAGAACTCATTTTAACAGAGTCGATGCTAAAATTGTGGGACTCCTATTCTTCTCTTGAATCATATCTTGAAAATTGTGAAAAGAATCATTACACATTTGCAATTACAAAAGCTTCGGAAGAAGAATTAGAAAATGTAAGAACAATGAATTACCAGTTTTTACAAAGTTATGATTTTACAGATGAACAAATTGATGAATTAATCGCACCAACTGTAAATGAAATTAAAGAAATTTTAGATGATGATTATAGAAAAACAATATTATACACAAAAGGTATAGGACTTAATGAGAAAAATATTCAACATTTAGATAGTTCATTTGCAACAGCATTGATGATTGAACCTGAAATGGCTAATGATCCATTTATCAAATCCCAGATTCACTCCATGATTAGAAAGCGTATTGATGAAGCTAAAGTTGGGGTTTTAAAAGTTCCTGCAAATTATTCCTTAGTATCAGGAGATCCGTATTCTCTATGTCAGTCCATGTTTGGAATGAAAGTTACTGGACTATTAAAAGCTGGACAAGTCTATTCTAAATATTGGATTGATAAAGGTGTTGATAAAATTGTAAGTTTTCGTGCGCCAATGACCTCGCATAATAATATCAGGCTTCTTGAAGTTGTACATAATGAAACAATGGATGAATTTTATCAATATATGACAACTCCTACTATTTTTAATAGTTGGGATACATGTGCGGAAGCGATGAATGGTTTTGATAAAGACGGAGATTGTGTAATTAATACTTCATTTGATCTATTAGTAAAAAATACTAAACGATTACCTGCTATTGTATGTGTGCAAAGAAAAGCTCCAAAATGTATTCCTACAGATGATGATATTATGAGATCAAATATTAATAGTTTTGGAAATGCCGTAGGTGGAGTAACAAATAAAATTACATCAATGTTTGAAGTTAAATCGAATTTCGCACAAGGAACAAGAGAATATAATTTGCTCGATTATAGAATCAAATGTGGTCAGTTATACCAGCAAAATGCGATTGATAAAACTAAAGGGATTGAGGCGAAACCAATGCCTGATAATTGGTATAACTGGATTTCAAATAAACTTACAAAAGCAAAAGACTCTCACCAGAAAAAAGAATTTTGGATCAACCGAAAAATTATCGCAGATAAAAAGCCTTATTTTATGCAATATATTTATCCATCAGAACGCATAGAATTAAATAATTATCGTAAGAAAAATAATGAAAAGTGTCTTATGAGATTTAGAATTTCTCTTGATGAATTAATGTACAAAGAGAATAAATCAAGAGAAGAAAATAAATTTATTAAGTGTTATTATGATCGAATGCCACTCGGTATGGGTAAATGTACAATTAATAAAATTTGTTGGAGAATTGAAGAAAAGTTTGATAACCTTGTTTACTCTTCTAATGAAAATTTTGATTATTCTATTATGAAGAGTAATGTAACATATTCGGATGCGGTGTATAAGAAAATTAAAAAAATATATGAAACTTATAGAAAAGAAATATCTAGTTACATGCAATATGCTAAATCCGAAAGGCTTAAATCAGATGAACGTCAAATTCAAAAATATATACTAAAAGAACAATTTAAAGAAAAATGCCTATTAGAGTGTCCTAATGAAGATGAGTTATGTAATATTGTTTTAGATTTATGTTATTCAAAATCTAAATATAGTAAACAATTTGCATGGGATATTTGTGGTGAAGTATTTATACAGAATTTATTAAGACGTAAGAATTATAAAATCTCATATCCAACACTTGATGATAATGGAAATATTGAGTATTTAGGCATGAAATTTTCTATGAAAGAAACTGAAATTAAAGTAAATGTAGATTTGGAGGACAATGAATGCCAGTTGTATTAAATGAAATAAAACAAGCAGAAACAATATTAGAGAAAGGGGAAGTTGGTAATAAACCAACTTCCACCTTATTCTTACTATCTAAATATTATCGTCAAAAATTAAAATTATCCGAGAATAAAACTTCTGAAAAACTTAATGAGTTTATGGATAACAATTATAAAAATTATAATCCTGTATTATGGGAAGATATAATTGAAGATATTTCTCGAAAAGGCAAAAAATATGAATTAAGGAATATTGAGCATATTGGAATTACTCAATCTGAATTAGATACTATTGAATCTACAAAAACGAAGAATCATAAAAAATTACTATTTACAATGTTATGTTTTGCAAAATTATACAATATTATATCTATAAATAACAATAATTGGATCAATTCAGATATAAAAGAAATATTTAAAACTGCAAGAGTGATCGTTAAACATAGAGATGATAAATTCTTATTGCTAAATGATTTGGAATCGAATGGTTATATTTCTTTTTCTAGTAAGAATGATAATCTTAATATGAAAATTAATTTTATTGATAATGTTAATGATTCAATATTATATATTACTGATTTTAGAGAATTAGGGTATGAATATCTTAATTATACAAAAGATGGTAATTTTACAAGATGTAAAATTTGTAACAGATTAATAAGAAAAACAAGTAAAAATATTCAGTATTGTGCAGAATGTAAAGAAGATAAACGGCTTGAGACAAAAAGAAAATGGTGGAGTAATAAAGAATAATTTGTAAAAATAATTTATGCACTAGACTTTTTTAAATGTCCGCAAACCCAGTATTTACAAGGGTTTCCGACACTATTGCCAATTTTCTTATTATGTAATAGATATATACGTGGATACATTGAAAATACAATGAAAGACGAAATATTTTAATAAAATAATCAATCAAAAAGGAGAATCAGTACATGATTTTAAAAGAATCATATCGCTATCAGAACTTTCTTACAAATCTTATTAGCAGCGCACAGACATATCTTGGAAATGTATCATTCGTCATGACAACAACTCAAAAGCATATGAAAAGCAAAGCTAATCCAGAAGCATCTGATGATGATTTGGAAGTTCCAAAATCTTATAATGTAGATTTTACGCCAACTCAACTGGTGGATTTTCTTATGGATGCAATTCAAGAAAAACAAAAGTTGTCTGATGCTATCACAGAAGCTAAGAAAAATACTGAAATTGATTTAGATTCTTCTTATGCCATGAATAAAACAAAACAAAGTCTTGCTAAAGTTTTCAAGACAATGGCTGGCAGAAAAGCTACTGATACTGAAAAGCAAGGTCGAGATTATAGATTCAATGTCAATCAAGAGCAGGTTGCTTATACATACACTATCAAAGAAGTTACTCAACTGGATTATGATAGAAATGTAGTTAAAGCACTTGCAAAGAAATTAGCAAAAGAAACAGATGAAGTTTCAACTAAACTTGATCAGCTTGAGCTTACTACTCTTGTTAATCATGAACCAAAGTATGATATGAATGATACATTAGAGGATATTGTGGTGAAGTAAAATTCACCACTACTCTTCTATTCGGATATTCACAAGAGACTAAGATTGATTTATGATGGTCAATCGGTTCAGATGCAGATGAACTGTGATGCTGCGAGGTAGGATGATAATACCAGAATTATCATAATTAAAATCTAAAAAAAGAATATGTCATACATATTATTATAGATATTATTGGGTAAGTATAATTTATACTTAACATTGGAAAAATTCAAGATGATTCGTTAATCAACATTACGTTTCATTAATGCGAAAATGC
>OGXZ01000819.1_pt1 | contig 18401 bp, 17 predicted proteins | sample 1576431 | NCBI WGS metagenome assembly OGXZ01 (sample SAMEA3541590, study PRJEB24748) | human gut metagenome | biome: human gut; feature: human-associated habitat; material: faeces | place: China | collected 2012
GGTAACATAACCTGAGAAGCCACCGCCGTGCGCAAAGGAGGCTATCGGTAAAGTATATGAGAAAGTGACCGGACTTGAGTTTGAGGCTTTCTTCATGGATGAGAGTTTACAAAACTCATTCGACTCGCAAATCCGTTTGGCAAAGATCGTAATCGTATTCTCGATAATCGCCATCCTTATTTCTTTGCTAGGCTTATTGGCGATGTCCACTTATTTTATCCAACAGCGTTTGCAAGAAGTATCCGTACGAAAGGTATTTGGTTCCAGCAACCGGCAGATATTGGTTAAGCTCGTATTCACGTTCTTGAACTATGTGCTGATCGCTTTCGTGATTGCCATACCTATTATTATGTACTTTATGAAAGATTGGCTGTCCGACTATTCGTATCGTATCGGTTTAAGCCCGCTGATATTTATCGCTGCCGGCTTATTCTGCCTCGTGATCTCGTTTGTCTCTGTCTTTTTCCAGAGCTACCGGGCTGCCACATCGAATCCGGTGGATAGCTTTAGGCATAGGCTTTAGTAACTTTTAAAAGGAAATATCATGAACTCAATCGTACGAAATTTCGTTTTTGTGATCAGTCGTTTTAAAATGGCTAGTTTCTTGAATGTAGCAGGATTATCTGTGGCTTTCACAGCTTTCTTGATCTTGTTCATGCACTTTCTCCAAAGCCTCGATGGACAATTTGCCCAGTGCCTCATCGATCTCCGCATTTCTCTTGCCCAAGACCTGGATTCGCTCCTCATTCTTCTGCTTTTCAGTTGTGGCAGAGTCGAGATGAGCTACTACCTTGATGGCTTGCTGGACATCTTGCAGTTTCTTTTCGGCTGCCGACTTTTGGGTCTGCAGTTCCTCTATATTCTGTCCGGCAGTCTTGTTCTTTTCCTTCTCCCAAGCCTGTTCTGCGGCTTGCGTCGCTTCGTGCAGAACCTGTTTCTGCTTGGCAATCTCTTCCTGTGTCGCTTTGAGGGCAAGGTTCGCTTTCTCCGTTTCTGTTTCCCATTTTTTGATGTTTCGGTCGTTTTCCTCCACGTCTTTCTGGGCAGATTGATTCTCTTTCTGCGCCAACTCCAATGCCTCTTTCTTTTCTTTCAGATTCGGCATTGCCGCTTCCATTTTTGTTTTCAGCGCCCTTGCTTCAGCGATAACCGGCATGGCCTTTTCGAGTTGCTCCTGTGCCTTGCTGACTGCTTCCTTCAGACTGGCGAGAGTTTTCTCGCTTTCGCTAATGTCAGACTCTTGGCTTTTGATGGCAGCTTCCGATTTCAGGATTTCTTCTTCCTGATTGTGGATGCTTTGTATCTGTCGCTCAACTTCCTGTAACAGGTTGACGGCTGGTTGTACTTCATCGTGCAACTGGAGACGGATAATCTGGGCTTGTATGTCTTTGATAGCGTTTGCAGCCTGCTCCATATCTGCTTGATAGATAGCTATTTGCTTCGTTTGCTTATCGCTTTCCTCATACCATTGTAGGTTTTCTGAGATGGCCTTCAACTGGCTGTCGAGTTCCTTCTCTGCCTTTTCCAAAAGGGTGATTTCCTCTTGCAGTTTGGCGAGTTCTTCGTCATTCAGCAGGTTCTGTTTTACTGCTTCCACTGATGCTGCCATCTGGTTGTAGGCATCCACCGCCTGGTCTTTTGCTTTCTTGATTTCAGTAGCGATGTTCGTATAAGTTTCCTCACATCCGATGAGTTTCTCCAGGAGTTCGTAGCGCTCGTTTTCCTTTGCAGTCAGGAAGTTGGCAAACGAACCTTGTGCGATGAGCACGGTGCGGAGGAACTGGTCGTAGTCGAGACCGATGATGTTCGGCAGTTCGTTCCAGTCGGCTATTTCTTCTGTCAGTTGTTCTCCGTTTCTTGTGATTTTATAGAGAGAAGTCTTGGCATTTTCATAGCGTACTCTTTGGAATCTGACGTGCCATTCTGCGCGGTAGATACTGCCGTCGTTGGCAAGGAAGGTGAGTTTACTGTAACCCTCTTTCTTGCCACGTGTCAGTATGTTTCGGCTGTCGGTAGGAGCTAACCGGTTGTTTTCATTAGCATCAGCTTCTCCGAAAATCTCTATGTTCTGATTCTTGTCGCCTTTCTTTCTTGGGTAACGAGGGGCGCGGTTGTAGAGGGCAAGGCAGATGGCGTCGAGTAGGGTGGATTTGCCACTTCCCGTCGGACCTACGATGCTGAACCCCGTCAGGCACGGCGATGGTCTCTCCCCCGCCGCACCGGGTCCAGTTTTTGTTATCCTCAGACGCCTCCCAGCAGAAGGTCAGCGGCTCCTGTGCACCGCAGCTCTCGGCGCTGGCAGTGACCGTGCCTCCGATGTAGGGCACCCCCAGGATCCGGACATAGCCGGGACGGGGGAACCGTTTGCCGTTGATGGTAACATTTTCCACCACCGCGTCCTTCCAGTTCATGCTGCGCAGGCACTGGCGCACCCCGTCAATGGTGATGTTCCGCATCACCAGCCCGGTAATGGGCACCTCCGGGAATGCTTCCAGAAAAACGCCGTAATCTCCGCCGTGGGCGGTGATATTCTCCATGGTGATGTCCCGGAACACCGGCAGGCTGTCGCCGTTGCGCCCATCCTCGTAGAGCATGGTACCGTGGACCGCCGCCCCGTGGACGTGGTCCATCACACTGTCGCAGAGCATGACCCGCTCCACAGCGCCGCCCCGCCGGGCGTTGGTCTTGAGCCGCAGTGCATAGGTCAGGTTGGGGCTGGCGAATCGGTTGCCGCTGGCAAGCACATTGTAGATGCCGCCGCTCATCTCGCTGCCCAGCGCCACGCCGCCGTGACCGTCTGCAAAGTCGTTGTTTTCGATCAGGATGTTCCGGCAGGGCACATTTGCCTCTCTGCCGTCCCGGTCCCGCCCGGACTTCAGGCTGATACAGTCATCGCCGGTGTCAAAGCGGCAGTTTTTGATCCACACGCCGTTGCAGCTCTCCGGGTCGCAGCCGTCATTGTTGGCACCGTGACTGGAAAGGGTCACCCCGTCCACCACCACGCTGCTGCATAGCACCGGGTTCAGCTGCCACATGGGGCTGTTGCGGAGGGTGACCCCCTGCAGCAGCACCCGCTGGCAGCGGATGGGCTGAAAGAAGTTGGGGCGCAGGTAGTGTCCTTCGCCAAAGATGCGCCGATCCACCGGCACCCCGCCCAGATTCATGCTGCGCAGGGTTCTGCGGTCGGCAAGCTGCAGGTCCAGCTTGTTTTCAGACCAGGAGGTCTCCACCTGATGATGCCAGTTCCACCAGTGGTCTGCATCGGCGCCGCCGTCCAGCACCCCCTTGCCGGTAACGGCAATGTCCTGTGCATCACAGGCATACAGCAGGGCGCTGAAGTTGTAGCAGGGACTTGCCTCCCAGTGGGAGAACACCAGCGGGTAGTTTTCTGCCGGGTCATCGGGCACAAACTGCACCAGAGTATCCTCCGATGCAAGGTGCAGCTCCACGCCGTTTTTCAGGTGCAGCGCACCGGTGCGGTAGACGCCCGGCTGCAGGACCAGCGTTCCGCCTCCCCGCCAGCTGAGGTCGTCGATCGCCTGCTGCAGCTGTCGGGTCTGCATCTGTCCCGACACCGGCTCCACCTGCATCCGGTTCTTGCCGATGCAGGGCAGCTGGATCTGGGACAGAATGGTATTGCGCAGCTCGTTTTTGTTCATGGGGAAAACTCCCTTACTCTTTGCTATTGATGGAATGCTCCAAAAGAAATGTCAGATATTCTGCAAGGTCTTCTTCGTGCCACTGGTGAGTGCCGGGGCAGATCTGGTGCCGGAGGTTTTCCGGTACACCCAGCAGCCGGTACGCCTCGGCGGCGATTTCCACCTGCTCCTGAGCGTTTACCACGCCCCGGGGACCGTTGAGCCGGTCCTCCCGGCAGGACTGCACCCACAACGGGCGGGGTGCAATGAGGCTGGCAATATCGCCCATGTCCAGATGCTCCCACAGGTGGGGCACATAGTTGCAGGAACAGTTGTTGTTCAGGGTCAGCAGGGCGTCCCGGTAGCCGTACATATAGCCGCTGATGGCGGCAAACTTTACCCGGTCGTCCAGCGCCGTCAGCCACAACGTCTGCATCCCGCCGCCGGAAAACCCCACGGCCCCCAGACGGTCTGTGTTGAAGCGCCGGTCCTCTTCCAGCCAGTCGATGAGTCTTGCCAGGTCCCAGGTCAGCATCCCCAGTACCGGGATGCCCAGAGGCTCTCCCATGTGTGCCAGCCGGTAGCAGTCGCCCTTCAGTCCTTCCGGCAGCCGCCGGGTGTCCTCCGGGTCCTCCCGCCGCTCTCCAAAGCCCCGGCAGTCCGGACACACCGTCACACAGCCCTGTTTTGCCAGCTGCAGACCGTAATCGTAATGGTAGTGGTCGATCTTTTCGGTAATGGGCGGGTAGTCCCGCACACCGGCGACCGAGTACTTTCCGGCACCGTTGTGCCCCGGAGGGCAAAGGATCACCGGGGTGTCCTTTCCAGCGCCGACAGGCGCCAGAAGGAACAGGGTCATCCAGACCTCCGGTTCCACCTGGATCCTCCAGTGCTCCCGGCGGATACCCTCCTCTGTGAAGACGGTCTCCATTCGGCAAGCATCTTCTATACCACGTTCCATTTTACATGTTCCCAACAGGGAATGCAGGAGGCTTCGGGTATCTTCCCGCCATTGCCGGAATTCCTCCGGGGTGCTGCCCCGGAAAGCGTCCTGCCGGGCGTAGCGGTCGTACTTGCGCAGCATGGAGGCAAAGGAACCGTAGACCCGCTCCTGGGCAGGCAGCTGTACCGGATCAGTCATCGTTCACGTCCACATTTGCGGCAGTGGGGGCAGGGTTCTTTGCCGCCTTCTTCGCCTTCAGATGATCGGAGATGTAGGGCCAGAACACGCAAAGTACCGAGATGATCAGCAGGATCAGGGAGATGGGACGGGTAAAGAAGGGGGCATAGCTGCCGTGGGCGTAGCTGATGCCCTGACGGAAGTACCGCTCCAGCTTGCTGGACAGGATGAACGCCAGCACCAGCGGGCTGGTGGGCAGACCGGCAACGCTCATGAACAGGGACAGCAGGCACAGTGCCAGCATGACGTAGATGTTGAACATGGTGTTGGAGATGCCGTAGCCGCCGATGAAGCTGATGACCAGAATGACGGTATACAGGTAGTGATAGGGAATCTTGAGGATGTAGGGGAACCAGCGCTTGGTGACGATCTGGATCAGGTAGGTGACGATGGCGGACACCATGACGCAGGCAAAGATCAGCATGGCAAGGTCCGGCTGCTCGGTCATGAACAGAGGACCAGCCTGCAGACCGTGGATGGTCAAACCTGCGATCAGCATAGCGGTGATGCCGTCACCGGGGATGCCCAGAGCCATCATGGGGATCAGCGCGCCGCCCAGAGAAGCGTTGTTTGCAGTCTCGGATGCCCACACGCCGGCGGGGTTGCCCTTGCCAAAGCTTTCGGGATCCTTGCTGATGCCCTTGGCATAGCCATAGGCGACCATGTTGGAGATACCGGAGCCCATGCCGGGCAGGAAGCCGATCCACAGACCGGAAGCGAATGCAAAGATAATGGTCTTGATGTTTTCGATGATGTCCTTGAAGCCGATGCCAAGACCCTTCATGTTCTTGACGTCCACATCGGGCATCTTTGCCTCGCCCTTGGCGTTGTCACGGATGATCTGGCACATGGCGAACATACCCAGCATCTGTGCAACGGTACTGATGCCGGAGGTGAGGTACACATTGCCAAAGGTGAAGCGGGTAGCGCCGTTGATGGGGTCCATGCCGACGCAGCCCATGAGCAGACCGATGCCGGCGGACATGATGCCCTTGAAGATGTTGCCCTTGGACAGGGAGGCAATAAGAGTAATGGCGCAGAAGCACAGGGAGAAGTATTCCCAGGGTCCCAGATGCAGAGCCGCCTCTGCGATCACCGGGGACAGCACGGTGGCGATCGCCACAGAGCACACGGTTCCGATGAAGGAAGCGGTCATGCCGATGCCCAGCGCCTTGCTTGCCTGTCCCTTTTGGGTCATGGGATAGCCGTCAAAGCAGGTGGCAATGGCAGAGGAAGAACCGGGGATGCCGATGAGCACCGCCGAGATAAAGGTACCGGACACGCCGCCGATCCAGATGGCAAGCAGCATGACAAAGGAAGTCTCGGTGGAAAGACCAAAGGTGATGGGCAGCAGCAGAGCGATGCCCAGGGTAGCGGACAAACCAGGGATTGCACCAAAGACGATGCCTAACGCGACCATGGCAAAGATCAGCAGCAGGTTTAGCGGCTTCATGCAGACCAGTAAAGCAGAAAGATATGCAGCCATTTATTTCCCCTCCTTAGCCGCCGAACAGAACGCCGGCAGGCAGCTTGATCTGGAATGCGAACACGAACATGGCGTACAGCGCCGCCGTTACCACCACCGAGATGATAGCGGTGGACACCGGCTTGACCTCGCTGTTGCCCTTGAGGTCATAGATGAACGCTGCAGTAGCAAAGGGGGTGGTAATCACAAAGCCCAGATAGGTCATAGCAACGGCGTAGAGCACCAGCATCAAAAAGCTCTTGGTGACCTTGAGCACGCCGCCCTTGGGGAAGTAGGGCTTTTCTTCCTTGGCACGGTCCTTGTAGCCCCGGATGATCAGAGCAATGGAGCTGATGCCGATGAGGAACAGCGCCACAAAGGGCAGCAGACGGGGACCCGGCTCCAGCAGCTTTGCCGGCTGGCGTACTTGCAGGGTCATAAAGCAGAAAAAGACACAGGTGAGCAGACCCACGATGCCTGTGACCATGTCACGTCTCATTTTCATATGTAAAACACCTCTTTTTTCTCAAAAATAGCCCGGAGGGAACAGCTCCGGGCTATCACTTAGGAGGAACGCACTTTAAATCGATCCTGTGCAGATCCAGTGCGGATGATCTCTATTTATAGCAATTCAACTTTTTAATGCAACAGCAACAACGTTGAATTGCATATCGCAAATATGCTGTTTGAATGTTGCGCTAATTTCTTGACTTGCGATAATTCAGCCCGTATCAGCCCTGAACGTACATATCCAGGCTCTTTGCGATCTCTACCAGCTCGTCGTACTCCTTCTGGTGCAGTTCCTCGGACTCCTCCAGATCGTGCCAGCCGGGGATGTGACCGATGCCCGCAATGCCCTCGTTGACGGTGGGATCCTCCACCACAGCCTGCATGGCAGCGTTCATTTCCTTTACCATGGTCTCGTCCATGCCGGAAGGTCCCATCAGGTAGTGGTAGACCAGCATATAGCAACCCTGGAAGCCCTGCTCCTGCAGAGTCTTGTAGTTCTCCGGCAGCTCTGCGGGGTACTCGCTGATGGTGATACCGTCGCCTGCCACGGTGCCGATGACTTTCAACTTACCAGCCTTCTCGTACTCCTGTGCGTTGCCCAGACCTACGACGCCGATGTCGATGAAGCCGCCGGCGAGGTTGGTGAGACGGTCGGACTCAGAAGCGCACTCCACCTTGTTCAGCTCGATGCCCAGAACGCTGCACAGCTTGCCGAACAGGAAGGTGTTGGCACCTGCAGCAGGCATACCTGCGTTCAGCTCGTTGGGGTGAGCCTTTGCGTACTCCACAAATCCATTGAAGTCATCGTAGGGAGCATTCTTGGGCACTGCCAGGGTGGAGAAGCCGTTGTCCTCCAGGCAGGCGATGAGGGTCAGGTCGGTCATGGGGTTGACCTGTGCGTTGCCGGTGATGTACTGGATGTTCAGAGCGGAGGTGGCGACCATCAGGGTGGTGCCATCGGGCTTTGCATTTGCCACGGTCTGGTGACCCACGGTGTTGGAGTCGTAGTTGGTAACGGTGGTCTTGAGACCGTAGATGCGGTTCAGGCCCTCACTATAGTAACGGATCGCCAGATCGGATCCGCCGCCTGCCTTGCCGGGAACTGCCAGCGTGATGGTCTCCTTCTTGGGGAAGCCGATGTCGTCAGCGGCAGCTGTGCCGGCTGCGGATGCAGCAGTGCTGGCGGAGGAAGCGGTGCTGGAGCTGGAGCCGCCGCAGGCGGACAGGGCGAGGGCTGCAGCAGCAACAGCGCTGCCCTTGAGCATGGATCTTCTGGTGATCTTCTTCATTGTTAGTCTCCTTCTTTTCCGGTGATCATTCTGCGTTGGTTGAGGTATTACCCTCTCTGTGCTTTCATTGTACAACCTGCCGCTTCACTTTACGATACACAAGAATTCCATTTTTTCATAACGATTTGTTCATAGCAGCTTGCAATTCCTTTTGTGGTCTTTTATACTTATTATGGAAAAACTTTTCCATATTCTCCAGCACTTTGCAGATTTCTGGCTAAAATCCGACTTTTTACCATTTTGTAATAAAAGGAAACTGCTATGAACACCCGTCAGTATTATTACCTTTCCACCATTGCAAATTATGGCAATCTGAGCCATGCGGCGCAGGCGCTCCACATCTCCCCCTCGGCGCTGAGCAAGTTTCTGGCAGAGTGCGAGCGCACCTTTGGCTTTGCTTTGTTCCTGCGGTACAACCGCCGCCTGTACCCCACCGCCGTGGGACGGTATGTGGTGGAATGCGCCCAGAAGATCCTTGACGAGCAGAACCGTATGTTGCTGACCGTGAAAGAGGTCACCGGCGGCAACCGCAAGGCGATCCGTCTTGCCACCGCCCCCAACCGAGGTGCCATCATCTTCAGCAAGATCTACAACCAGTTCTCCCGCCGGTACCCGGATATCTCCCTGAGCCTCGCCGAGCTATATGCCGCCGAGCAGCCGGGAGCCATCGCCCGGGGGCTGGTGGACCTGGCACTGGGCGCCGGTGCCACCAGCAGCGAGGTCACCGACATCCCCATTGCCCACGAAGAACTACTGGTGTCCCTGCCTGCCTCCCACCCACTGGCAAAGCAGGAGACCATCCATCTGGCAGACCTGCGGGACACTCCCTTTGTATTGCAGGGTCCCCGTCACAGCATCCGGCTCATTGCAGAGCAGCTTTTCCAGCAGGCGGGGTTCCAGCCCGTAGTCGCCTTTGAGTCCAACGACGTTATCCTGCTCGACTCCATGATGCATCAGGCAGTGGGAGTGGGGCTGGTAAGTAATGCCCACGTATTTCCCTGCAGCGAACTTGCCTACCGTCCGCTGGATCCTCCTGTGCACCAGACCCTGCACCTGCGTTTCCCGCTGGGGCACACCCTTACGGAGCCGGAGCGGTACCTGGCAGGTCTGCTGATCACCGAACGCCTCCACGATCCCCGGTACAAGCCCACCGACGCCCCGCTGGTGGACCAGCTGCTGCAGGAAGTGCTCTCACCCTCTCAGCTGGCAGACACCGGCAGCCTGCCCCGGGAGGCAGTGGGCACCGCTCTGCAGACCATGCAGGAGGTGAACCTTGACAGCCGGGTGATGGAGTATTTGATTTCCATCGTGGAGGAGCAGAGTCTTTCCCGGGCGGCAGAGCGGCATTTTTTGGCGCAGTCCGCCCTTTCCCGCCATCTACGTGCCGTGGAGGAGATGGTGGGCACTCCCCTGTTCACCCGGGAGCACAACCGGCTGCGTCCCACCAGTGCCGGAACCATCTTTGTAAACAACGCCCGGAACATCCTCCACATCGAAAACGAGATGTTTGTCCACACCAAGTCCTACCGGCAGGGACGCGGCGGCAAACTGTATATCAGCTGTGACCCCCTGTTTGCCGAGGCGCTGCGGGACCACGCCCTGCCTGCATTCTGCGCCCGGCACCCAGATATCCAGCTGACCATCCGTGAGGAGAATCGGGAGCAGACCTTGGAATCCCTTATGAACTCCTCCACGGATCTGGGCATCTTTCTTTCCTCCCAGCCCCGGCAGGACCTGCTGCACTGTCAGGTACTGACCCTTACGGAGATGGTCTACTGCTTTGCCCCCTGCCGCTGCCCGGAGGGATGGCAGCCCGGGGATCTGTTCCCCGGGGGGCTGGACCCCCGCCCCCAGCTGATGGCACCGGCAGGCTCCACCCTCCGGACCCTGCAAGACGCCCTGCTGCCCCAGATGTTCGGGCAGCTGCCCCCCGCTGCCTGTGAGGCGGATACCTCCATCCTGCGGCAGCTAGCAAATCTTGGCATTGCCGATTCCCTGCTGCCCCTGAACCTGATGGAGCGCCGCCACCATCCCCGGTGCGCTGCGTTGGCCCCGCCCCAGCCTTTGTATCTGCTGCTGGCACACCATGTAGGACGCACCCTGCCCCCGGTGACCGGCGAGCTGATGGAACTGATCCGCACCTCCCTTACCGATGTGCTGGCACTTCCATAAATCAGTCGGTGCACCGTCTTTTGCAAAACGAAACATCCGCAGCAACGGTCTTCACGGTCCGAATATCGGCAAGCCTGCTGAGGAAGTCCAAAAAACGGGAGAATTCGCCCCCCGGCACCCAAAAAAGCAGCAAAAGCCCCCGGCGCCGTCCTGCATCTGCAATGATATGCTACCCCTAGAGTAGACAGAGTATATCGACGAGGGCATCACCGGTACCTCTGCCAAAAAGCGTCCTGCGTTTATGCAGATGATTTCCGATGCCAAACGTGGCAAATTCGACCTGATCGTCACCCGTGAGGTCTGCCGATTTGCCCGCAACACCGTCGATACCCTTCAGCTCACCCGCGAACTTCGCAATTTCGGCGTAGAGGTCTTTTTCGTATCCGACAACATCTGGACGATGGACGGCGATGGTGAACTCCGGCTTTCCATCATGGCAACCATGGCGCAGGAAGAAAGCCGCAAGATTTCAGAGCGTGTTCTTGCCGGGCAGAAGATAAGCCGGCAGAACGGTGTGCTTTACGGCAGCGGCAACATCATCGGCTACGACCGGGATAAGGTCAACCGTACATACGTTATCAACGAGGAACAGGCTGCAACCATACGAATGGTTTTCACGCTCTATTCTCAGGGCTACGGGGAAAAGGCGATTGTCAATGAACTTTCTCGGCTGGGTCGTAAGGATGAGCATGGAAACGTCAGTTGGTCCTGTACAAAAATCAGCCGCATCCTTCGCAACGCAACGTATATGGGCTATATCTGCTACAACAAGTCCAAGGTCAACAACTATCTTGAAAAGAAGCGCATCAACAATCTGGACGAAACTTCTTTCGTCTATGTAAAAGGCAACTTTGATCCGATCGTATCAGAAGCCCTTTGGCACGAATGTGAACGCATCCGCAAATCCCGTATTTCCAGCCTGCGCCTTCCTGATGGAGAAACAAGGCGTAAAGGAGCCAGAACTACCAAGAATTTGTGGGTGTCCAAACTTCGCTGTCGCTGCGGTTCCTCCTACCGCATTTTCAACTGGCGTAAACTGAAGGACGGAACGCCGGTCTTTGGCTACCAATGCAATATGCGAACCGTCAACCCCACCCGTTCCTTCGTTCTGGAGCACAACATGACCGAACAGCTCAGTTGTGATGCCATTTCTATCCCGGAGTGGAAGCTGGAACTGATGGCGAAGAAGATCTTTGAAAAGGTCTGGGGCAATCAGAATAAAGCCATCCTTCGTGCCTGCAAGATGATTGAAAGCTGTCAGAACGGAAAAGCCGCCACACGAATGTCCGCTGCACCGATTCAGGGCCAGATCGAAAAAATCAAAAAACGCAAGCTGAACTACGCTGCCATGCGTGCAGACGGCGAACTGCCACGAGAAGAATATCAAGCCCTTTGCAAACAGGCAGATGACGAGATTGCCCGCTTAGAGCAGGAGTTGAAAGCCCTCTCCCCTGCGCCCGAACCGCAGACGGTTTCTTCGGACATGAAAGCAATCTACGATTTTCTCTCTCAGAAGGTCGATGTGCACGGTGCCCGTCTTGCTCCCGAATTGATCGACCAGTTCGTTGAAGTGGTCACCCCCATTGCCGATTACTCCTACCGCTGGAAGCTGAACACCGGCTGCAAGAAGTCCAAAGAGGAGCGCACTGATCTGATGGCTGTATCGGAAAAGCCCATCCTTACCTTCACCATCGACTTTGAAACCGCCAAGTGTTACCGGGAAGCCAACAAGATGCCCCACCAGTTCCGCCGTGCAGCGTGGACCGACCTGACTGTGGAGGTGTATCTGTGATGCTTCTGGGAAGCAGCTCTATGTTAAACGCAATTCATCTCATACATGAGCGAACAAATAAAGCCCACCGCCAAAATTGACGGTGAGCCTTATTTTACGCTTGATTTTTAACGATAATTCGCTATAAGGTCCTTATGCTCTCGGGTTTTTAATAGCAGCCTGAGCAGGTGCCGAAATTACAGAGCGTTCGGAGTAACGATGATACGTCATTTGTGAATTTCCAGTGTGTTTTACCCCATCTCCGCAATGATCTTCTCCAAATTTTCTTCCTGCAAATAGAATTCCGGCAGTTTTGCCTTGTCATATAGAACGAATGGGTGGCGTTTGCAAGGAGCAGTCATGCACAAAACGCCCCCGGCTTCCTGTCATGGAAACCGGGGGCGCTGCGGTTTTATGGGAAACGCCTCAGGCGCTGCAAAGCCTCAGTGCAGCAGAGAGCTGACCCATGCCCGGGCGGCCGTCTTGGCCTGGAGCTTATTGTACATCTTCAGGGTGGTGTTGTACACCTTCTGGCTCATGGCATTGCTGGCGTTGGTGGCGGCAGCCTGCTTGGCCTCAAGCGTGTCGGCGGCGGCAACGGCGGCCTTCATATCGGCGTAGTCGGCCATGATCTCCTGCTGGAGCGCGGCATAGCTGGCCTTGGCTGCTGCCCGATCCTTTGCGGTGACCTGATTGCCATTGCTGCCGTAGGCCAGCAGGTTGGAGAGGGCGTCACGCACGCCGTAGAAGGAGTCGGTCCAGTCGTCCGGGTAGGTATAGTAGCGGCCCTTGGCATCCTGATACCAGACGCCCTCGGTGGGCTGCTCGTCGGAGCGGGTGACCGTGTGGACCGAGACCTTGTAGACATCTGCGGTGTCGGTGGTCAGCATCGGATAGTAAGGGACGAAGGCGTTGTACACGTCGTCGTCAAAAGCGGTCCACTCGGTAATGGCGGTGTTCAGATCGCCGGTGGCGCTCACCTGGAACAGATGAGTCTCCACATTGCCCGTCTTGCCGATGGGCTCGGTCTGAAAGAAGTGGATGGAATCCTCCACCGAGAACTTCTTGGTCAGCTGGATGTTGGAGTAGACCGGGACGATGGCACCGTTCTCGCCGACGTTGCTGATAGCAAAGTCGGTCTCGCTGTAGTTGTCCTTCGTAAAGGTGTCGGTGCCGTACAGGTAGTTCAGGCCGGCTGCCATGCGGTCCGATGCGATGTCGCCGTTGTAGGAGGCATCCAGATCGATGACATTGGCAGCGGCGTCGCCCACAAAGGTACCGGCCTTCTGGGCCACGGAGATCAGGTTTGCAGAGGCCACCACATGGTCGGTGTCATCCAGATCGATCTTGCCCATAGCGGCGATGTTGGGCTGCATGAAGACCACGCTGGAGGAGAGCTTCAGGGCAAGGTAGGTGTGGCCCGTCAGGTTCTCCACGAACCAGGTCTCGTTCTGATCGGCAATGAACACGCCGGAGCCCCCGGCTGCACCGGCGTTGTCGTAGATGGAGGTCAGCAGGGCAACACCCTCGCGGGCCGTGGAAGCTTCGCTCAGCAGCACCGTGGTGATCTCGGCTTCCTCAATGCCGTTGTCCACATAGGGGTCTACGCTCAGCACGGCGTCGGTGCCGTAGAGAGACTCGGTGGCAGAGACCATGACGCCCTTCTCGTTGGTGCCAGCCTCCTCATAGGGGGTGTGCTCGTGGGTGCTGTCGCAGTCCGGGCAGACACCCAGACCGTTGTCGTCCCGGCGGGCGGTGTAGCGGTAGCTGTCGTGGGTGAAGGTGTAGGTAAAGCCGTAGCAGCCCTCGTACACCTCGCCCGCGGTGTGCTTCCCGGCGGGGCTGATGTTGAACAGCTTGTTGTAATCGTTGGTGCCCAGATCCTCGATCCGGCCAAACATGGTGGTGCCATCCTCGGTGAGGTCGCTGCCGACATAGAGTGCCGTGCAGGCAAAAGCGGAAGGAACCACGGCAAGCGTCATCGCACAGGCGATGAAAGCCGCAGCAATTTTCTTCTTCAAAGACATGATAGTATCGATCCCTCTCTTGTTGATTGTCGGCATTTCGTCGGCAGGTGTTATAATACACTCATTTTAATGAAAATGCAAGTATTTTCCCGAAATTTTAGCATATATTCATTTTTATATTGTATATATTCATGCTGCGTTTTTCATCTGCCCCTCCGTGAGCACAAAAAACCACCCCGGCTTCCTGTTACGGAAACCGGGGCGGTCGTTTGTATTATTTGTGCTTTTTCAAGCGCTCACGCAATTACTTGCGGGGGTTCTTGATAGCAGCCTGAGCGGCAGCCAGACGTGCGATGGGCACACGGAAGGGAGAGCAGCTGACGTAGTCCAGGCCGACGTTGTGGCAGAACTCCACGCTCGTGGGGTCGCCGCCGTGCTCGCCGCAGATGCCCAGACCCAAGTTGGGGTTGGTTGCGCGGCCGTCATGGGCAGCCATCTTAACCAGCTTGCCAACGCCGATCTGGTCCAGATGCTGGAACGGATCGCTCTCGTAGATCTTGTTCTCGTAGTATGCGCCCAGGAACTTGGCAGCGTCATCACGGCTGAAGCCGAAGGTCATCTGGGTCAGGTCGTTGGTGCCGAAGCTGAAGAACTCGGCTTCCTTGGCGATCTCGCCGGCAGTCAGGGCTGCACGGGGGATCTCGATCATGGTACCGACCTGATACTTCATCTCAACGCCTGCAGCAGCGATCAGCTCGTCTGCGACCTTGACCACAACGTCCTTGACGAACTTCACGCGCGGGCATCATCCAGTGCGGCAACGGTATCGGGGTCCAGTGGGTTGCCTTTTTCGCGCACAAAGGCAATGCTTTGTTCCAGTGCATGGCACAGCGCCAGGTCCAGGTTCTGCATTTCCTCGGCACGCAGCGCCTCCACACCGGGGTAATCCCGTTCGGCACTGGTCATATCCGCCATGTAAATAATCTTGTCCAACAGGCTCATGTTCTGTTTGCCGGTGGTATGGCACTCAATGGCAGATAAAATTTCCGGGTCCGTCACACCCCACTGTGTCTGGCACAAAACCGAGGCTGCGTACCCATGCCACACCGGCGCAGGGCGCTTGGCGGCATTTTTAGTTATTATAGCATTGTCAGCAAAAATCTGCAACATCTCTGCCTTGGGCAGTTCTTTCGCGCTGTCGTGCAAAAGTGCCGCTAATGCGGCCTTTTCCTCATCCGCGCCATAGCGTTTTGCCAGCTTGACTGCCATTTTTTTTACATTTATGGTGTGCTTGTAACGCTTTTCGCTCAAACGGTTTTTTACCAGCGCTTTTGCTTCGTCCACTGTCATCAAGATCCGCATCCTTTCCCTATTTTATTGTACCCTATCTATGGCTTCAAATCAGCTTGCCGTACAGCCCGTTCCGGTGTATCACATCCGCCACCGGCGGGGGCAGCAGCTCCTTCAGCCGGGCAGGGGGATACTTTCCTGCGCGGATATCGCTGGAGGCACACTCCAGCACCGGGGCATCCGCAAACATGATCTTCCCACCTGCTTCTTCCAGCTTTTGGGCTGCTGCACGCAGAGCGTCGCCATCGCCGGGTTCCCGGCTTTGCACCACCAGGGTGACCATAGCCAAAATTTCCCGCCAGCGGTACCATTCATCAAATGTTTCCAGCATATCGCTGCCAATTGTCATATACAGCTGAGCGCCGGGATACTTTTCCTGCAGCATGCTGACGGTATTATAGGTATAGCTGCGGCCCGCGCGGTCCACTTCCCACTGGCTCACCTGCACCTGGGGGCCAAGCGCCTTAAAGCATTCGCACATGGCAAGGCGCAGTTCGCCCGGCGTTGCGCTGGCGTGCTTGTGGGGTGGGATGCCCGCCGGCATAACCAGCACCACATCCGGCTGCACCGCCTGCATGGCGGCCCGCAGGTTGTTCATGTGCCCGGCGTGGGGCGGGTCAAATGTGCCGCCAAATAGCAGTGCTTTCATCTTACTTTTTCAGCAGTTCCGCATAAGCAGATTCCTTCGGCTTTTTGCGGAACAGCACAAACTTGCGGCCAATCACCTGCACGCACTCTGCATGGATGGCTTCGCACAGGATGTCGGCAGCCTCGCGGGCATCATACTCGCTGTTTTCCAGCACCTTCAGCTTGATCAGCTCGCGGGCTTTGATGCAGTCATCCACGCCCTTGATCAGCGTTTCATCAATTTCGCCCTTGCCGATCTGGAAAACCGGCTCCATGGTGTTGGCCATGCCGCGCAGTGCGGCGCGCTGTTTGCTTGTCAAAGACATTGTTCGCTCCTTATTGTTCAGTCAAAATCAAATCGTTCTATTCAGTTTTTCTCTGCGGCTCATTCGCCCAAAAATGCGGCGAGCTCGGCTTCCAGCTTTTCCATGGCGCGGCCGCGGTGGCTGATGGCGTCTTTTTCGGCATCGGCCAGCTCGGCATAGGTGCGGTGTGCAGTGTTGGGTACCGTGCCGCCGCCGGGCAGGCCGACGGCATCGGGGACAAACAGCGGGTCATACCCAAAACCGTTATCGCCCGCCGGGGTCAGGGCCACACTGCCGGGGCATTCGCCGGTCACAACCAACTCCCGCCCATCCGGCAGGATCAGGCAGACCGCCGAAACGAACTTGGCGGCGCGCTGTCCCACCGGCACATTCTGCATCTCTGCCATCAGCTTTTCGTTGTTGGCGGCATCGTTGCCGTGCTCACCCGCATAGCGTGCGCTGTACACGCCGGGTGCCCCGTTCAGGGCATCCACGCACAGGCCGGAATCATCCGCCACGGTGGGCAGGCCGGTTGCCTTGCAAAAGGCTTCGGCCTTAATCTTTGCGTTTTCCGCAAAGGTGGTTCCGGTCTCCTCCGGGTCCAGGGTTACACCCAGTTCCCGCAGGCTTTTTACCTCGTGGCCGCAACGGGTCAGGATGCGGCGCAGCTCTTTCAGCTTGCCCGCATTGTTGGTGGCTGCACAAACGATCATGCCTGTTCCTCCCCTGCCTGCTCCGTTTCCTCTTTTTTATGCTGCGGAACCTCCGGCAGCAGGGCTTCGGCAAAATCGGTGGCGGAGAAGAAGATCAGGTCATCGATCTTTTCCCCCACGCCCACAAAACGGATGGGCAGGCCCAGCTTTTCGTGCACACCGATGATGCAGCCACCCTTGGGGGTGCCGTCCAGCTTGGTCAGCACAACGCCGGTGGCACCGGCGGCGCGGCAGAACTCCTGCGCCTGGCTGATGGCGTTCTGGCCGGTAATGGCATCCAGCACCAGCAGCACTTCCAGGCTGGCATCCGGGCTGGCCTTTTTCACGCTGCGGCTGATCTTTGCCAGTTCGTCCATCAGGCCCTTTTTGTTGTGCAGGCGGCCTGCGGTATCGGCAATGACCATATCATAGCCGCGGGCCGTGGCGGATTTGACCGCATCAAAAATCACGGCTGCGGGGTCAGCACCCTCGCCTGCCTTGACCAGCGGCACCCCGGCACGGTCGGCCCAGGTTTCCAGCTGTTCGCTGGCCGCTGCGCGGAAGGTATCGCCTGCCGCCAGCATGACCCGCTTGCCCAGATCCTTGTACAGATAAGCCAGCTTGGCAATGGTGGTGGTTTTGCCCACGCCGTTCACGCCCACAACCAGAATAACCGCCGGTTTGCCGCTCAGGTCTAGGTCAGTTTTGGGGCTTACCTCGCGGCGGATGATATCGCGCAGGGCATCCAGCGCTTCCTGGCCGGTATGCAGGCCGTTGATTTCTACCTCATCGCGCAGCTCGTCCACCAAACGCACCGCGCAGCTGGGGCCGACATCGGCCAGAATCAGCTGCTCTTCCAAATCATTATACAGGTCATCATCAATAACAGAGCTGGTCAAGGTGTTGACGATGTTCTGGAAAAAGTCCGTTCTGGTTTTTTCCAGGCCATCGCTCATTTTCTTCTTTTTCTTAAAAATATAGATACAGATAAGAATCACTATCACACTCAATGCCATAACTGCCGGATATCCATTATCCAGTCCCGGCATATCTCTGAAGTTCATTCCAAACCATCCCGTGATCAGGGTCAACGGGAAAAAGATCGTAGACAAAACAGTCAGGAACTGCATATTACTGTTCTGACGTGCATCGATCTGTGCCTGATACGCTTCTTTTACCTGCTGGGCATATTCCAGAAGATGAACAGTTCTGCTCATCAGACGATCTGCACGGTCAGACAGCGTACCAAAATATTTCAGATGCTTCTTCAGGAAAAATCCATTCTCATTTTCTTCCAGTTCTTTTGTCAGATCCATCATTTCATCATAATAGCTTCTCAGATTCAGAAGTTCTCGCCGGATCGGCATCAGCCGGTTCTGAAACATCTCCGTATGCTCCTGCGTCACATCTTCTTCCATCCTCAGAAGCCTTCTCT
>OGXZ01000827.1_pt1 | contig 18238 bp, 10 predicted proteins | sample 1576431 | NCBI WGS metagenome assembly OGXZ01 (sample SAMEA3541590, study PRJEB24748) | human gut metagenome | biome: human gut; feature: human-associated habitat; material: faeces | place: China | collected 2012
ACGTGTGTGATCTCGTGCGCAGCAAGCTGTCCGGGGCGGGCAGTTGCAGCGGCAGAACGGCAGCGCAAAGCGTAGCCAGAACCGCCAGCACCAGAAAATCCAGCGCCAGAAAAACGAGAATGGCAAGCCCGGGGTAATACCCCTGCTGCGCGGCGGCTTCAAACACAAAGGCCGATACAAAGCACAGCAGCCCCAGCACCAGCGTGCCAATGCAGCCAAAGCCGCAGGCGGCTTTCCAATGGGCGGCTAGGGTCTGCTTTGCCCGGGGCAGCCACTGGGAGGGGTCGTTCTGCAAGCTGCGCAGAGCGCAGTCTGCCAGCAGCACCATGGCAGGGCCGGTCAGCAGACCGGTGACCGCACTGCACACCACCGTCAGCGGCAGGGAGAGCAGGGTCACGCCCAGCGAGACCCCCAGTGCGGCAGGCAGGCAGAGCACGCAGACCATCAGGTTCGTGCCCAGCAGCTGGCCGAGGTCGCGGCCGACCATCTGGCAAAAGCGTGCAAAGCCTTTTTTCTCCGGCTCGTTTGGGCCTACGCCGTGGCCGTCCCGCCCATAAAGGGCATTGTAGATGCTCATTTTACTTCACCTCGGTGCCAAAGGCTTCGATTTGGGTCAGCGCCGGGAAGGGGGAAGTCCCCTCGGCCTGAATCAGATCCTTCAGCACAAGGCTGCGCACCCGCTTGGGCTCAAAGGCCACGCTCTGGGGTTTGGCGCTTTTCACCAGCGGGATGTCCAGCTGGCTGCCATCAGAAAATTCCACCGTGGCCTTTACCCAGTAGTTGTCGTGGGGGAAATCTGCCCGCTCGGTGATGCGCAGCTCATCCAGCAGTACTTCCCGGCCAAAATCCAGCGTCAGGGCTGCGTTCGGGTCGCGGTTGATGCCCCAGCTCTGGTAGGGATACTCGCCGTGGGCGCTGTTCTCAAAAATGCCGTCGATGGCGTTGCGGGCGGCAAACACCGCCTCGCCGCGCGTTTCTACGTTGGCGCTGGCGTGGGGATAAAAACCGGTGTCGCCATGCTCGTCATAGCAGTTGAAGGCCAGATTCCGCCGGGCGGCAATCTCTTCCGGCAGTGCCAGCCGTGCCCGGATAACGTGACGGCTGCCCGCAAAGCTCTTGGGCGAGTAGGTGATGGCCTGCTCCCCGAAGGGAATGTGGAAGTTGATCTCCCGCTTGACCACATACACAAGGGCTTCGGGCATGGTGTCCTCGAACTGGATGACGCAGTACTGCCCGGGATGGTCGATCTCCAGCGCCACCCGGTCGCCGGGCTTGTAGCAGTTGGTGTAAACAAGGGATACGGCGGTGTCAGCGTCACAGGTCATCAGGGTGTGGCCGGCTTCGTCCAGAATTTTCAGCTTGATGGTTTCCATGGCAGTTCTCCTTAGTACAGTTCGAGCTTCAGCATTTTTTGGAAATGCAGGGTGATCTTATAGATCGTTTCCGGCCATGCGGTGCGCAGGCGCGGGTCGGTGATAGGCACCGCCGTAACAGCAGCCGTTGCGGCGTCCGGGTCAAAGCGGATGCCGCCCAGTGTGCCCACCGCAAAGCCGTCCGCAGTGGGGACGGGTTGCTGCTCGGTGAGCAGGGTCAGGTCTACTGTGCCGGGATAGTCTGTTTCGTCCCGCAGGGTGATGCCCTGTTCGCTGACAGATACGCTGCGGCGGTAGGTGGTAAGCCCCGGGATGGGCGGGTACGCGCCCGCCAGTTCGCCGGTGATGCTATTTTCCTCGGTGCACACCTCCCGGGCAGCGTATTCCGCGCCGGGCAGCTGCTGCACGCCGTCAAAGGTGGGCAGGTTGTGCCATGCGCTCTGCATCGTCCAGATCTCATACCGCTGAGGGCTGAAGGTCTTTTTGGTGTAGCTCTCCACTCCGATATCGATGAGAAACGGTCTTCCGTCCTTGTACACGGTAATGCTGCCGGTATCGTTGTGGTTGTGGCTGTCGCCGTTGGAGCCAAACTTTGCACCCAGCACCCAGCTGCCCTGCCGTGCGGCATAAATGCCTACACTGGGGTACCATACTGCAGAACGATGCTGGGAAACTGCGGCGTATTCCATCAGTTCCTGCTCGGCAAAGGCGGTGGTCAGCCGGTACCACAGGTTGATGTGGGTGCTGCCGTCCGGGTTCTGCAAATGGTCGGGGTCGGCATCGGCGCGGAAATCTGCCGCCGCAAGGGCCTGCAAAGCATCGCTGCCTACGGCCTGTCCAAAGCGGTATTCCCGTGCACCGCAGCGCCCGGCCAGGGGGCTGCAATCGCCAAAGTTCAGATAGTAAGGTCCTTCCACATGGACATTGCAGATGTACTCCGCGATATTTTTGATCTTTGTTTCTCTGAATAGCGGGCGGAAGGCCTCCGGCGCAACGTTGGATAAAATTTCAAGACAGCCCCACAGGGTCAGTCCGGCGTGGCGATAATACTGCGCACCCTCGTTGCAGCAGCCGTCCGCGCCGTAGTCCTTCAAAAAGCAGTCGAGGCTGTAGGCTGCCTGCTTGACGGCAGCTTTTCGCTGCTGCTGGGTGGTGGGCAGCAGAAAAACGGTGAGCAGCACATTCTGAGTGCACCAGCTCGTCCAGTTACACATAGGCTCTTCGCCGTTGCCCATCCACCAGAAGTGGCTTGTAAAATAAGGCGTCAGGATGCGGGCGTCCAGCTCCCGCTCCATCCGCGCCGTGATGCCCGGCGCGGCAGTATCCAGTTCGTCCGGCAGTAAGTACCGGGTCAGCGCCAGAAGCGCGCCGGTCTCGGCGGCAAATAAATCCACGATGGGGCGGGTGGTGTCCGGCAGGGGCAGCTGCGGGGTGTCCCGCACATAACTGTTGTGGGCGGGCAGCTGCCATGCACTTTCCTCGCAGATCGCCCATACGGTATCGGCAATTTCATCCAGAAAGCGCCCTTTGTGCTCCACACACTCGGCACTTACCAGCGCGCACAGCCGCGCCCGGCGGGAAAAGTAAGCCGTCTCCCATGGGGTGCGCCGCCCAGTGTGGGTGAAATCCAGCCAGAGCGAGAGCGGCAGGGACGCAATGGGCGTTTGCAGCGCGGCTTCTCCCGCCTGCAAAAAGCGCTGCTTTGCCCGCAGGGGCAGCCCCTGCCATGCGGTACGTTCCTTGGCAGGAGGGAAGGGCCGGTAATCGGGAAGAAATTCCGGCAGAAAAGCAAGTTGTTCCTGTATCATAAAAGCCTCCGATTTTAAATACTTTGCTGGTATTCCCGCGGGCTGAGCCCCGTGACCTTTTTGAACACCTTGGAAAAATAAAAGGCGCTCTCGTACCCCAGTTTCTCAGCGATCTCGTATACTTTCAAATCGCCCTGTTCCAGCATCTCTTTCGCCGCAGCGATGCGGGTCTCGGTAATGTACTCCACAAAGCCGCTGTCGCCGTATTTGCCAAACAGCTGGCTGAGGTAGTTGGGCGAAAAATTGAATACCGCCGCCACATCGGCCAGCGTCAGTTTTTCCGAAAGGTGATTCTTAATATACTCCTGCACCTGTGCCACCACCTGCATCTTCCCGGCGGTGGCGTCGCCTTCGTTGACCTCCACGAACTGGATGGGCTGCTCCACCGTGAGCAGGGGCTGCAAATGGGCGTTTTCCCGGCAGCAGCGCGCCAGCCCCAGCAGGGAGCCGGTGGGGCGGCCTACCGCCCAGAGCAGCCGTACCGTGAAATAGTTGTATAGAATTTGGCTGGCGCGTTCCAGCAGCGGGCGCAGCACCGTCCGGTAGTTCTGGCACTGGGCATCGGTCAGGCAGAACAGCACATTGCAGCGCATGGCATCTGCCCCGGTCACATAGCAGGGCAGGTAGTTTTGCAGGGTGGTCTCCAGCATCCGCCCGCAGGAAAAACTCAGCTTCAGCTGCTGGGCGGGGGTAAGGGCGGTGTTGGCGATGATCTCGCAGCTGGCTACAAGATAGGCGTCGCTTGCAAGGTTCAGCTCCATGTGCTGCAAAGGCTGCTCCAATGCGGCTTCGTCCGGGAACAGCCCGGCGTACAGCCGCACGAAAAAACGCTCCTGATAGCTGCGCACACTCTCGGCAAGGTTTTCCTGTGCCGACAATTCGCCCAGCAAAGCGCGCTCCTTTTTTACCTTTTCGGCGGCCTTGGCAAGGGCGGTTTGCAGGTTCTCGGGGGTCAGGTCCAGCTTGACCAGATAATCCACCACCCCGGCACCCATGGCCTGCTTGATGTAATCAAATTCTTCAAAGCTGGTCAGCATGATAAAGGCGGGCAGGGCGCTGCGTTCCCGGCAGGTGCGGGCAAGGGTAAGCCCGTCCATCACCGGCATTTTTACGTCGGCAATGACAATATCCGGCTTCTCCCGCTCAATGAGTTCCAGCGCCAGCTTGCCGTTGCGGGCGGTGCCGCAGACGGTATAGCCCAGCTTTTCCCATTCCAGCATCCCCTGCAGGCCGATGAGCACCAGCGGCTCATCATCCACCAGTAATATCCGCAGCATGGGGGTCTCCTTTCTGTTGATAGGGCAGCCGGATGGTGACCTCGGTGCCCACGTCCTCTTCGCTTTCAATGGTCAGGCCGTAGCCCTCGCCAAAGGAATACCGGATGCGGCGGTTCACGTTCCACAGGCCGACATGGCGGAACTTTTCAGCCTTTTCGGCACCCTCGGCGGGCTCGTCCAGAAGGTGAGCCACCAGCTCCGGCGGCATGCCCACGCCGTCATCGGTAATGCGCAGCAGTACGTCTCCGGTATCCGGGTCGGTGGAGATATCCAGCAGCACGCTGCCGTGGCCGCCCTTTGGCTCCAGCCCGTGGAAGATGGCGTTTTCCACCAGCGGCTGCAAGGTGAACCGGGGGATCAGGCAGTCCCGGCAAAGGGTCTCACTTTCAATGCGGGAGACCTCAATTTCCAAGTCGCCGCCGTAGCGGTACTGCTGGATGGTAAAGTAATCGTTGAGCAGTGCCAGCTCCTCCTGCAAAGGTACCAGCTTCTGGGTGCCCTTGGAGATGCTCTTGGTCAGCCGCGCAAAGGCGGTGACCATCTCGGCAATGCCGGGTGCGTGCTGGATGGTAGCCATCCAGCGGATGCTGTTGAGGGTGTTGTAGATAAAGTGCGGGTTCACCTCGTTTTGCAGCATCCGATATTCCAGCTCCTGCTTGCGGCGCTCGTCCTCCACCCGGCGGGTCATCAGGCTGTCCACGTTTTCAGCCAGCTGGTTGATGCCCCGGCCGATGTCGCCCAGCTCGTTGTTCCACTCCACCGTGCGGTCCGGGGCAAAGTTGCCGCTGCCCACGGTCTCGATGCGCTTTTGCAGCGCCTCCACCGGGCGGGTGATGACCCGCTCCAGCCAGTGCTGCATCAAAAAGCTCAGTCCCCAGATGATGGCAGTGCCAAGGGCGACCAGCCACAGGTACACGCCGTAGTGCAGCAAAAAGGTATTTGCGGGCAAAAGCTGCACCAGCGCCGCGCTGCGGCCGTTCAGTGTTACCTTGACTACATAATACTTCTGGTCGTCCAGCTGCACCTTGCCCTGCCATGCGGTCTGCTCTGTCACGCCGTTATTGCTGCCGGTGCGCAGGGTGTAGTCCACCTCCCGCAGGCGGTTCTCAGTCTCGGTCAGGCTGCCGTTTTCGATCTGCCACAGGCGGCTGCCCATCTCCCAGTACAACGCGCTGCCGTCGGTCAGGCTGTAGCCCGCGGCCGGGTCGGTGATAATGGCGGTGTCCAGCGCAAGGTAGGTGCTGCCCCGGTGCAAGGTGCCCTTGCCGCAGCGGACAGGCTGGCTGAGGGCGATGCAGCCCGGACTGCCGGGCAGCAGCGGGTCGGTAGTGAACTGCATCCCGTAACCCTTGGTGAGAAACTGCTTTATGCTGGTGCGGTTGAGCGCCGCCGAGGCGTTCAGCGGGCCGAACTGCAAATGCCGGTCGTTCTCATTGGTAACAAAAAAGCGGAGGATATGGCTGTACAGGGTGCTGGAATAGTATTTTTCCTGCATGGCTTCGTAGGCGGCAATGGTCTGGGTGCCGTTGATATTTTCCTGCGTGATGTACCGCCGCACGGTGCTGTCGATGGAAGCCCAGTTCAAAAGAGCATCGGCGCTGTCCAGACTGGTCTCGATGGAGGTAGCCACCAGCCGCAGGTTGAACTCTGCCGCCTGCAGGGAGTTGGCGCGCACATATTGGTTGGAGAGGGTGAACAGCGCCGCGCCCACAGCCAGCGAGGTAAGGATGGTAAAAAAGCGCATCCCCCACACGATCTGCCGCCGCAGCGGGAAACGATGGCTGCTCTTCATAGCGGAGCCTCCTTTCCGGTAATATTTTGCATTCTTTCCTTTATACAGTACTGATTCCGGCGCGGTTTGTCAACGACTTTTTTCATGGAAATTGTGTACTTTATACGCTTTTTTCTTGTGCCATGGATGTAAACTGTGCAAGAGAACAAGAAAGTGCAGACTCCAGTGTAAGAAAGTGCATCTTTTTTTAAAAGATACAGAAAAACTGCAACTCTTCCCGGAATTTTTCCATTCCGGTTTTTGCGTTTGTGCGGTATCCTAGTGTCAACAAAAGCGAGCGGCTCCCCGGCACGGGGGAGAACGCTGCACGAAATACACACACTGCCCTGAAGGAGGACACACTTATGAAAAAGATCTCTCGTCGTTCGTTCCTTACCGCTGCCGCAGCCTGCGGCGCTGCTGTTGCCCTGAGCGCCTGCGGCGGCTCTTCCGCAAGCTCCACCGCTGCTTCCTCCACTGCCGGCTCCACCGCTGCATCCGCAGCCGCAGGCCCTGTTACCCTGCAGTGGTCGGTGTGGGATAAGGAGTCCACCCCCTACTGGCAGGCCATGGCCGACGGCTACATGGCAAGCCACAAGGACGTGACCATCGAGATGGTGGATCTGGGCTCCAGCGATTACATGACCGTTCTGGCCACCCAGCTGGCTGGCAGCGCCGATCTGGATATCGTGACCATCAAGGATATCCCCGGCTACGCAAACCTGATCAATTTGGACTACCTCAAGCCCCTGAACGAGGTACTGACCCGCGACACTGGCGATTTCAACGGCACCATCGAGCAGCTGACCACCGACGACGGCAACTTCTACGCCGTGCCCTTCCGCAGCGACTTCTGGGTGCTGTACTACAACAAGGATCTGTTCGATAAGGCCGGTGTGGAGTATCCCTCCAATGACCTGACGATGGAAGATTACGATGCTCTGGCACGCAAGATGACCAGCGGCTCCGGCGACACCAAGGTCTATGGCTGCCACTACCACACCTGGCGCTCCGCCGCTTCTCTGTTCTCCATTCTGGACGGCAAGAACACCATCATCGACGGCAAATACGACTTCATGAAGCCCACCTACGATATGGTCATTGCCCAGCAGAAGGACGGCATCTGCATGGACTACGGCTACCTCAAGACCTCTTCTCTGCACTACTCCGCAGCCTTTGAGAACCAGCAGTGCGCAATGGTCAACATGGGCAGCTGGTTCATTTCCACGCTGGAAGCTTACATGAAGGATGCTGAGACCAAGTTCAACTGGGGCATCGTCAAGTATCCGCACCCCGCTGGTGCAGAGGCTGGTTCTACGCTGGGCACTGTGACCAGCCTGGCCATCAACGCCGATTCTCCCAAGGCAGAGGCCGCTGCCGACTTCATCAACTGGTGTGTCTCTGAAGAGGGCGCACAGGCCATTGCCAAGACCGGCACCTTCCCGGCCTGCGGCTCCGCTGCTACCGCCGAGATCATCAAGTCCACCGAAGGCTTCCCCGAGGACAGCAACTCTGTGGATGCACTGACCACCAGCAACGTTTATCTGGAGATGCCCTACACCCAGTACGCATCTGATATCGAGACCATTCTGAACGCCGAGCACGATGCCATTATGACCATGAGCGAGACCGTGGACGAGGGCATCCAGAACATGAACGATCAGGTTCCCGCAGTTCTCGGCTGATAAAGCGTTCTCCGCAATACGTTGCGGTTCTCCTTCTTCATCATTTTCAATCCCCATTCATTTTCCGATGAACGAGCATCGGAAAAAAGCCCTGTCTGAGCGGGGCGGGTATGCGCAGCGCCCGCTCCGCTCGTTTTTTGGAAAAGCTGTTATACTTCCGGGAAAGGAGGCTCTTTTATGGCGAGTGCTGCTGTCCAGAATAAAACTCCCCGTAAAGTGCTAAAAAAATCGACCCGCGATTCTCTGATCGCGTATTCCTTCATTGCGCCAAACTTCATCGGCTTCTGCGTGTTCACGCTGGTGCCCATGGTGTTTGCCATTGCGCTGGCCTTCTGCGCATGGGACGGCCGCCACGCCATTGAATTTGTCGGCCTGAAAAACTTTGTAAAGCTCTTCACCACCGATAAAATTTTTCAGGCGGCTTTGAAAAACACCATCGTCTATGTCATCGGCACGGTGCCGCTGACGCTGGCCTGCTCGCTGGCTATGGCGGTGTTGTTGAACCAGAACGTGAAGCTGCGCAACTTCTTCCGCACGGTGGCGTTCTTCCCCTATGTTGCCTCGCTGGTGGCGGTGGCAGCGGTGTGGAACATGATCTTCAACCCCTCCATGGGCCCCATCAACATGATCCTGAACCAGTTCTTTGGCGTGGCGGTGGAAAACCTGCCCCGCTGGGCTGCCGGTAAGGACACCGCTATGATCACGGTCATCCTGTTCAGTGTGTGGAAGAACATGGGCTACTACATGGTCATCTATCTGGCAGGCCTGCAGGGCTGCAACCCGGACCTGAACGAAGCCGCCGAGCTGGACGGTGCAAACCGCTGGCAGCAGTTCTGGCACATCACCCTGCCGCAGCTGCGCCCCACCACCTTCTTTGTGGTCATTATGCTCACCATCTCCGGCTTCAAGGTCTACGACCAGATGTACATGATCACGCAGGGCGGCCCCGGTACTGCTACCATGACGCTGGTGTACTACATCTATAATGTGGCCTTCGTCAATACTCCGAAATACGGCTACGCAAGCGCAATTTCCATGGTGCTGTTCGTACTGGTGCTGATCGTTACCATCATCCAGTTCCGCGGCTCCAAGGGCGAGAACTGAGAAAGGAGGAAGAACTATGTCTGCTGCTATTATCAAGACCGAAGCCTCTCAGAAGCGCCGCAATTTCATCTCCAAGTTCCTGATCTATTTCTTCCTCATCGTCATCACAGCCTGCATGCTGCTGCCCTTTTTGTGGATGCTGTCCTCCTCCTTTAAGCTGAATAAGGACGTGTTCGGCTTCCCCATCCAGTGGATCCCCAAAAATCCCCGCTGGCAGAACTATGTGGACATCTGGACCCAGATCCCGCTGCTGACCTTTGTGAAAAACACGGTCAAGATCACCGTGGTGGTCACCCTGTTGCAGCTGTTTACCTCCTCCTTTGCAGCCTACGCCTTTGCAAAGATGCAGTTCAAGGGCAAAAACGTGCTCTTCCTCGGCTACATTGCCACCATCGCAGTGCCTTGGCAGGCCTACATGGTGCCCCAGTTCATGATGATGAGCTCGTGGCATTTGAACAACACCCATCTGGCCATTATGTGCCTGCAGGCCTTCAGCGCCTTCGGCGTGTTCCTGATGAAGCAGTTCTACGAGGGCGTGCCTACCGAGCTGTGTGAGGCTGCCCGCATTGATGGCCTGAGCGAGTACGGCATCTGGTGGCACATCATGCTGCCGCTCAGCCTGCCCGCCCTGTCCACCCTGACCATCTTCACCTTTGTGAACACCTGGAACGACTTCCTTGGCCCCCTGATCTACCTGACCAAGACCGAACTCAAGACAATCCAGATCGGTCTGCGTATGTTCATCACCCAGTATTCTGCAGAGTACGGCCTGATCATGGCGGCCTCTGTGGTGGCACTGATCCCGGTGCTGATCGTGTTCCTCTCCCTGCAGAAGTATTTTGTGCAGGGCGTGGCATCCACCGGCATCAAGGGCTAAATAAATCACCCGTAAGCGGGGCGTGGGCAGTACCCGCGCCCCGCATTTTTTGCAGAAATAGAGGGAAAACGTTATGTTATATCCTGAACAGAATGAAGCGCGCTTGAAGCTGAGCCTTGACGGCACATGGGCGTTTGCGCTGGGCAGCTGCGTGGAAGACCAGTTCGATCCCGCAAAGCCCCTGCCGGATGCCCAGCCCATCGCCGTGCCCGCCAGCTACAACGACCAGAACGACCAGACCACCGCCCTGCGCCGCCACTACGGCTGGGCATGGTATCAGCGCAAAGTTACCCTGCCCACTTTCTGCGCCGGGCAGCGGGTGGTGCTGCGGTTCGGCTCGGTGACCCACACCGCAAAGGTCTGGCTGAACGGCCAGCTCATTGCACAGCACAAGGGCGGCTTTACCCCCTTTGAAGCAGACGTCACCGCCCTGCTGCGCCCCGGCGAGACGGTGCTGCTGACCGTCGCCTGCGACAACCGGGTAAACCACAGCACCCTGCCTGTGGGCAACGAGGACGGACAACTGGCCTTCTTTGGCTCGGACAACGCGGGCATCCCCAGCGTGGAAGCCGCCAAGCGCGCCGCCGCACCCCAGAACCGCCCGAACTTTGATTTCTTCAACTATGCGGGCATCCACCGCCCGGTGGTGCTCTACACCACCCCAAAAGAGTATATCGAGGATGTGACCGTAGTGCCCGCCGTGGACGGCACGGTGCAGTATGCGGTCAAAACCACCGGCAGCGCGCCTGTCCATGTCACGGTGCTGGATGCGGACGGCAACGCCGTTGCAAGCGCCGAGGGTACAGAAGGCACGATCACCATCCCGGAAGTGCATCTCTGGGAGCCCAGACCCGGCACGCCCTACCTGTACACCCTGCACATCACCTGCGGGGCGGATGTCTACGACCAGACCTTTGGCGTGCGCAGCATTGAGGTGCGGGGCACACAGGTGCTTTTGAACGGAAAACCGCTCTATTTCAAGGGCTTTTGCAAGCACGAGGACTTTACCGCCCATGGGCGCGGCTTTGACCCGGTGCTGAACGTGAAGGATGTGAACCTGATCCACTGGGCAAACGCCAACGCGGTGCGTACCAGCCACTACCCCTACGCTGAGGAGTTCTACGACCTGTGCGACCGGGAGGGCATTCTGGTCATGGACGAGACCCCGGCGGTGGGCATCGGCGGCGGGGCGGCGGTGAATCCTTACAAGGAATATCCCCTTGCGGAGCATCACCGGCAGGTGCTTGCCGAGATGATCCATCGGGACAAAAACCACCCCTGCGTGGTGCTGTGGAGCCTTGGCAACGAGCCGGATCTGGAGCACTTCCCGCAGGATGCCTACGATTACTGGCACCCGCTGTATGAGCTGGCGCATCAGCTGGACCCGCAGAACCGCCCGGTCACCCTCGTCTGCTGCCAGAACGACTATACGAAGGATATCACCACCCGCACCATGGATATCGTCTGCATCAACCGCTACTACGGCTGGTACAACCTTTCCGGCGACATGGACGCTGCCTGCTACGGCTTGAATCAGGAGCTGGATTTCTGGGCAGAGCAGCACAAGCCCGTAATGATGAGCGAGTACGGCGCAGACACTGTGGCAGGCCTGCACACCGCCGGAGCCGAGATGTTCAGTGAGGAGTTTCAGGTGGAGTTCTACCGCCGTCTGGATGCAGAGTTTGACAAGCGCCCGTGGTTTGTGGGAGAATTTGTCTGGAACTTTGCAGACTACGACACCGTGCAGGGCCCCATGCGGGTGGATGGCAACAAAAAGGGCCTGTTCACCCGGGACCGCCGCCCCAAGCTGGGTATGCACTTTCTGCGCCAGCGGTGGGCAGAGATCCCTACGTTTGGATTTAAGGAGTAATCATGATGAAAAACTACCAGAACCACGCGATGACCGACGCCGAGGCACGGCAGGCACTGGCCGATGCCTGCAAACAGGTGGAGACCAATCTGCCCCTGTACACCTACCAGTGCCAGAACCATTCCAGTGTGAACGATATCTACCCCGGCTGCGCCAATAACCAGTGGACCTGCGGCTTTTGGCCCGGTGAGATCTGGCTGGCCTACGAGGCCACCGGGGACGAAAAATTCAAGACCGCCGCCCTCATTCAGGTGGACAGCTTTGCGGACCGCATTGCCCGCAAGGTGGAGGTGGACCACCACGATATGGGCTTTTTGTACAGCCCCACCTGCGTGGCAGCGTGGAAGCTGGTGGGCAGCGAAAAGGGCAAAAATGCCGCCATTGCCGCCGCCGACCAGCTGCTGACCCGCTACCAGCCCAGCGGCCGCTTCTTGCAGGCATGGGGCACTATGGATGACCCCGACAACTACCGCTATATCATTGACTGCATGCTCAACGTGCCGCTGCTGTACTGGGCAGCGCAGGTGACCGGCAGCGACCACTACCGCGAGATCGCCGCCGCCCACACCGCCACCACGCTGGCAAACTCCTTCCGACCGGACGGCAGCACCTACCACACTTTCTTTATGAACCCGGACGGCACCCCCAAGGGCGGCCGCACCTGTCAGGGCTATAAGGACGACAGCTTCTGGGCGCGGGGACAGGCGTGGGGCGTGTACGGCAGCGCCATTGGCTACACCTACACCCACGATGAAAAGTTTTTGGATGTGTTCCGCAAGGCACTGGCGTTCTACCTTTCCCGTCTGCCAGAGGACATGATCCCCTGCTGGGATATGCTCTTTGCCCCGGAAAGCGGCGAGCCGCGGGATTCCTCCTCCGCTGCCATCGTGGCTTGTGGATTGCTGGAAGCAGCCAAGTATGTGGATGAAACAGAAGCTGCCCAGTGGCGCACGCTGGCGCGGCAGATGCTGGCCAGCCTTGCCGCAAACTACGCAGTAAAGCCCGGTACCCTCGGCTCCGGCCAGCTGCTGCACGGCACTTACAGCAAAAAAAGCCCCTACAACACCTGCACCCCGGAGGGCGTGGATGAATGCACGAGCTGGGGCGATTATTTTTACATGGAGGCGCTGACCCGCCTGACCAAAGATTGGGAGATGTACTGGTGATGAACTTGCAGACCAAAGCGGATTTTACCGCACTGATGCACAAATTTCTCGACCCGCTCAAGCCTTATTATTCCGCAGGCTGCGCCCGGCTGCATCTGGGCGAGACGGGCGTGACCTACAACCAAAATGCTATTGAGCTGGAAGCCTTCAGCCGCCCGCTGTGGGCGCTGGTGCCCTTCTGGGTGGGCGGCGGCTCTGAGCCGGAATTTGAAACCATCTACCGCAAGGGTCTTGCCGCCGGCGCCGACCCGGAAAACCCCGAATACTGGGGCACCACCGGGGAATACGACCAGTGTTATGTGGAGATGGCTGCCATTGCCTGCGGCATCCTCACCGCACCGGAAAAGTTGTGGACCCCGCTTTCTGACACCGAAAAACAGAACCTTGCTGCATGGCTGGGGCAGATCAACGCCCACACCATCCCGGACTGCAACTGGCAGTTTTTCCGCATCCTTGTAAACCTTGCCCTGAAAAGCGTGGGGATGCCTTTCAGCCCGGAACTGCTGGAGGACGGTCTTTGCAAAATTGACAGCTATTACAGCGGCGACGGCTGGTCCACCGATGGCGCCTCCGTACAAAAGGATTACTACATCCCGTGGGCCATCCAGTATTACGGGCTGCTCTACTCTAAATTTGCCGCCGACACCGACCCCCGGCGTGCTGCACTCTACCGCCAGCGCGCCCAGCTGTTCGCGCAGCAGTTCGTCTACTGGTTCGATGCCAACGGCGCAGCGCTGCCCTTTGGCCGCAGCCTGACCTACCGCTTTGCTCAGAACAGCTTCTGGGCGGCCTGCATCTGGGCAGGGCTGGAGCCGCTGCCCCTGCCGGTGATGAAAGGGCTCATCGTCCGCAACTTCAACTGGTGGCTGGGGCAGAAAATGTTCGACCGGGACGGTATCCTGACCATCGGCTACTGCTACCCGCAGATGTACATGGCCGAGCGGTACAACGCCCCCGGCAGTCCCTACTGGGGCATGAAGAGCTTTTTGCTGCTTGCTTTGCCGGATGACCATCCCTTCTGGTCTGCCGAAGCCGCGCCCATGCCCGCATTGGAGCGGCTCAAGCCAATGCCCTACGCCAATATGCTGGTGCAGCGCCGGGCGGGGCGGGTAACGGCCTATGCTGCCGGTGTCAACGAGGGGCACGGCCACGGACAGTTCCCGGAAAAGTATGCAAAATTTGCCTACGATACCCGCTTTGGCTTCTGCGCCTCCCGCAGCCGGGAGGTGCTCAATCAGGCGGCTCCCGACAGTATGCTGGCCTTTGTCATCGACGATAACGTGTTTGTGCGCAAGGTGAGCAAAACGTGGGAAATTGAAGCCGGGGCTGTGACTGCGCAGTGGTCGCCCTTCCCCGGCATTGAGGTGACCACTACCATCACCCCCACGGCCACCGGCCACTGCCGCCATCACGAGATTGACAGCAGTTTCGACTGCGAAGCCTACGACTGCGGTTTTGCCGTGCCCAATTTTGCACCGGGCTATGCCGAAAGCGTGGAAAATGACACCGCCGAAGCCCATTGCGACACCCTGCGCTGCACCGTGCGCGGCAGGGGAGAAGCAGTGGTCATCGGCTGCGACCCCAACACCAGCCTGTACTTCACTAACGTCCATCTGCCCGCCGTGAAGTACCACATCCCCAAGGGGCACACAGGACTGGACACCGAGGTCTTTGACGAAGCGGACTGATGCCGCTTCTTTCCAGAAAAACAGTCGTTTTGTGCGGCTGTTTTTCTTATATCCTGTGCTATAATAAAAGCAGAAAATGCTGCGAGGTGACATTTATGCCGTTAAATCATCCCATTACCTCGGCGCTTCTGGCCGACCCGGAAATTTTCCAGCAGAACCGTCTGCCCTTCCATGCCCATTTTACCGACCAGACCAGCCTGGAACTGCCCCTGACCGTCAGCTTGGACGGCGAGTGGAACTTCTGCTATGCGGAAAACCTGACTGCACCCTTTACGGACTGGGACACCCTGACCGTGCCGGGCTTCATCCAGATGCAGAGCCTGCAAAAGCCCGGCCAGCCCTACGGCGCGCCCCATTATGTCAACACCCAGTACCCGTGGGATGGCCACGAAAAGCTGCACCCCGGTCAGATTCCGCAGGACTATAACCCCATCGGGGAATACCAGCGCAGTTTCACCCTGCCGGAAAGCTGGGCAAGCTGTTACTTGCGCCTGAACGGTGCCGACAGTGCCGCCGCCGTCTGGTGCAACGGCGTTTACATCGGCTACACCGAGGATACCTTCACTCCCGCTGAATTTGACATGACTGCTGCCGTCCACCCCGGCGAAAATACCCTGACGGTACAGGTGTACCGTTTCTCCTCCGGCAGCTGGCTGGAGGATCAGGATTTCTGGCGCATGAGCGGCTTATTCCGCTCCGTGGAGCTGTTCACAAAGCCGGAAATTCACCTCGAGGATGTCTTTGTGAAGCAGGATTTTGCCCCGGACTTTTCCAGTGCCACCGTCACCTTTGATTGCAAGGTCAGCGGCGCGGGAACGGTGTCGGTGGTGTTTGACGGCGAGGAGCAGTCCGCTGAGGTGGGGGAGCCTGCCGAATACGACAGCGGCGTGGTGTTTGGCAAAGGCGAGTCCGACCCGGATGTGGAGGAGGACGTACAGGACGTTTCCTTCACTTTTACGGTGGAGCATCCCGCCCTGTGGAGCGCCGAGCAGCCGAACCTGTACGAGGCCGAGATTGCTCTGCTGCGCGAGGGCGCTCTCGTGGAGCGCACCGGGTTGAAAGTCGGTCTGCGCAAATTTGAACTGAAAGACCGCCAGATGCTTTTGAACGGCCAGCGCATCGTGTTCAAGGGTGTCAACCGCCACGAGTGGAGCTGCCGGACCGGCCGCACCGTCAGCCGGGAAGAGATGCTGTGGGATGTAAAGAACCTGAAGGCCCACAACGTCAACGCCGTGCGCACTAGCCACTACCCGGACGACCCCTATTTTCTGCAGCTCTGCGATGAATACGGTCTGTATGTCATCGGGGAGACCAATCTGGAGACCCACGGCACATGGCAGAAGCTGGGTGCGGACGGCTCGGACGAGTGGACGCTGCCCGGTGCCCGCCCGGAGTGGCGGGAGAATGTGCTTGCCCGCGCCGAAGCCATGCTGGAACGGGACAAAAACCACCCGGCCATCCTCATTTGGTCTTGCGGCAACGAGAGCCACGGCGGCAAGACCCTGTGGGAGATGAGCGAGTATTTCCGCCGCACCGACCCCAGCCGCCTTGTGCATTACGAGGGCATTTTCTGGAACCGGGAATACCCCGCCACCTCCGATATGGAAAGCCAGATGTACACCCCGGTGGCAGACATTAAAAAGTTTTTGGCAGAGCACCCGGAAAAGCCTTTCATCATGTGCGAATACAGCCACGCTATGGGCAACAGCTGCGGCGGCATCGCAGATTATACCGAGTATGCCTATGAAGAGCCGCTGTATCAGGGCGGGTTTATCTGGGAGTACATGGACCACGGCATTGCAGTGATAAGCCCGGACGGAAAGCCCGGCTTTGCCTACGGCGGCGACTTTGGCGACCGCCCCACCGACCGGGAATTCTGCGTGGACGGCCTTGTGCTGCCCGACCGCCGCAATACTCCCAAGATGGATGCAGTCAAGGCGGCCTACGCACCGCTGAAAATCACCCTGACCGACACCGAAGTCGTGATTGAAAACCGGAACCTCTTTACCGACCTGAGCGCCTACGACCTTGTGTTTGCATCTTCGGTCAACGGCAAGCCGGAACGCCGCGCGGTGCTGCGGGCAGACTGCGCACCCGGCAAGACTGCGCACATCGCGTTCCCGTTCCCTCTGCCGGAGACAGGGCTTGCCTGCATGACCGTTACCGCAGTGCAGCGGGCTGCAAAGCCCGGCATCCCGACGGGCTATGAAGCTGCCTTTGGGCAGGTATGGCACAACTACGCCGCCGCCCGGCTGACCGTTGCCGCGCCGGAATTGGTGGAGATGGACTGCAACATCGGCGTAAAGGGCGATGGCTTCGAGTACATCTTTGGTCGCGGCAAGGGGCTGGTGTCCATCCGCTACAACGGTGTGCAGCTGTTGGACGATACCGTGCGCCCCAACTTCTGGCGTGCGCCCACCAACAACGACGAGGGCTGCGCAGAGCCGTTTGCATTTGCCTTCTGGAAAACCGCCGGTCTCTACGCCCGGTGCGATAACCTGACTGCCGAAGCAAAGGATGAGTTCGTCATCGTCCGCGCAAACTACACCCTACCAGATGGGCAGACGCTGCCCATTGATTTTGCCATCGACGGCGCAGGCCGCTGCGATATCACCATGACATGGCAGGGCGAAAAGACTGAGCTGCCGGAGTTCGGGCTGCTCTTCCCGATGCGCCGGGAGCTGACCAAGGTATCCTATCTGGGTCTTGGCCCCCGGGAGACCACCGCCGACCGCACCGCAGGCGGCAAGATGGGCGCTTGGAGCTACAATGTCCGGCAGGATTTTGCCCAGAACAGCCCGGTCTACCCGCAGGAATGCGGCAGCCGTACCGGCGTGTACAGCGCAGCACTCACCGGCAGCGGATTGAATATAGGCATCGGCTTTGCAGGGGACGGCATGACCTTCTCGGCGCTGCCCTACACGCCCCATGAACTGGAAAACGCCCGCCACCTTTACGAGCTGCCCCGGGTGCATCCCGGTTCCGCAGAAATAGCCCGCGATCGGCTGGTTCTCCCGGTGAAGCCCCAGCACCACGATCACGCCGCCGGCCTGATATTCCCCTAAAAAGCTGCCTGCCACGCCGCCCACAACAATGGCTGGGATTTTATCCTTGTATTCCTTCATATGAACCCCCGCCCGGTAGCCGGTATCTCCCTGGATCAGGATCTTCCCGCCCCGCATGGCATACCCAGTGGCGTCTCCGGCGCTGCCATGGATATAGATAGCCCCGCCGTTCATAGTATCGCCGGTGGCTTCCTGGACATTGCCGTAAACGTCGATCTCCGTGTCATCCAGGTAAGATCCCAGCGCATTTCCAGGGGTGCCCGTTACCGTGACTTTCTTTCCGCGGGAGCCGCTGGCAAGGTACCGCTGTCCCAGACAGTTCTCAATTATAATATTCTGCTCTCTGCTCATCCGAAGCTGGTCGTTTAATTCCTGGTGGCTCAATTGGCCCGCGTCGATCTTCATCCCACGTTTCCTCCCAGCATTTCATTTCTCTTGGTCCGGGAAAACGCCATAAGCTGCGGCTTCTGGCGAATCAGCTCAAAATCGAGGGCGGAAAGCGAAGTCTGCTCCCGGATCAAGGAGGTGTAAATTCCCGCCCTCGCCACATCGCC
>OGXZ01000828.1_pt1 | contig 18230 bp, 16 predicted proteins | sample 1576431 | NCBI WGS metagenome assembly OGXZ01 (sample SAMEA3541590, study PRJEB24748) | human gut metagenome | biome: human gut; feature: human-associated habitat; material: faeces | place: China | collected 2012
ATTATGTCATCTCTATGGGTGGTGACGGTACCTTCCTGAAGGCGCCGGTAAGACATCATTGACCGAGAAGCTGTTGCTTTTTGGTGGACAAATCCAGGTGGCGGGTGCCGTAAAGAGCAATAAGATAAAGAAGACAGCAACGTCGGACTGGATGGATATTGAAAAACAGCGTGGTATTTCCGTCACCACTTCTGTAATGGAGTTTGACTACCATGACTACAAGGTCAACATCCTCGATACTCCGGGTCACCAGGATTTTGCCGAAGATACCTACCGCACGCTGACGGCTGTGGACAGCGTTATTATCGTGGTGGACGGTGCGAAAGGTGTGGAAACGCAGACACGCAAGCTGATGGAGGTCTGCCGTATGCGTAATACGCCGGTGATTATCTTCATCAACAAGATGGACCGTGAAGCCAAAGACCCGTTCGACCTGCTGGACGAACTGGAGGAGGAACTGCACATCCACGTGCGTCCTTTGACGTGGCCTATCGAGAGCGGTGTCCGTTTCAAGGGTGTCTACAACATCTACGAGCATAATCTTAACCTCTACCAGCCCAGTAAGCAGGTGGTGACAGAGAAGGTGGAAGTGGATATCCATACCGAGGAGCTGGACAACCGGATTGGTGCCCAGCTGGCCGACAAGCTGCGCGGAGAATTGGAACTGATAGACGGTGTTTACCCCGAATTCGATAAGGAGGAATACTTGAAAGGAGAGCTTGCTCCCGTATTCTTCGGTTCGGCACTGAATAATTTCGGTGTGCAGGAACTGTTGGATTGCTTTGTGGAGATTGCTCCCAGTCCCCGTCCCGTGAAGGCGGAAGAGCGTGAGGTGGAGCCGGAAGAGCCTAAATTTACCGGATTCATCTTTAAGATAACCGCCAATATCGACCCGAATCACCGTTCATGTATCGCTTTCTGCAAAATCTGCTCCGGGAAGTTTGTACGCAATGCCCCGTACTTGCATGTACGTCATGGCAAGACGATGCGTTTCTCGTCGCCTACGCAGTTCATGGCGCAGCGCAAGACAACTGTCGATGAGGCTTGGGCGGGAGATATTATCGGTCTGCCGGATAATGGTACGTTCAAGATTGGCGATACGCTGACCGAAGGCGAGGCGCTTCACTTCAAGGGACTTCCGAGTTTCTCTCCGGAGATGTTCAAGTACATTGAGAATGCCGACCCGATGAAGCAGAAACAGCTTGCCAAGGGTATCGACCAGTTGATGGACGAAGGTGTGGCGCAGTTGTTCGTCAACCAGTTCAACGGGCGTAAGATTATCGGTACGGTGGGGCAGTTGCAGTTCGAGGTCATCCAGTATCGTCTGGAGAACGAATACAGTGCGAAGTGCCGTTGGGAGCCGCTCAGTCTGTATAAGGCCTGCTGGATTGAGAGCGATGATGCGGCGGAGCTGGAAGCCTTCAAGAAGCGCAAATACCAGTACATGGCCAAAGACCGCGAGGGTAGGGATGTGTTCCTGGCCGACAGCGGATATGTGTTGCAGATGGCGCAGATGGACTTCAAGCATATCAAGTTCCACTTTACGAGTGAGTTCTAAGCTATATGATTTTGCTGACTCACGGCTGTAAATGATGCAGGTTGAAGAAAAAGAGGAGGTACAAAGTAATAAAAAACTTTGTACCTCTTTATTTATTGTGGGAAGAAAGTGTTACCTTTGTTTCTATTAATATGCATTGATTATGAAAACTGTTGAAGTAAGCTCGTTCCTTACCGATTTTACACCTTACTTATTATAAACACAAAATTTCAAGATGAAACATACCTTCCTTTTTCTCCTGCTGACCTTCCTTTTAGGGCTGACAGCCTGCTCGAAACCTGCCGGTAGAACTTTGATGAACTACGAACAGGCCCTTTCTCATGCTGACTCGTTGGTGCAATGCGGTGCTGTCGACAGTGCCCGGGCCGTCCGCCTGATTTCCGGTTTGCACCGTGAGTATAATCAGATAAAGGAGCTTTCTGATGGCAGGCATGTGCGGCTGAAGCCGGTCAGTGGTTACGAACGTTTTTTCTGGGGAGTGTTTTCTGTGATTATGTTCAGCATTTCCGGTGCTATGCTGTTCAGCCTTGTCCGGTTCAAGAAAGAGCGCCACCACCGCAACTACCTTATCACCTTGAGCGAAAACGAACAGCGCTTGCACAACAATGAACGCGAGCGCGAGGAACTGGAAGAATGCCTGAAGGAGATGTCGCTGACCGACGAAGAGCGCGAAGAAGTGCATAGCTCGCTGACGAACCTCATGGAACATGGCAGCCGTCTGGATAAGGAAAACGAGTCACTCCGCGCCCGTCTCAAGGAGTATGAAGACAACCCCGTGCCCCGCGAACTGGAACTGTTGAGGAAAGAGGGCGAGCGTGTCCGGATGCTCGACGGGCAGGTGCAGGCGCTTGCTTCCGCCATGATAGACGCAGACGAAGTGGTGAAGCAGTTGCGCATCCAGCCCAAATTCCTTGCGGACAGCCAGTGGGACTACTTGCAGAAACTTACTGACAGAGTATATAAGGGCGCTTCCAAACGCTTTGTCATGCGCTTTCCCCAGCTTACGCCTGCCGACAGCCAGCTCTGCATGCTTATCCGCCTGCACTTCAGCAATGCACAGATTGCCACGCTCATTGCCGTGTCTCCCGCTTCCGTGTCCCAGCAGAAATTCCGCCTGAAGAAGCGGATGATGCAGGCAGATGGTGGACTGTTTGCTGATGGAGAGACGCTGGATACAGTAGTGTGCCATGTCTGAAATTTCGGATTGCAAGACAACAGTGACAAGGGTATGAAACTATTAGGTGGCATTAAGATAAATTAGGCACGTAATTTCTTTACGGAAATCCTTTTCCGTATCTTCAAGTGGGATTTGTCAAGTCCGGCTAATTATGAGTTCATAAAAACGCTATCAAAGACGGTATCATAAAAAATGGTATTGTATATGGACCGAACGAATCGGGTAAAACAAACTTCAGTTTGGCCTTATTCGATATTGAGAACCATTTGTCGCCCCAATGGAAGAAGATAGATTATTATGTGAATTTTATTTATGCTGGAAAGAAAGAGGGAGTAGTCGGGTTCGAATATACATTTAGGTTTGAGAACGGGACAGTTGTCTATGCCTATTCTAAAAATGCCGGTGGTATATTAGTGTCCGAATCGCTTCGGGTGGACGATAATTTGGTTTTTGAACGGAAGAATGGTTCTTTTTGCATAAACAAGCAACAGTTTCCTATGGAAGAAACCATAGAGAATAACCTCGGAAGTAATGCAAATAACGGGTCGATAGTCAATTTCTTATAGACTTCCTACCCGTTGGGCAAAGAACACTGCTTGATTCCGATATTTTTATATGATTATTTTAGGGATATAGCCAATTTGTGTTGATTTATTAGGACAAAAAGTCGGTGATTTCCCTTGTTCTCAATCTGTTTTGCTACTAATATAACCTCGGTCTTATACTGAACCCTATTCAGTCGTATACTGAATGCCATTCAGTCTTATATTGAATCCTATTTAATCGTATACTGAATTACCCCCACTTCAGAAGGTGTTCTGGGAGGGGATGGACTGTGACGGTTTGATGGCTTGAAACGGATGCTTTTGGGATTTGAAATGTTGTTACAAAATGAAATAAGAAACTGATTGGTGACTTAAAAAATATTGTTATTCCTTGTTATTTCAATAGTTCGCTTTCTATTGGACTGCTAAAGTGTTGAATTGATTACGGATGAGAGCATAGAATCAAATTGCTCCATAATTAAAAATATCCCTCCAAAAGAAGTGAGTTTACCGGATTTTATGCTTATTTTTGTCATGCTTGTTGAGGATTTCTTGTGCTTTTTTTGCAGCACTAATTTAAGTGAATCTTCTGACATGGCAAAGTACTGGGCAATATTTTATTGCTCAGTATTTTAAATAATTGTTTTGTAAAGTGCCGCGGAACTAAGGTCTGATAGAACGAGGATGAAACATTCCAAATTAATAAACAATATAAACGAGCGTGTAGTGGATGACATCAAAGGACGGTTATCCAAAGGTACTTTTGTGTCTATTGCTGCGGCTTCATTCTCCATCTATGCCTACGAAGCATTGAAAGAAGAATTGGAGCAAGTGGAACAATTGCGTTTCATTTTCACATCTCCTACTTTCATCAAGGACAAATCAAAGAAAGAGAAACTTAAAACATTAGAAAACAATTAAGAAACAAGATATATGACTGACATATTAAAACATTTGGATTTGAACTCCGCAGACGGAACGCAACTCAATCTTGATGCGCTCTATCAGATAGCACCTTCGGCATTTACCGAAGTACGTGATGACAAGACTGGTGAAATCTCCCGAAAGGTAAACTTCGAGGTGCTTCGCCGGTTGCTTGGCGACTATGTCACAGACGGCGATGGCGAGATGTATCAGTTTACATGGGTAGGTAAGAATGCCGCTCGTGCGGAGGCTGCCAAACCAACCGATAAGACATTACGCCCGGTGGTGGAAGATTCCGTGGATTGGGACAATACGAAGAATATCTATATCGAAGGTGATAACCTGGAAGTGCTCAAACTCTTGCAACGCTCATATGTGGGTAAGGTGAAGATGATTTATATTGACCCACCCTATAATACTGGCAATGACTTTGTGTATCACGACGACTTTGCTCTCACTGCTGCCGAAGAGGATTTCAAAGCCGGCAATGTGGATGAGTTGGGCTATCGCTTCAGGAAGAATTCCGATACGAATGGTAAGTTTCATTCGGATTGGTGCAGTATGATTTATAGTCGTCTGCTGGTGGCTCGTTCTCTGCTCACGGAGGATGGAGTTATCTTTATTTCGATAGGTGATGATGAGAATGCAAATCTCATCAAAATATGTGATGAAGTCTTTGGCGAGCATAATTTCATTGCTGATATTTGCCATAAGCATAGAGCCTCTGTTTCTAATGATAGAATAATATCTGAAAATCACAATCACATTGCGTTTTATGCCAAAGAAATAAATGAGGTGTTTGCTCAACAAAAGAATATAGGAGAAGACCCTGTATTAGACGGATTTGATCGAGAAGACGATAAGGGAAAATATAAATTGGCACCTGTAGATGGTCCTGGTGGAGCAAAGAAAGGTAATCCTTTTTACGAATTTATGGGCGTTGAAGGATATTGGAGATATTCAAAAGAGACCATGCAGAAACTGTATGATAATGGACTGCTTATTGTCACAGAGAACAATCTCCAGAAGAAGTATTACGAAGAACAGGCTCGACAATCAAGAAAAAAAGTTACGACTTGGTGGGATACAGATTTCTTAACTTCTTCCGCAACTTCATATCTTCAGAAATTAATGGGCTGCAAAGCATTCGACAATCCCAAAAGTATAAATCTCTTGATAAGGATGCTCAAGATGATGACTCATTTTGATAAAGATGCACTTATTCTCGATTTCTTCTCAGGCTCTGCCACCACTGCCCATGCTGTAATGCAACTCAACGCCGAAGACGGAGGTAACAGAAGATATATCTGCGTTCAGCTTCCCGAAGAAACGCCAGAAGATAGCGAAGCACGTAAGGCAGGCTACGCCACTATCCCTGAGATAGCCAAAGAACGCATCCGTCGTTCCGGTGCAAAAATAAAAGCAGATTCCCCGCTTACTACCCAAAACCTCGACACCGGTTTCCGTGTCTACCGCCTTGACGAAAGCAACTACGAGAAAGTATCACTTTCACCCAAGGAATACAAGCAAGACCAGCTTGACCTCTTTGCCTATAATATCAAGCGCGATCGTACTGACCTCGACCTACTCTATGGTTCGATGTTGGCATGGGGTGTTCGCTTGGACTTGCCCTTGCAGGCAGAAACCATGGACGGTTGTACCATCTACACTGTCAACGAAGGCGATCTTGTGGCTTGCTTCTCCGAGGGCATTACCGATAAGGTAGTAACTGCGATGGCCGACAAGAGTCCCTTGCGTGTACTTTTCCGTGATGCCTGCTTCAAGGAAGATGCTCAGAAAATCAATATTTATGAGCAGTTCAAGCAATTCTTGGATTGGTCGGATAATGATGCGTTTAATAATATCAGAGTAATTTGACGTGTTCATGGAAGAGAACAACAAAATACCAATCTATACAGACAATGACGGTCTGACAAAGATAGATGTGAAACTTGAGGAAGATACTTTATGGCTTACTCAAGCGCAGATGTGCGAGTTGTATCAGACGAGTAAATCGAATGTAAGTGAGCATATTAAGCACATTTTCGAAGAAGGCGAACTACAAGAGGACTCAGTTGTTCGGAAATTCCGAACAACTGCCACAGATGGTAAGTCATACATGACAACCTTCTATAATCTTGACATGATTATCGCTTTACTTGATTTCGCAGAACGCCAAGCCGAGAAAGAGCAACCCATGACCATGAACGATTGGGCAAACTATCTGGATCGCATACTCACCTCAACTGGAAAACAACTCCTACTGGATGGAGGCCTAGTATCCCATCAAGAAGCGATGGAACATGCCACTACTGAGTATCGTAAATATAAACAACGCACACTCAGCGATGTGGAGCAAGATTATTTGAACGCTATCAAGGCGATTAGTGACAAAAGTAAGAAAGGAGGCAAAAAGTGAAAATAAGATATAAACATCAACGCTTTCAAGCGGAAGCCGCCAAATGCGTGAGCGATGTGTTTCAGGGGCAACCCAAACACGATGGCAGCCGCACCTTCTTGAACAAGTTTGGTGCGCTCAACTTCGACGGTTTCGGCAATTTTCCCCTTGTACTTGACAATGAAAGTATTTGCGAGAATGTGCGTGGCATACAGATGGCAGAAGGATTGAATCCCGTGGAGCATCTGGAGGGAGACGGACGTACCTTTACCATTGAGATGGAAACAGGTACGGGTAAGACCTATACCTACATCAAGACCATGTATGAGCTGAACGCCCGCTATGGCTGGTCGAAATTTGTGATTGTAGTGCCAAGTATTGCCATCCGCGAAGGCGTGTTCAAGAGTTTTGAGAGTATGGCAGAGCACTTTGCTGGAGAATATGGTAAGCGCATGCAATACTTCATCTACAACTCGAAGCAGCTCGCTAAGATTGATGCCTTTGCTTCGGATAACGGCATTCATGCAATGATTATCAATACGCAGGCTTTCAATGCTTCGCTTAACGAGGATAAAAACAAGGAAGGTCGCGCAGGTGATTCCGCAGCCCGTATCATCTTCTCACGTCGTGATGAGTTCGGTTCGCGAAAGCCTATTGACATCTTGGCAAAAACGAATCCCATCCTAATTATTGACGAGCCGCAAAGCGTGTTGGGAACGGATAAAAGTAATGCTACACGAAAAGGTATCAAACTGTTTAACCCGCTCTTTACCTTACTTTATAGTGCCACGCACCGTGAAATATTCAACCAAGTATATCGCCTCGATGCCATCGACGCTTACAACAAGAAGCTGGTGAAGAAAATAGAGGTACGCAGTGTGCATCAAGTGGGTTCTACAGCTACCAATAGCTATGTCTATCTGGATGAGATCGTCATTAGCAAAGGCAATCCACAAGCTCGATTGGGCTTCGATGTCAAGACTGCCAATGGCACACGCCAGACCATTCGCTTGGTCGGCGAAGGGTTCGATCTCAAAGAGCAAAGCGGTGGTTTGCAGGAGTATGCCAATAACTTTAAAGTGGAATGTATAGACGGATTGACCAATACCGTGCATTTCCTCAACGGACTGACGCTTCATCCCGGTGAGGTGGTGGGCAGCGTGAATGAGGATATTCTCCGTCGCCACCAGATACGTGAAACCATCAAGACTCATTTGGAACGTGAACGCCAACTTTTTGCTCGCGGCATCAAGGTGCTTTCGCTCTTCTTTATCGATCATGTGGATAGTTACCGCATCTACGGTAAGGACACGGCAGAGAAGGGGAAATTTGCACGGATGTTTGAAGAGGAATACCAACGTGCCTTGCAAGAGCTTATGTCTACCTTTAAGGATACCGCCTACACTCGCTTCCTTTCCAATCCGAAGAATGCGCCCGAAAACATTCACGATGGTTACTTTTCTATTGATAAAAAAGGGAAGAACGTGGAATCGAAGAATAAGGAAGGCGAAAACGAAGAACGTGGTTTCGACCTTATCATGAAGGATAAGGAACGCTTACTTAGCCAAAGTTGCCCCATTCGCTTCATCTTCTCTCACTCAGCCTTGAAGGAAGGTTGGGACAATCCTAATGTGTTCCAGATTTGTACGTTGAAAGACACCTCCAACGAAATCAAGAAACGTCAGGAGGTGGGTCGTGGTATGCGCCTATGCGTCAACGATAAGGGCGAACGTCAAGATGCCGACGTATTGGGTGACCATGTGTTCGACACCAATATCCTGACCGTTATTGCCAGCGAGAGCTATGACGACTTTGCCAAGAAGCTGCAAACCGATATGGCAGAAGCCTGTGCCAGCCGTCCGGTAGTGGTGACAGCCACACTGTTTGCCGACCAACTGGCACAGACACAAGATGGACACAGCATAAAGATTACGACCGAACAGGCCGTGGAAATCCACGAAGAACTGATAGTCCAAGGTTACATCAAGAAGGGCAAGCTCACGCAAAAGTACTTTGACGAAAAGAAAGCCGATTCGCTCCAGTTTGGTGAGGTGGAAAATCTACATTCGTTTATCATCAAACAGTTGGATAAAGTGTTCAATCCCGATGCCTTCAAACCAGCCAATGGACGTAATAAAACGGAGGCTCACTTAGTGAAAGACAACTTCAACAAAAAAGAGTGGCAAGAGTTGTGGCGGCGCATCAATACACGTACCTACTATAACGTGAGTTTTGAAACGTCAAAACTCATCAAGAGTGCCATTGATGCACTCGACAAGCACCTGAATGTGACAGAAATCCGTATTGTAGTGGAGAGTGGCGGCATGGAAAGCATCCGTGACCGCGAAGAATTGGAAGCCGGAGCAGCCATGAGTGCCGCTACAGTGAAAACCATTCGGGTAACGGAAGTTATTGGAGCAGAAGTAACTTACGACTTGGTAGGTGAACTCGTGCAATCCACCGGTCTAACTCGCCGCACCATTGTAGAAATGCTGAAAGGCGTTAATCATGCGACTTTCCATCAGTTCAAGCTGAATCCAGAAGAGTTCATCATCAAAGCCGGTCGCATCATCAACGATTGTAAGGCTATCTCGCTCATCCAACACATCCAGTATGAGAAATGTGCTGGAACTTTTGGTACTGGCATCTTTGAGGAAGCTACGCTGCGTGGTACACTTGGCAAGAATGCTATCGAAAGTACCAAGTCGCTTTACGATCTTGTAGTGGTAGATAGTGAAGGTATCGAAAAGAGTTTTGCCGAGTCGCTGGAAGCTGAGGATGATGTGGTGGTATATAGCAAACTGCCCGGTGGATTCTACATCAACACTCCGATGGGCAAATATAATCCCGACTGGGCTGTAGCTTTTCGAGAAGATTCCGTGAAGCACGTCTATTTCGTGGCAGAAACCAAAGGCAACGACATCGAAGTATCACAACTTCGCCGTGCCGAGGATGCCAAGATAGAGTGCGCCCGTCGCCATTTTGCAGCTATCAGCACTGGCGATGTGGCGTATAGTGTGGTGAAAACCTACCAGGATTTGTATAATGCAGTAACAAAGTAAAATCAGCCAAACACGTAGAGAGGCACATTCTCTCTATGTGTGCATTCTTTCTTTTCACTGGCATAAACTCTAAATGATGTCATATTGCAAAGAATAGCTTATAGTAACTATCTTGTAGAGACCGGAAGATATAGGTGCCTTCATTATCAGAAGTTTGCGTGTATAGCTTGTAGAGATTATCACCTTATTCTTCTTATTTCAGCTTTATTTCCCCTTCTTCTTGTAGAGATGTTGTTTTTGTAATTGTTTGTATTTTAGTGATTTATGTAAATTGGTTGTAGATGCCATTTTCTTGTTTTCCCTTGTTTCCCACCCTAACTTTGCAACATCGAATTTGAGAAAAGCAGACGGCTGAATCGTTGAGGCCTCACGATGAAAACTTCTGCTTCTCGGGTGAGACAAGAGAAACCGGATATACATTATTAATTAATCATTTAAAACATTACGATTATGGCATTTTTTAAAAGAGTTCAGAAAAAAGTAAACGATTTGTGGTATCCTCAATCAGTAACCTGGGGCAAGGCGGTTACTACCCGTGAAGTGGCAGATGAACTGTCTTTCATTTCTACCGTGACCCGTGGTGACACGTATGCGGTGATGGAGAACTTGGGGCGTGTATTGAGCAATTTCATGGGGCAGGGACGTACTGTGAAGATAAACGGTGTCGGCACCTTCTACTATACTGCCACCTCTACTAAAAGAGGAGTGTCGACGGCTGCGGAGGTAAGCGCTTCGCTGATTAACGGAGTACGTGTCCGTTTTTTGCCCGAAGTGGAGCGTAATAGTGGCCGTCAGGTGATTACCCGCAGCATGGTGAATACGAAGATTGTTTGGGAAGAGTGGGGCAAGCTTCCTTCTTCTGACAGTGGCAATCAAGGTGGCAGCAACCAGGGCGGCAACGACGGCGATCAGGGAGAGAACCCGCTGGGCTGATTTTTCCCATCCCGCCAATTGCCTCTTTTCTTGACATAAATGGGGTATTATACACTTCCCGTACCACCTCTCCGGTAGTGCGGGAAGTGACGTTTTAGCATCTTTTATTATTTTTTACCACCTTTCTTTAACGGATAATCGCTAATTTCGAACGATTTTTTTTAAATCCTACGGAATAACTAATAATTTATAATATGGAAAACTTGAATACAGCACTTCTGCTGATGGTGGTAGGTATGGCAACAGTCTTCGCTATCCTGCTGATTGTTATTAACTTAGGAAAAGCTCTTATTGCATTGGTGAATAAATATGCGCCCGAAGAGGTGACACCGGCTAAAGCTGCGGCAAATGGTCCCGCACCTGTCCCCGGTAATATTCTGGCAGCTATCAGTGCAGCCGTAACAGTAGTGACACAAGGTAAGGGTAAAGTTGCTAAGGTAGAAAAAATCTGAAATAATAATCTTATATAAAACACACCGAATAATTTAGTATGAAAAAGGAAATTAAGTTCAGCTTGGTATTCAGGGACATGTGGCAGAGTGCCGGAAAATATGTACCCCGTGTTGACCAACTGGTGAAAGTAGCTCCCGCCATCATTGAGATGGGTTGTTTTGCGCGCGTGGAAACCAATGGCGGAGGTTTTGAACAAGTAAATCTGCTGTTTGGGGAGAATCCGAATAAAGCCGTGCGCGAGTGGACGAAGCCGTTCCATGAAGCCGGTATCCAGACTCACATGTTGGACCGTGCCCTGAATGGCCTCCGCATGAGTCCCGTGCCCGCCGATGTGCGCAAGCTGTTCTATAAGGTAAAGAAAGCGCAGGGTACGGACATCACGCGTACCTTCTGCGGTCTGAACGATACCCGCAATATCATCCCTTCTATTGGCTATGCACACGATGCCGGAATGATTTCCCAATGCTCGCTCTGCATCACCCATTCACCCATCCATACCGTAGAATACTACACGGAGATGGCACTGAAGCTTATCAAGGCAGGTGCCGACGAAATCTGCATCAAGGATATGGCAGGCCTGCTCAAGCCCTACACCTGCGCCGAGCTGGTGAGCGAGCTGAAGAAGACTGTCAGCATCCCTGTTGACATCCACAGCCATTACACCGCCGGTCTGGCCTCCATGTCCATCCTGAAGGGCATCGAAGCCGGTGCTGACATTGTGGATACCGCCATGAGCCCGCTGGCTCTGGGCACTTCCCATATGCCGACCGAAAGCCTGGTCGCCGCCCTGCAGGGCACCGATTATGACACCGGCCTTGACCTGAACCAGCTGAACGTTGTGCGTGCTTACTTCGCCAAACTGCGCGAAAAGTACATCGCCAACGGCCAGATCAATCCGAAGAGCCTGGGCGTTGATGCCAACACCCTGCTGTATCAGGTTCCGGGCGGCATGTTCTCCAACATGCTTAAGCAGCTCAAGGACGCTGGCAAGGAAGATAAGCTGGACGAAGTTCTGGCCGAAATCCCCCGCGTGCGTGAGGATGCCGGTTACCCGCCGCTGGTCACCCCGACCTCCCAGATCGTTGGCACTCAGGCTGTGTTCAACGTCATCATGGGCGAGCGCTACAAGATGGTCACCAAGGAGTTCAAGGGCCTGGTCCATGGCGATTACGGCAAGACTCCCGCTCCCATCAAGAAGGAATTCAGCGACTTTATTCTGAAGGGCGAAGAGCCCATTACCTGCCGCTTTGCTGATACCCTTGCCCCCGAAATGGACAAGCTGAAGGCCGAAGCTGCCAAGTATGCCATCCAGGAAGAGGACGTTCTGACCTACGCTATGTTCCCGCAGGTTGCTCCCAAGTTCTTCGAAAAGCGCAATGCCCGTATGCACGGTGTGGACGCTCTGCATGCTGACTATGAGAACAAGTCTCATCCGGTCTGATTCCAGCTACGCTGAATAAGCAATAAGCAACACCCGCAGGTGTAAGCCACTTGGCCGATCCCAGCGGGTGTTTTTGTATATTCGCTTTTTTGTCAGGCATAACTTGGGTGCGCATTTCAAATATCACAGGGAACTAAGCCCAAAACGTACCCCCGTAGCAGTGTGTTAAGACTAAAACTTTACCTTTTTGCTCTATCTAAAAAATTAGAGCCGTTTCGTAACAAAGCCAAATGGAGAAAGTCTCCAAATCATAAAAAGTAAAGCTTTAGAATTACCACACTAGTAGGGGCACACAGCTACAAACGATTACGGACGATAAATAACGGCGAACCAACCGTATCCTAACCCAACGGCACTCCTTTATTCCTGTCCCGGCTTCCTCTCCAACGCATCAAACTGCTTTACAATCTCCGGGTCTGCCAGCTTGATGACCTTGCCGGAAAGATAGTGCAGCGTGTTTCCTTCCGGAATATTGCCAAACGTCAGCCGCTGGGCACACAGTGCCTGCGTCTTAAACCCGGTTTTCTCGTTCATGTTGCGGTTGCCGTACTTGATGTCGCCCAGCACCGGGTGCCCCAGGTAAGCCAGGTGCGCACGGATCTGGTGCGTGCGGCCGGTAATCAGTCCAATGCGGCAGAGAGCAAACGGCCCAATGCAGCGGATCACCGTTACATCGGTGATGATTTTTTTGTACCCCTCGCTTTCATGGGCATGAATGCGCACCTTGTTGCCTTTTTCGCTGTGCTGCAGCCAGGCAACATGCCGCCCGGCCGGCGGGGCACCGATGGTAATGGTCAGGTACTCTTTCTTCATCCAGTCATTGCGGATGATCTCGTTCATATCCCGCAGGGCCGTGTATTTTTTCGCGGCAATCACAAGCCCCTCGGTGCCGCGGTCCAGCCGGTTGCAGATGGCGGGTGCAAAGCGGTTTTCAGCCTTGGGGTCATATTCGCCGCTGGCCTGCAGCTGGGCACAAAAGGCATCCACCAGGTTGGCATCGCCGGTGCGGTCGCTGTGGCACAGCAGGTGGGCGGGCTTGTACAGCACCGCAATGTTTTCGTCCTGATAGATCACCTTGACCGGCGGCTGGCAGCGCGGCGGCTTTTTGGCCGGGACCACCGGCTTTTCGGGGAAGAACTCATCGTTGATATACAGCTCGATCACATCACCGCTGCTCAGCCGGGTGTCCGCTTCACCGCGCTTGCCGTTCACCTTAATGCGCTTGTTGCGGAAACTTTTATACAGCAGGCTGCGCGGCATGTCCCTGGTCACGCTTTCCACAAAGCGGGAAAGCCGCACGCCGTTTTCATTTTCGCCTGCGATAAACTTTTTCATGGGGGTCACATCCTCTTTGCAATCTTCAAACAATAGTATATAATAAGAACAGCCAAAGGTAAAGGATGTGCGCCCATGCCGGAAAAGAAAACCACTAATTCGATCCATGAAGAGCACCGTGCCCGCATGCAGGAGCGCGTTGCCCGCGATGGCTTAACCAGCCTTGCCGCGCATGAGGTGCTGGAATATCTTTTGTACTTTTCCATTCCGCGCCGGGATACCAACCCCTTGGCTCACCGCCTGATCCAGCATTTTGGCGGATTTTGCCAAGTGCTGGATGCCAGCGAGGAAGAATTGATGCAGGTGCAGGGCATTGGCCCCGCCAGCGCAAGACTGCTGCATTCCTTCCGGGATGTTGCCCGCTTTTACCAGATCCAAAAGCACAAGGAACACCCTGTTCAGCTGCGCAACGCTGAGATGTGCTGTGAGTATATCCGCCCGCTGTTCAGCGACCCCAAGCGGGAAGAGTTTTATATGATCGCCATGAATGACGATTATGTCCCGCTCAAAGAAATTTACATTGCATCGGGCATTCCCAACCGCGTGCAGTTTGATACCCATAAGCTGTTGCGGGATGCCGTTGCCAGCCAGTGTACCTGTGTTGTGCTGGCGCATAACCATCCGTCCGGTTTGGCGGCGGCTTCCAATGCGGATCTGCTTGCCACGCAGGCCATTATTCTGGCATTGGGCCAGGTTGGCATTGATGTGCTGGATCATGTGATTTTGACGCCTACCGACTGGTTCAGCATGGCAGAGCATGGCCGTGTGCCGCAGTATAACCCCGGTACCGGCCAACTGCTGTTTGCCGCCCGTGCCACCTGGCCGATGGAACCGGAGAAGCCCAAACAAATCAAGCGCTGAATGCGCCTCAAGCACAAAGCAAACCCGGCATGTCCCGCGGGCGCAAGGCAGCAGGGTTTGCCTTGAACCATACAAAACAAATAAAAAATGCCGCCCCGTAAAAGGGGCGGCAAAGTTATGCCGTTTGTGCGGCGCTATGTTAAGTTTAAGCTGCCAGCTTATGCTTCCGGGATCAGCACGCCGTACCCGCCATCAGCGCGGCGGTAAACGACCTGGATCTTGTCGTTCTCGGTGCTGTGATACAGGAAGAAGCTGTGCCCCAGCAGGTCCATCTGCAAAATGGCTTCCTCAGTGCTACAGGGCTTCAGGGCAAAGTGCTTTTCGCGCACAATATCCATGCTTTCTTCCGGCTCAGTAGCGGGTATTTCCGCTGCTGCGGCGGTCAGCTTGGTGCCAAGGCGCTTACGGTACTTTACCACACGGCGGGTCAGCAGATCGACGGCATCGGCTAGGGCATCTTCCATGCGCTCATCCGTTTTTTCGGCGCGCATGGCCAGATCCTTGCTGCGCAGCATGATCTCAACGGTCTGCCCGCTTTTTTCTACCGTGACGGTAACCTGTGCCTGTGCTTCGTCAGGGAAAAACTTGTCCAGCTTCGCAAGCCTCTTTTCCGCATTTTCGATAAAGCTCGGTTTGAGCGTAACGCGACGGCCGGTACATGTAACTTTCATAGGACAACCTCCCTTTGTTTTGGGTGCCCAGCACCCTTGCCAGAAAGCCCGCTGCCAACTTGGCTTCATTTTCGACAGCTGCTTCCTGTACCTCTATTATAGCAAATCTATACAAAAAGTCAAAATGTTTTTGCGGGTGAATTGAAAATTTTGTAAAATGTTCACAACTTGCCGCACTCATCCAGAAAAGGACGAATTCATGGATAAATTTTCCGTTTTGCAGCAATACTTCGGCCACAGCAGCTTCCGCCCCGGTCAGGAACAGGTGGTGGATGCCATCATTTCCGGCCAGGATGTCCTCGGCGTTATGCCCACCGGCGCAGGCAAATCTGTTTGTTACCAGGTTCCGGCCATGCTGATGCCGGGGCTTACGCTGGTCATTTCACCGCTGATTTCCCTGATGCAGGACCAGGTTGCCGCCCTGGAAGAGGAGGGCGTGCATGCTGCCTGCCTGAACTCCGCCCTGCCGGAAGGGCTTTACAGCACCATTCTGCGTGCCGCGCTGGAGGGGGACTATAAAATTCTATACGTTGCCCCGGAACGCCTGCTGACGGACAGTTTCTTATACCTTGCCATGCACGCCCGCATCGCTTTTGTGGCTGTGGACGAAGCCCACTGCGTGTCCCAATGGGGTCAGGATTTCCGCCCCAGTTACCTGAAAATTGCCGAATTCATCTCCCGTCTGCCGTACCGCCCGGTCATTGGTGCGTTCACGGCAACGGCAACGGAACAGGTCAAGCAGGATATCATTGCCCTGCTGCAGCTCAACCAGCCTTTTACGCTGACCACCGGCTTTGATCGCCCCAACCTCTATTTTGGTGTGGCCCGCCCGCGGGATAAAGAACGTTATATTGAAGAATATATCCTCGACCACCGGGACCGCAGCGGCATTGTCTATTGCGCTACCCGCAAATCGGTAGAGTCCGTCTGTAAGGAGCTGCGATCCGTTGGCATTTCCGCCACCCGTTATCATGCGGGCCTTACCCCGGAGGAACGCAGCAAAAATCAGGAAGATTTTGTCTATGACCGCAAGCGGGTCATGGTTGCAACAAACGCCTTCGGCATGGGCATAGATAAATCCAATGTCAGCTTTGTGCTGCATTATAATATGCCAAAAAATCTGGAAAACTACTATCAGGAAGCGGGCCGCGCCGGGCGCGATGGCGAGCGCGCCGAGTGTATCCTGCTGTTCTCCCTGGGGGATGTGCAGACGGCAAAGTATTTTATCCAGAACTCCCACGATAACGATGAGCTAACCCCTGAACAGGCCGAAGCCGCCGCCAGGCGGGACCGCGAGCGGCTGGACGTGATGGTGGGGTACTGCAAAACCACCCGCTGCCTGCGCAGCTATCTGCTGGATTATTTCGGCGAGCACCACACCGGCGGCTGCGGCAACTGTTCCAACTGCACCGGCGAGTTTGTGCAGACCGACATCACCACCGAAGCACAGAAGATCCTTTCCGGCGTGGCGCGCATCCAAAAGCGTTGGCCCGGCGGGCTGGGGGTTGTGGCGCTGGTGCAGATGCTGCGCGGCGCCAAGGATCAGAAAACCCTGGAGCGCGGGCTGGACCAGTTCCCGACCTATGGCATCATGCGGGATGTGCCGCCCCAGCGCATGCGCCTTTACCTGGATGCATTGCAGGAGCAGGGCTATCTGGCCGAAACCGGCGATGAGTTCCCGGTCATCACCCTGACAGCCAAGGCTCCGGCGGTGCTTTTCCACGGTGAGCAGGTTACCATGCAGGAGCGCGCCGCCACCGCGCAGGAAACCCAGGCCAAGCGCCGTGCTTCCCGCAAAAAGACGGCTGCCCGCACCGCACTTTCGGAAGCGGACGATTCGCTGCTGGCAAGCCTGAAAACCCTGCGCAGCGAACTGGCCCAGAAAAACCACGTTCCGGCATATATCGTGTTCAACAATGTCAGCCTGGACGAGATGGCCGAGCTTAAGCCGCGCACCATGGGGAATTTCCGCCGCATTTCCGGCGTCGGCGATGCAAAAGCTGCCAAATATGGTGAGGCATTCATTAAGCATATTGCCAAATGGGCGCGCGAACACTCGGAGGAAGAATAAGCCGAAATGCCGCTGTCGGATGCAGCCCCGGCAGCAGCGCATAAAAGGCATAAAAAGCCGCAAAATGCCTTTAGGCAATACCGCACAATTCCCGCCTGACGGCTTAAGCACCGCTCCGGCGGCTGCGGCACCTCGCTCGCCGTATCGGCACTTAGAATTATGCGGTATTTCCCTAAATTTTTGACTTTTCAGATACACCCTAGGATTCCGGTATTTCCGCTGTAAGTTTTGTTTGGCGTTCCCTTGGCAGAGGGTACACCAAAATTCTCTTGTTCACCTTTTTTCTTCGTGAAGTGTGCAGCAGCGCTTCACCATTTTTTAGCCATTTTTATTACAGATTTCTGTTGCATTAAAGGAGGCTTTATGGAACAACTTACGATTGATACCGGCCTGCGCGAATACGCGGTCAATGGCGGGCCGGAGCACGGCGGCGGAGTGCTGCGCTTTAACCCCAGCGACCCCAATGTTTACAGCCGTTTTTGCACCCTGCAAAATCAGCTGCAAGAGCTGGAACAGCAGGTGCAGGCGCAAAGCCCCACTGGGACCGATGCCATACAGCTGCTGGCCCAGGCGGATCAGCGCGCCAAGGGGCTGCTGGCGGAAGTATTTGGCCCCGGCAATGATTTTGACGCCATGCTGGGCGGCACCAATCTGCTGGCGGTTGCCGGCAATGGCGAGCGGGTCATCACCAATCTGTTTGCGGCATTGCAGCCCATTCTGGAAGCCGGTGCCCGCCAGTGCGCGGATGTCGAGTAAGTGGAGGGAATTTCACCCACCCTTCTCTCGGAACCATGCTTGACA
>OGXZ01000843.1_pt1 | contig 18029 bp, 16 predicted proteins | sample 1576431 | NCBI WGS metagenome assembly OGXZ01 (sample SAMEA3541590, study PRJEB24748) | human gut metagenome | biome: human gut; feature: human-associated habitat; material: faeces | place: China | collected 2012
GCTGCATCACCCGCTGCAGATCCAGCAGGGAGATGTAGGAGGCCTCATTCTTTTTCTCAAACGAGATTCTTACTGTAATCAAAGCAGGGACCTCCTAACAGGTGATTTGCACCGCAGCCGTGGCAGGCACGGTTGCAGGGCTGGGTAGTCTGGGCGGCAAGGGCCTTTTGGTACTCCCGTACCAGATATTCGTGAGTAACACCGTAATCCATGTGGGACCAGGGCGTCACTTCGTCCAGACCGATGGGGCGCTGGCAGTAAAATGCCGGGTCGATGCCCAGATCAGCAAAGGTCTGCAGCCAAGTATCGTACTTGAAGCACTCCTCCCAGCCGTCGAAGTAGCAGCCGCGCTTGTAGGCTTCCACAATGACCGGTGCCAGACGGCGGTCGCCCTTGGCGAACACGCCCTCCAGAAAGCTGGTGGTGCTGTCGTGATAGTTGACCTTGATCTTGCGGCTGCGCACACTTTCCAGCAAGTGCTTCTGCTTGGCGCGCAGCATTTCTTCGGTGTCCATGGGCACGAACTCAAACGGCGTATGGGGCTTGGGCACAAAGCAGGCACAGCTGATGGTCACCTGTACACCCTTGCCCTTGCCGCGCTTGGGCAGCGAATAATAGAGGTCTACCACCTTCTGCGCCGTCTCTGCGATGCCCTCAATGTCCTCCATGGTCTCGGTGGGCAGGCCCATCATGAAGTAGAGCTTGACCGAGGTGTAGCCCGCGTTGAATGCAATGGTGCAGGTCTTTTCGATCTCGTCCCATGTGACATTCTTGTTGATGACGTTGCGCAGGCGCTGGGTGCCGGCTTCGGCGGCGAAGGTCAGGCCGCTCTTGCGCACCTTGGTGGTCTTTTCAATGAGGCTCTGGGAGAAGTTGTCCACGCGCAGCGAAGGCAGCGACAGACTCACATGCTCCTTGGGTGCCCACTCGTTCAGATCGTCCAGCAGCTCTTCCAGCTGGCCGTGGTCAGAGGTGGACAGGCTGGAAAGGCTCAGTTCTTCATAGCCGGTGTTAGCGCACAGCTCCTGCGCCGCCCTGTTCAGAAGGCCCGCGTCACGCTGGCGCATGGGGCGATACAGAAAGCCCGCCTGACAGAAACGGCAGCCACGCACACAGCCGCGCAGCACCTCAATGCTGGCGCGGTCCTGAATGGCACCCACCATGGGCACCACGAAATTCGTGGGCGGGGCAAACTCGTTCAGGTCCTTGATGATGGCCTTGGTGATGCGCGCCGGGATGCCCGGCTCATTGGGGGTGATGGCCTTGACCCGGCCATCTTCGTAATACTCCACATCGTAGAACGCCGGGATATAGACGCCGGGGATCTTTGCAATGCGCAGCAGCAGTTCCTTTTTGGAAACGCCGCCCTCCTTCTTGGCCTTTTCGATCTCGGCGCAGATGCCGGGCAGCTGGTTTTCGCCCTCGCCCAGCTGGACCACATCAAAAAAGTCCGCAATGGGTTCCGCGTTGCAGGCGCAGGGGCCACCCGCCACGATCAGCGGCCAGCTTTCATCGCGATCCTTGGAATAGAACGGGATGCCCGCCAGATCCAGCATGGCCAGAATATTGGTATAGGAAAGCTCGTACTGCAGGGTGAAGCCCACTGCATCAAAAGCGGTGAGCGGGTCCTTGCTCTCCATGGTGTAGAGCGGCAGACCAAGACGCTCCATCTCGGCCTTCATATCCAGCCACGGCATAAAAGCACGCTCGCACCACCAGTTTTCGTGGCTGTTGAGCAGCTCATACAGGATCTTTTCGCCGAGGAAGGACATACCTACCTCATAGGTGTCCGGAAAGCAGAACGCAAAGCGGACATCCACTTTTTCTTTGTCCTTATATACACTGCCGGGTTCTCCGCCGGTATAACGACCAGGCTTCTGTACTCGTCCCAGTGCTTCTTTCAGTTTTGGATCAAACATCGAGTCCTCCAATAAACAGTCCATTTTTACACGTCATTTTATTGTACCCGAAATGAGCTGTTTTTTCAATCATTTCCCTTAAACTTTTTGCCTACACGCCGCATTTCGCACAGGCAGGATGCCAGCTGTGCACCATCCAGCGGTGGAACGGGCAGCAGATTGAATCCCCCGGTCAGCAGATTTGCCGCCCAGAAGGCACTGCCGCGGATGGTCAGTTCCTGTTCCAGCCGCAGTGCCCAGATGCCTGCCAGCATGAAATTGACCGCCGGACCTACAGCAGCCAGCCAGAAGAGCCGCCCCGGTGAAAGGCCCCGGGCCGGAGCGTCCATCCGCATACAAAAGCCAGTCATGGTCACCTCAATGACCGGAAAGCGGCGCAGAAACACACAATACACCAGAATGTGCCCGCACTCGTGCAGGAACGCCGCCAGCAGCCCCAGCCGCAGAAAGCCGCTTGCATCAAAGTAGAGCAGAAAATACAGTGCGCTACACAAAAGCAGCGGGTCGCGGAACACCAGCGGCCCCAGCTGCCGGGAATCATGCAGCTTCATGAGGAAAGGCCCAGCCCATCCGCCGGGTCACAGGCTGTTCCCTGCCGGTACAGTTCAAAATGCAGGTGTGCTCCCGTAGCGCGCCCGCTGCGCCCTGCTGCGCCCAGCAGCTGCCCTGCTTCCACCACCTCGCCCGGGCGGACATAGGCGTACTGCAAATGGGCGTAAAGTGACTCGCTGCCATCTGTATGGAGAACACGCAGACAGGTGCCATAGCTTGTGCTGCGGTATGCCTGCACCACCGCACCGCCTTCCGCAGCAAGCACTTCTGTTCCCTCTGCACAGGCAAGATCAATGCCCTTATGGAACGTCCTTTCCCCGGTAAAAGGATCCTGCCGCCAGCCGTATCCGTCCGAAACACGGTACTGTGTGGTGTCCAGCGGGAAACAGAGCTTCCCCGTTTTTTTCTGCGCCCGCACCGGAAGTACCACGCACACCAGCAGTCCGGCTAAAACTGCCAGAAAAAACACCCTCCGTCTGGGCTGCTCCCTGCCGTGCCCGGCTCGTCCCCATCGCTTTGCCCGCACCTTCTGCCTCCCGCCTTCCGTTTGCTTTTTATTTATGCAGGCAAACACGCAAAAAGACCCGACAGAGGGTTTGTTCTGTCGGGTCTTGCAAATATTATCTGCGTAACCTGAAGAAATCCAAAATCCGTTTCAGGCGGCTTCTGGGGGCGGGTGTCTCCACCACCACCGGCTTTATCGGCTTGGCTGCAGGGGCAGGCTGCGGCTCTGTACGCTTTTTATGATTGACCATCTGTTCCAGCTGGTCAAAGCGGTCGCCGCTTTCCGGTGCCGCAGCAGATTCCGGGTGAGAAGCTTCTGCCTGTTTTGCAGCGGGAGCCGCTTCCGTTTTCGCAGGTTCTGGCTTTGCTGCTTCGGCAGAAGGTTCAGGCTGTTTTTCCTGCGCAGCGGCAGAAAGCTTCCAAGGCTCCGGCTGCGTCCAGTCATTTTTCAACAGCTCATACATGCCCATCTGGCCGTTCACCAGTGCTTCGCCCTCAGCGGGCTTTACCTTCTGGTAGCTGCCGTCCGGGCGCATCTCGCGGGCATTGACATTATCCCGCAGCTGCAGCTGCAGAATGTCGGTAAGCTTCCGCACCAGCACGGGATCCTCCACGCGCACGCCCACCTCCACGCGGCACTCGGTGTTGCGGGTGAGGAAATCGCCGGATGCAATATAGATGCGGGTATGTGCACCATCGAAGAAGCTGTAAATGCGGCCATGCTCCAGATAACGACCCACAAGGCTGCGGATATGCAGGTTCTCCGTCTTGCCGGGCACGCCGGCGCGCACGCAGCAGATGCCGCGCACGATCATATCAATGCGCACACCGGCACAGCTGGCTTCCTGCAGCTTGAGGATGATATCCCGGTCGCTGATGGAATTGTTTTTCAGGATCATGGATGCCGGACGGCCCATGTGGGCGGCGGCAATGACACGATCCATCTCTTCCAGCAATACGCTCTTGAAGCGCAGCGGTGCTACCAGCATCCGGTCGCTCTCCTCAGTCAGCTTCTGCACGGCAAGGTTCTGGAACACATTGGAAGCTTCCTCGCCAATGCCATGGTCTGCCGTAATGAAGGAATAGTCCGTGTAAAGCTCACTGGTCTTTTCGTTGTAGTTGCCGGTGCCGATCTGGGTGATATAAGAGTAGCCCTCTTTGCTCTTTTTGGTGATAAGGGTCAGCTTGGAGTGCACTTTGTAATCATCAAAGCCATAAATGACCGTACAGCCTGCGCTTTCCAGCTGCTTCGACCAGTCGATGTTGTTCTGCTCGTCAAAGCGGGCGCGCAGCTCCACCAGCGCCACCACCTCTTTGCCGTTCTCAGCAGCTTCCATCAGCGCCTGCACAATCTGGGACTCCCGCGCCATACGGTACAGTGTCATTTTGATGGAAATGACCTCAGGATCATGGGCAGCCTTTTTGAGCATGGCAATGAAGGGCCGGATGGACTGGTACGGATAGCTGAGCAGCACATCGTGCTTCTGCACCTCAGCGGCAAGGTCGTAGTCCGGCGGCGGCAGCATGGGCCGTGCAGCCGGGTAGAACAGTTCCGGCCGCCCCTCCGTTTCCATGCGGCCGGTGAGCTTGTAGAAAAAGCTCAGATCCAGCGGGCTTTTCTGCTCGAACACCCGTTTATGGGTGAGCAGCAGACGGTTGCACAGCAGGCGTTCTACCTCCGGGGCCGGGGCAGGCGTGATCTGCAGACGCACCGCAGCCAGCTTGCGGCGGCGCTTAAGCAGCTCGGTCATGATCTCGCGGTAGTCGATATCATGATCCATCATGCCCTCTTTTACGTCGATATCCGCATTGCGGGTAACACGGAAGAGACATTTTTCCTGAATCGTCTCTTTGCCAAAGATGCTGGCCGCAAAGTGCAGCACCAGCTCTTCGGTAAGTGCAAACTGCGTTTCGCCGTCTTTTTTTACAACGTGTATCCGTTCCATCTGGCTGGAAATGGGAATGATGCCAAGGCTCTGCCCTGCCGGGTGTTTTTCCTTGAGCAGAACGCCAAGGTAAATCTCCTTATTGCGCAGGAATGGGAACGGATGGCGGTTGTCCACGATCTGCGGGCTGAGGATAGGGAACAGCTCCGTTTGGAAGTACTTCTTCCAGAAGTGCTCGTCCTCCTTGGACAAGTGGTCAAGATCCACCTTGCGCCAGCCGCACTCCGCCAGTGCTTCCAGCGCCTTTGCGTAGTATTTATCGCACTCCTCCTGCAGCTGTGCCGTTTTGGGCATGATGGCAGTCAGCTGTTCCGCCGCGGACATGTTGGTTTTGTTTTCCCTCTTGACCTTTTTGCCCTGTTCCTGTTCCAGATTGGCGCGCTCCTGCAGAGAACCCACGCGCACCATAAAAAACTCGTCCAAATTGGAGCCGTAGATCGCAAGAAATTTGACCCGCTCTGCAAGCGGAACATTTTTATCTTTGCCCAGCGCAAGAACGCGCCGGTTGAAATCCAGCCAGCTCAGTTCCCGGTTGATAAAAATGGTATCGTCACTCATAATCATTCCCCTTTTTGCTGCGCCGGGCCGCCGGCTGCGGCTCAGCTCACGGTTGCCATTCCTGCCCAGGAATCCACAATGGTCTGTGTCAGGCCCGGAACATTGGCTGCATCTTCTACCCGTTCAAACGGGCCATTCTGCGTCCGGTAATCCAGAATCGTCTGTGCGCGCTTTTCCCCTACGCCCGGCAGTGTGCACAGCGCAGAGAGATCAGCAGTGTTCAGATCCACCAGCATATACTGTTCCAGCCCGGTCGTATCCGGCAGGACCTGCGGTTCGGCAGCCTGCAGCGGCACGGCAAAGCCAAAGGCCAGCACTGTGCACAAAACCACCGCCGCCAGCGACAGCGCAAGAAAGAGTTTTTCCTTCTTTTGCAGGACCAGAAGACGCGTTTCTCTCATTGTACCTGACTTTCCTCCAAAAAGAAAGGCTTCTGCGAAAGAATTTGCAGAAGCCTTGCACAAATTTTACGCCAAATTTTCAGCATCCCGCACCATACGGTACAGCACTTCCACTGCAGAACCTGCCGCAGCATCGGTCAAAGTGACCTTTTGGGCAGCAAGACGCAGCTCAGCCGGGGCATCCGCAGCTGCGGTGCTCTGGCTGGAAGCGCGCACCATGTCCAGCATAGGCAGCCCTCCGGCAAGTACCAGCACATCTTCCGGGTCGATGCCCACTGGCATACACACGGCATCCAGCATTTCACGGCCAGAGACGGTTCTGGGGGTCAGGATCAGCGTATCCGCTGCGGCACGCTCGCCCAGCAGCACCGCTGTGCGGTCGCCCAGAGATTTTTCCAGCAGCGAGATCATGGGCACTGCCTTGCTGTCCTGATACAGCAGCACCCGCAGCACTTCTTCCCCCTTGATGTCTGCCGCGTTTGCCAGCAGATAAGGGGTCCATTCCTGCCGCAGATGACGCTCCAATGCCTCGCTCATGCGCAGCACGCGGGTAGTACCGTCGGTCATCTGCAGGGCAATGCCCACGCCCTCTGCCACCGGCAGGCGGGCGAACAGGTCGGCATCCTGCCCGGCAAAGGTGCACAGCGGATGGCGGGTGCCATCGGAAAAATGGTAGGCCATGGCACCGCCGCACACCAGCGCAGGAGCGCTGAGCCGCACACTGCCCAGAATGGACCGCACTGCCCGCGGCGTGCGCTGGGAAAACACCGTAAAACGTCCGCCGCGGCGGACGAACAGCTGCAGCACATCCCGCACCACCTGCGTCAGGTTGCCGTCGGCACCCAAAAGCAGATAGTCCAGATCACACAGTACGAGCGTTGAAGAAAGATGGTTCATACCGTTCCCCTCCTGAGCGTTGCAAGAAAATGAGTGAAGTATTCCGGCAATTCCGAATCGAACCGCAGATGTTCGCCGGTGATCGGGTGCACAAAGCCAAGCGTTTTTGCGTGCAGGCACTGGCCGTGCAGGCTGGTGATGCAATTGTGCGGGCCATACACCGGGTCGCCCGCCACCGGGTGCTGGATGGATGCCATGTGCACGCGGATCTGATGGGTGCGGCCGGTCTTCAGGCGGCATTCCAGCATGGTAAAGTTGTTCAACCGTTCCAGCACCTGATAGCCGGTATAGGCATATTTGGTGTGCGGCTCACTGGCCGGGTAGACCGCCATCTTTTTGCGGTCGGTCTTGCTGCGGCCCAGATTGCTTTCCACAAAGCCCTCATCTTGTGCAAAGCCGCCGTACACGATGGTGCGATACGCGCGCTCCACACTGTGCACCGCCATCTGCTGGGAAAGGCCGATGTGCGTTGCATCGTCCTTTGCCACCACCAGCAGTCCGCTGGTGTCCTTATCGATGCGGTGCACGATGCCGGGGCGAATCTCGCCGCCGATACCGGACAGGCTTCCCTTGCAGTGCCACAGCAGCGCGTTCACCAGCGTGCCGTCCGGGTTGCCGGGAGCCGGGTGCACCACCATGCCTTTGGGCTTGTTGACCACCAGCAGATGCTCGTCCTCATAGACGATTTCCAGCGGGATGTCCTGCGGCACGGCCTCAATGGGCTTTGCGTCCGGAATTTCCAAAACGATGGTGTCGCCCGCCTTGAGCTTCAGGCTTTTGGCAACCAGCCTGCCGTTGCACAACACATGACCGTCGGCCACCAGCGCCTGCAGAGCAGACCGGGAAAGGCCGGTGTCCTCGCCGCTCAGGAAGCGGTCGATGCGCTGGCCTGCCGTCTCCTGCTCCACCACAAATTCACGCTGTTCCATGGCTCACTGCTCCTTCGGGGACTGCCCGTTCTCAGCGTGCAGCTCTTCCAGAAAAATTACCAGCACCCAGAGGCCCACGCCCACACACACGCAGATATCCGCAAAATTGAACACCGCAAACTGCATGAACAGCAGATTGATGTAGTCCACAACCTCGCCGTTGAGCACACGGTCGATCAGGTTGCCGATGCCGCCGGCAAGGATCAGCAGCAGCGCAGCCTGCTGCAGGTATCTGCCGCGGCTGCGGAAGAACAGCCCATAGGCCACAAAGATCAGCGCTATGCTGGTAGCGATGATGAGAAACAGCTGCTTGCCGCTGAGCAGGCTGAACGCCATGCCCGGGTTGAGCACGAACCGCAGCTCCACCACATGGGGGATCAGCGGCATTGCACCAATGGGCTGCAGCACATTGGTGGCCCACAGCTTGATGGCCTGATCGATGCCAATGAGTGCCAAGTCTATCGGCGTGGGACAATATCAGCACGATGTAGACCAGACAAAACTGAAAGAAGCGCTCGACCAGACGGTGGAAAGTTGTGTCAATCTGGTTGGAGTCAATGTCAACACCGCAAGCAGCCATCTGCTGACATACGTTTCCGGACTGGGACCGGTTCTTGCCAAAAATATCGTTGACTACCGCACGGCCAACGGTCCGTTCCGCTCCCGCCGGGAACTGTTGAAGGTTCCCCGTATGGGTGCCAAGGCCTTTGAACAATGTGCCGGATTCCTTCGCATACCACACGCCGAAAACCCGCTGGACAACTCAGCCGTACACCCGGAAAGTTACCCGATCGTAGAACGGATGGCAGCCGACCTGCACTGCTCCGTAAGTGATCTCATTGCCAACCGGGAGCTGAGAAGCCGCATCTCACCGGAGAAATATGTAACAGATACGGTCGGACTGCCGACTCTGACAGACATTCTTCAGGAACTGGAGAAACCGGGACGTGACCCGAGACAGAAAATTCAGGTTTTTGAATTTGACAAGAATGTACGGACTATCGATGATGTGCAGGAAGGAATGGAACTTCCCGGTATTGTGACCAACATCACAAATTTTGGCTGCTTCGTCGATCTGGGAATCAAGGAAAAAGGCCTCATTCACGTCTCGCAGCTGGCTGACAGATTCGTAAGCGATCCCACAACTGTGGTCAGCATTCATCAGCATGTACGGGTACGGGTTATTGGTGTAGACCGCGAACGGAAACGTATCGCACTGACCATGAAGGGCATGTAACGAACAGATATCATTTGCAGATACAGAGAATTATGGAAAAAGAGATTTGCGCCTGGTTCGTCTTCAACAGCGGCCAGGTATTGATTGAAAAAAAAGAAGACTGCTATCACATCCCGACAGGCACAGAACCTCCGGTATATGTTCCTGTCGGCAGCACCATTCATACCATCGGCCGGCTGGGTACGCTCACGGCCAAGACTTATGCCATCCATGTACCGGTAAGCGGAGATGAAGAAAGTCCCCGTATGATGAAAGACCTCCGGGCGTCATTCGATGTGCTTCCACGGGAGGAATATGATATGGCCGGAAAAGCATCCCAGATTCTGAACTGGGATAAAAACAGCCGTTATTGTCCGATGTGCGGCGTCCCTACCGTACAGGTCTCCCCTATTGCCAAACGATGTCCGGAATGCCGGCAGGAATTCTATCCGCGCATATCTCCGGCCGTTATCGTTCTGATCAAAAAGGAAGACAGCATTCTGCTGGTACATGCACGCAACTTCCGCGGTACGTTCAAAGGACTTGTAGCCGGTTTTCTGGAACCGGGAGAAACACTGGAAGAATGTGTACACCGGGAAGTCATGGAGGAAACAGGCCTGCGTATCCGCAACCTGAAATACTTCGGAAGCCAGCCCTGGCCTTACCCGAGCGGAATCATGGTAGGCTATACGGCAGAATATGAAAGCGGAAGCATCAAACTGCAGGACGAAGAACTGAGTGCAGGTGCCTTCTATACACGAGACAACCTGCCCGAGATACCCAAAAAACTGAGTATCGCGCGCAGGTTGATTGACGCCTGGCTGGAAGGAGAAGTCTGATTACAGCTCCTCGCACTCTTTAAGCCACAAAGCGGCACTGGCATCACTCGGCATACGCCAGTCGCCGCGCGGACTCAGCGAAACTGAGCCGACTTTCGGACCGTCCGGCAGACAGGAACGCTTAAACTGCTGGGCAAAGAAGCGGCGATAGAAACTGATCAGCCATTTCTTGATTGTCGTACTGTCGTATGTTCCGCGGAAGGCATTCTCAGCCAGCCAGTAGATTTTAGCCGGACGAAAGCCGAAGCGCAGGAAATAATAGATGAAAAAGTCATGTAATTCATACGGACCTACCAGGTCTTCTGTCTTCTGACGGATGTTTCCATGTTCATCAGCCGGTATCAGTTCCGGACTAATCGGCGTATCAATGATATCCAGCAATGTATTGCGGGACAGAACATCTACCCCAGTCTGAGCAACCCAGTTAACCAGGTAGCGGACCAGCGTCTTGGGAATGCTGGCATTGACTCCATACATAGACATGTGATCACCATTGTATGTAGCCCATCCCAAAGCCAGTTCCGACAGGTCACCAGTACCAATAACCAGTCCTCCTACTTTATTGGCATAATCCATCAGAATCTGCGTACGTTCACGCGCCTGTGAATTTTCATAGGTAACATCATGGATAGACATATCATGACCAATATCCTGAAAATGCTGGATACAGGCATCCTTGATACTGATTTCTTTCGTAGTTACCTGCAGGGAACTCATCAGTGTCAAGGCATTGTTATACGTACGGTCTGTCGTTCCGAAACCAGGCATCGTAATACCGATAATACCTTTGCGCGAAAGTCCCAGCTTATCAAATGTCTTGACGCAGACCAGCAAAGCCAGAGTGGAATCAAGCCCTCCCGAAATACCGACCACTACGGTCTTGCATCCCGTATGTACCAGACGTTTCGCCAGACCAGCCACCTGAATGGAGAATATTTCCTCGCAACGTTCATCCAATAATGCTCCTCCTGCCGGAACAAACGGATGCGGCTCTACATAACGGGTCAGCATCAGATCGCGGCCGGTTACCATTTCTGCCGTCACACGACGGGCCGGCTGCTGGGCATGCATACGCACGCTGGCAGCAAATGTAGTATTGGTCAGACGTTCTCCGCGCAGGCGTTCCACATCTATTTCCGTCACTACCAGTTGATCCTTAAAGGAGAAACGTTCAGACTCGGCCAGCAAGGTTCCGTTTTCATAAATCAGTCCGTTGCCTGCAAAGACCACATCAGTTGTCGATTCTCCAAATCCGCTGGAGGCGAAAACATAACCGGCCAGACACCGGGCTGACTGCTGGGCAAGCAAGGAACGGAGGTACTGATGCTTGCATATGTTCTCTGTATCGGCCGACATATTAAATATGATTTCAGCCCCTTTCAGTGCCAGAAGGGAACTGGGCGGAACAGGAGCCCACACATCTTCACAGATTTCTACACCGAAGCAGACATCTGACGTTTCAAAGAGCATGTTACTGCTCACCGGTACCAGCTGGCCACATAACCGGACCATAGTATCCTCTGGATGAGCCGTAGACGGAGCAAACCAGCGCTGTTCATAAAACTCTTTATAGTTTGGAAGATATGTTTTCGGAACGACACCAAGAATCTTTCCTTTCTGGAACACAACTGCACAATTCAATAGTGTAGAATTGACAATGACAGGCATACCCACGATGGAAATGACATCCAGCTGACGGGTATTGTTCATAATCTGCATCAATGCCAGTTCTGCCTGTTCCAGCAACAACTGCTGTCCGAACAGGTCACCACACGAGTATCCGGTAAGATTCAATTCCGGAAAGACTACGATCTGTACACCCTTGCCATCAGCTATTGCAATCTGAGTTTCTGCCTGTTGGGCATTAAATTTGCAATCAGCCACTTTCACTGTCGGAATAGCAGCTGCAACTTTTACAAAACCAAATTTCATATTGTCTATATAATAAGGTATAGAATCCTGCCGACCGTTGTCTCCGGGACACAGCCCGGTCTGGCAAAGATCCGATCAATCTATCTGCAAAAATAATCATTTAATCCGGCATACGAAGATGAAAACTAAAAATATGTGAGAAACAAAAAAAGAGTTGCAAAAAAAGACTTCTGCACATGAAAAAAAGTTCACAGACTCTTGTCATTCAAAAAAAACTTTGTATCTTTGCCTTTGAAATAAAATTGTAATAGTTACAGAATTGAAAGAGAGTATGAATGTTTACGAATATTTGATTAGTTACAACATCAAGCCGTCCGTACAGCGCATTGCCATCATGGATTATCTCCTGAAGCATAAAACTCATCCCTGTATCGATGAGATCTATATGGCTCTGTGCAAAGAAATCCCTACCCTTTCAAAAACAACCGTATACAATACGCTGAAGTTGTTTATAGAACATGGAGCTGCCCGGATGCTGACCATTGATGAAAGGAATGCCTGTTTCGACGGAGATACATCGGTGCATGCACACTTCCAGTGCAAAGCATGCGGAAAAATCTACGATCTTCCCATGGAAATGAAAGATCCGGAAGTTGAAAAGCTGGCGCAGAACGGCTTCATAACTGAAGAAACACACCTTTATTATAAAGGTATCTGCCCCGAATGCTCAAAAGAAAACCAGAACTAATAACGTATTTAAAATAGAATATTAACTAACATCTAAAATTTTTATTGTCATGAAAAAATTTATCTGTACTGTTTGTGGTTACATTTACGAAGGTGAAACTGCTCCTGAAAAATGCCCGTTGTGTAAAGCTCCGGCTTCTAAGTTCAAAGAAATGGAAGAAGCAGAAGGTGGTCTTCAGTTTGTTGACGAACACGTAATCGGCGTAGCTAAAGGTTGCGACGACGAAATGATCAAAGACCTGAACAATCACTTTATGGGTGAATGTACAGAAGTTGGTATGTACCTGGCTATGAGCCGTCAGGCTGACCGTGAAGGCTATCCTGAAGTTGCAGAAGCTTTCAAACGCTATGCTTGGGAAGAAGCTGAACACGCAGCTAAGTTTGCAGAACTGCTGGGTGACTGTGTATGGGATACCAAAACTAACCTGGAAAAACGTATGAACGCTGAATGCGGTGCTTGCGAAGACAAGAAGCGTATCGCAACTCGTGCAAAACAGCTGAACCTGGATGCTATCCACGACACTGTTCACGAAATGGCTAAAGACGAAGCTCGTCACGGTAAAGGTTTCGAAGGTTTGTACAACAGATACTTCAAGAAGTAATTATCTTACCCAAACAGGTAATATCGATACTCCTGAAACGGAGGGTTGCCTCAAGGCAACTCTCCGTTTTCTTTTTTACCCATAAAGGTTTCTTCCTTTCCAGACAACAGATAGGCTGCATCACATCGAATACACAATACGGCAATATCGAGTAGCAGGATCCGCAGAATCGAGTAGTACGATGAGGCTGAATCGAATAGTCGATGAGGGCGCATCGAGTAGTACGATGGAGCCTAAACGACCGGTCGATTTTCCGCTAATGTAAGCACAATTTTCCGGCAGCCGGAGAAAAAAGAAACGCGGGTTTCCCTTCAAGTCATACGACTCCTGGGATAACCCGCGTTCCATATTATCGGATAGACTCCGAAATCAGAAATTAAACTTTTCCAGTTTCATTGCAGCCTGCTCCTGAATCTTCGGAACCAGTGTTGTGAAGTGAGTAGCCTGTTCATGGGCAGAAAGAGATTCTGCATCACGCCATGTTTCACAAATCATCAGTACATCAGGGCGGGTTGCGCTTTCAAACAAATCATACGCTACACATCCATTGTCCTTCAACGATGCTGCTACCAGTTCTTTAGACAGAGCCACTACTTCCTGACGTTTTTCTGCTCCAACCTGGATAAATACATTCAATCTAATCATAATTGTTTCTGTTTTAAAAGTCTATGTTGTTATTCTTTGCAAATGCTTTCCATTTACCATTCCACGAACTTGCCGCGAGCCTTACGTTCCTTCAGGATCTCAGCCAGACGTTTGTTCTTGGAAGAGGCAATATATTTTCGTCCGAAAATATTCGGTATGGCAACTCCCAAAGCAATACACATGATCACCAGTCCGGAGTTTACACCGCTTTCAATGGCCTTCATCAACGGAGTAACCTGATCGATGGACTGTACATTCATGTTGATCAGACCAAACAGCATGCGGTACATCAGAACTCCCGGGATCATCGGGATTACTGAAGGAATAGTCAGCACATGGTTAGGTACATGGAACCAGTGAACAGCCTTAATTGCAATCAGACTCACAAGAACAGAACCGCTGAAAGAACCGATAACCAATCCCATATCCAGACCTATATTATTTGTGCTCGGACCGAGGTTGACAAAGTTACGGGTACATACAGCGATGATACCTCCAATGGCCACAACCCAAAGCAGACGACGCTGGATGTTGAAGATCATGGAAAATCCCATCGCCGAAATGGCTGCCGCAATGGCATATTCCAGATAATTGTGATGAGGAACCATACTGATGGTCGGGAAGAAATCGCCGATGCTGCACAGTTTCACGGCAAAAGCAATACCGAAAGCCATTGCCGATACCATCAGCAACGTATTCACTGCCCGGACAATACCGACCTGAATATAATTGTCAAGCATATCGTCGACGAAGTTGATCAAAGGTACACCCGGAACGATAAACAGGGCACAAGCCAGCAGCGGGTGCCAGGGAGTAGAAGTCCATTCAGCAGGCAACAACGTAGAAGCCCATGCCAGCATGGTAGCTATAAAAGCAGAGATTGCAATTCCCATATAATGGTTCAGACCAGACTCGTTGCACTTCGCACGCACACGCATTCCAATGATGGCAGCGATTGATGCATACAGGAAAGCCATCCAGTCACATCCGAACTGAATACAGAATCCACCGCAGGCAAAACCGGCTCCAATGGCTACTTGCCACGGCGTGTAATTACGTTTGCGGGTACGGATCTTTTCAAGTTCTTCCTCATACTGGTCAAGCGTATAATCATTTTCAATGGCACGCCACGACAATTTGCTTACTTCAGAAATGGCTGTCATGTTCACTCCGTGTCCTTCAATACGCTGGAATTTCGTAAACGAATAGTCTCCATCGCTCACGTTCACCATCAGCATAGTGAAGCTGACATTGATGTGAAGTTTCTCTTCGGGAATACCCAGATACGCTGCCGTACGCTTCATGTTTCTCACAATGCGGTTCGTGTCCGCCAGACTTTCTACCAAAAGTTTGCCAGTACGCAACAATAAGTCTACTCTACGGTGCAGGAGCTGATCGTGCGCCTTCACGGTAGTTTCCAAGTGTTCGTCTATTACCATTAATTATAAGTTTTGTTTTTCAGGGTGCAAAAGTACAAAAAATTCTGTTTTTCTTTTTATCTTTGCACCCAGAAGTTTAATGAAATGCGCAAACTTTCAAGGATAGAAGAAGAAAGAAGAATCGTTGAACAAATGATACGGATCTATTGCCGCCACAAGGAGGGCAACAGAACGTTATGCAACAATTGCCAGTCTCTGTTGGCATATGCCACTGCAAGGCTGAACAACTGTCCGTTCAAAGATCACAAAAAAACTTGTCGTCTGTGCCCAAAACATTGTTACAAGCCCGACATGAGAGCACAGATCCGGAACGTTATGCGCTATGCAGGCCCCCGAATGCTCTTCTACCATCCAATAGCTGCCCTGCAACATATTTGGCGAGAGTATGGCGAACACCTGATCAGAAAAAAAACATTATCCACAAAAACAAGTGTAGAATAAATCCACAATTCCCGACATTCCTTCCCCAACTTTTATCCCCTCCACCCTAACAATACACAGGAAATCAAGCATAAAAAAAACGAAACAAAGGTTTGGCACAGGATTTGCAACATTCAAAGAAGCGCACAAAAATTAAAATTAACCAAAGGAATATGAAACGATTTTTGACAAGGAAAGATTTAAGAATGAAAAGAAAACAAGCCATCTATGCAGCAATCAGCGTAATCGTTGTCATTGCTCTGTACCTGGTTCTGACCCGCAAAGAAAAACCGGAACCTGAACTTCCCATCGTTTGCGTGACACCGGCTCAGCAACAAGATGTAGAAATTTATGGAGAATACGTGGGCCGAATCCGTGCTCAGCAGTTTGTAGAAGTTCGCGCCCGCGTAGAGGGTTTCCTCGAACAAATGCTTTTCGAGGAAGGAACTTATGTAAAAAGAAACCAGACACTCTTTGTCATTAATCAGGATAAATACCGTGCCAAAGCAGACAAGGCACGTGCTCAGCTGAAGAAGGACGAAGCAACAGCACGCAAGGCTCAACGTGACCTGGACCGTACCCGTCCGTTGTATGAAAAGAATGCAGCCAGCCAGTTGGACCTGGACAACGCCATTGCAGCTTATGAAACTGCAGTAGCCAGCGTAGGCATGAGCGAAGCTGATCTGGATCAGGCAGAACAGGAACTGGGATATACCATCGTACGTTCGCCGATATCCGGACAGATCAGTGAAAGATATGTCGACCTGGGAACGCTGGTAGGCAGCGGCAACCAGTCTCTTCTTGCCACCATCGTAAAAAGCGATACTGTACTGATTGATTTCAGCATGACTGCACTTGACTATCTGAAAAGTAAAGAGCGTAACGTAACTCTCGGCCAAAAGGACTCTACACGTTCCTGGCAACCGACCGTCAGCATTACGCTTGCCGACAACTCCGTATATCCACACAAAGGTCTCGTTGACTTTGCCGATCCACAGGTAAATCCGAAAACCGGAACGTTCTCCGTCCGTGCAGAAATGGCCAACCCCGACCATGCTCTTCTGCCGGGACAGTTCACCAAGGTAAAACTGTTGCTTGACGTACGCGAACAGGCCACGGTAGTTCCCCAGAAATCACTGATCATCGAAAAGGGAGGTGCCTACGTATTCGTGATGCGTAAAGACTCGACTGTAGAAAAACGTTTCATCGAACTCGGTCCGGAATTCCAGAACAACGTAGTGGTAGAACGTGGTCTTGCTGCCGGCGAAATGGTTGTTGACGAAGGTTATCACAAACTGACTCCGGGCATCAAAGTCCGCATTGGCGAAGCACCGGAAGCAAAGGAGGAAGACAAATAAGCAAACCCCATTAATCAGACAACCCCATGAAAGTGAATTTTTTCATTGACAGACCGGTATTCTCGGCTGTCATATCCATATTGATTGTGATCATCGGAATCATCGGACTGATGATGCTTCCGGTCGATCAATATCCCCAGATTACACCGCCGGTTGTAAAAATCAGCGCATCCTATCCGGGTGCAAGTGCCGTAACCGTATCACAAGCTGTAGCAACCCCTATTGAACAGGAACTGAACGGAACGCCGGGTATGCTCTACATGGAGTCCAACAGCTCCAATTCGGGAGGATTCTCAGCAACCGTCACTTTTGATATCTCAGCCGATCCGGATCTGGCCGCAGTAGAAATACAGAACCGTATCAAGCTGGCCGAATCCCGTCTGCCTGCCGAAGTCGTACAGAATGGTATCACAATCGAAAAACAGGCAGCCAGCCAGCTGATGACACTCTGTCTGACTTCTGATGACCCCAAGTTCGATGAAATCTATTTAAGTAATTTCGCTACCATCAACGTACTCGACCTTTTACGGCGTATTCCCGGCGTGGGCCGTGTATCAAATGTCGGTAGCCGTTACTATGCCATGCAGATCTGGGTAGACCCTGCCCGTCTGGCCAATTTCGGTCTGACCGTACAAGACGTACAGAATGCCTTGAAAGATCAGAACCGTGAGTCTGCAGCCGGAGTTCTGGGACAGCAGCCTGTTACCGGCCTTGACATTACGATTCCTATCACAGCTCAGGGACGTCTGTCAAGTGTATCTCAATTTGAAGAGATCGTACTGAGCACCAATGCCGACGGTTCACTGGTACGTATGCGTGACGTAGCCCGTGTTTCTCTCGAAGCACAGTCTTACAATACGGAAAGTGGTATCAATGCAGGCAATGCTGCCGTACTGGGAATCTATATGCTTCCGGGCGCCAATGCAATGGAAGTAGCCGAAAGCGTAAAAAAAGAGATGGCAGAGATTAGTAAGAACTTCCCTGAAGGACTGGAATATAACTTCCCGTTTGATATGACGAAGTACATCTCTGAATCTATCCACGAAGTATACAAGACTTTGTTTGAAGCGTTGTTCCTCGTTATTGTCGTTGTATTCCTTTCTTTGCAGAACTGGCGGGCTACTGTCATCCCGATCGTAGCAGTCCCCATCTCACTGATCGGAACCTTCGGATTCATGCTGATCT
>OGXZ01000845.1_pt1 | contig 18027 bp, 7 predicted proteins | sample 1576431 | NCBI WGS metagenome assembly OGXZ01 (sample SAMEA3541590, study PRJEB24748) | human gut metagenome | biome: human gut; feature: human-associated habitat; material: faeces | place: China | collected 2012
GGTATTTAGAGGCGGCCGAAGTTCTACGAATAGCCTCGCGAACTTTTTTAACAACTCCAAGATGAACTAGAGGTAAGTATGGCTGAAGCTCAATACTCAACACTTGTAGACTTGGCATCGCGTCTAGATCCTAGCGGAGGCATTTTGCAGATTGCCGAAGTCTTGTCGAAAAATGACCCGATTCTTCGTCTTCTCGACTGGAAAGAATGCAACAAAACAGACGGTTACGTTCACGGTATCCGTACTGGGTTGCCGGGTGTCACGTGGCGTAAGCTCTATCAGGGCGTACAACCGCAGAAGTCCACGGTAGTTCAGGTAACTGACACTTGTGGCAACGTGGAAACCTATGGCGAAGTCGATAAAGACTTGGCCGATATCAACGGCAATACCTATGCCTGGCGCATGTCCGAGCAAACTCCTTTTATTGCGGCAATGGGTAACAACATGGCCGAAACAATTTTCTATGGCGATACTGACAAGAACCCCGATCGCTTTATGGGGTTGGCGGCGCGTTACAACACGCTCAATGCGAAAACGCCGAGCCACCGTAACGTCATTAACGCAGGGGGAACGAAAGATAAAGGCGTCACGAGTATCTTCTTTATCTCCATGGACCAATTCAAGGGGATCTATCCGAAAGGCTCTAAGGTTGGTTTGTCGCATACCGATAAAGGGCAAGTCACCAAGGTGCAAGAAGACGGCTCGATGCTCGAAGTCTACCGAGATCACTATAAGTGGCAGGCTGGCACGATGCTCAACGATTGGCGCGGCTGTGTGCGTGTGTGCAACATTCCGATTGAGAATGGCATGATCTCGCTTGATGTTAAACAGCTCTTGAAGTACTTGGTCACGGCTAAGAACCTCATCCCTCAAGCTTTACGCACCAATGTACACATGTTCTGCTCGGTTGAAGTCAAGACGGCGTTGGAATGGGCTGCACTTGAATACTCCTCTAGTGCTGTAAAGATCGTAGACGCTGCTGGGCAATTCAACACGAACTTCTTCGATATTCCGATTGAGGTCTCTGACTCGATCTCTCTGACGGAATCTCTGGTCAAGTAAGGAGTTAGCTATGCGATTAGACGCTTTATCGATGTTCTCGGACGAGCAAGCCATTACAGGGACGTCCGTGGACTCCACAAAAACGTTGGATATTTTGGGGGCTGGTGTCTCTGAGGTTGAGTTCTTCTTAATGGCTCGATTCACTGATGAAGCCCATGGTTGTAAAAAAGTTGCCTTGATGGGCAGTGACGACAAATCCACCTTTACCGAAGTCACCTCACAGGGCGTAACCGACAACACCGAAGGCGCAGGCGTCACAATGCGATTACCCCAAGGGTGCCCACGTTACTTGAAGGTCGTCTATACCGGTACTTCTATGAAAGGCAAGGTGACCTGTGGTTTGACACTATGTGCACCGTCGCCTCGAGGCAAACGCATTGGCGACTTCCAGGCGACCTAGTAAGACCTGACAAAAATTCAATCTCTATCTAGAGGGGCTTTGGGGGCGGACAGCCCCCTTTTTTTAGTGAGGATAATATGGCAACCGAAGTCGACATCTGCAACATGGCCCTAAGCTTTCTCGGGGACCGCGCCACGCTCACTAGTATTGATCCACCAGAAGGCAGCGCACAGGCCGAGCATTGTGCCCGCTTTTATCCAATGGCATTGCAAGAGCTCTTGTCCGTCATGCCATGGAGCTTCGCTACAAAGCGTTCTGAGCTCGCTGAATTTTCTGATGAAATCCCTGGCACAGCCTTTGCTTATGCGCTCCCCTTTGATTGCCTCAGCATTCAGGCGGTCTATTCAAAATCTGGGCGAATCATGAACAAATGGACGCTTGAGCGTGCTGGGGTAGCACGAGGCATTCTGACGGATGAACCTATTTCTTATGTTCGGTACACCTCTGTTGATGTGCCGTCTTCTATCTTTTCTCCGACTTTTGCGTTGGCTTTAGCCCACTTGCTTGCCTCTAAGTTAGCTGGCTCAATGGTCACTGGCTCGTCGGGCCAAGAGTTGGCACAAGCGCAAATCAAGCTCTATGAGCTTTATATGAACAAAGCAAAACTGGAAGACGCTAGACAAAGCAACGAGAGCGCCAGCATTCGTCAGGTTTTTATGGGTGACTATTCGGACGGGAATCCTTATGGCAATTTCTAAAAGTATTCTTTTAAGCTTCGCCGGTGGTGAAATCGCGCCCTCTATGTTTGGCCGAAAAGATGATGTTAAATACCAAAATGGTCTGTTACGCTGTCGAAATTTCTTCGTACTACCTCAAGGCCCCGTGAGAAATCGCCCAGGCTTTGAGTTTGTCAACGAGGCTGCCGACAGCTCCAATCCAGTGCGTTTAATCCCGTTCGTGTACAGCACTGATCAAACGATGGTGATCGAACTCGGGCACAAATACGCACGTTTTCACAGCCTTGGCGCTACGCTAGTGAACGACAATGGGACACCCTATCAAATTACAACGCCTTGGGAAGGGAAAGACCTTTTTGCGTTGAACTTTACTCAGTCTGGTGACGTTGTAACCATCGTTCACCCGAACTATGCCCCGCGTGAGATTCGTCGATATGGCGCACGCGATTGGCGCATTGTCGAGATAAACTTTGGCTCAGCTTTAAAAACACCAACCAACGTGAGAGCCTCTATTGCGTCCTCCGCGGCTGAAGATCCCAACAAAGACAAATACACCGTTAAGTATCGGGTTTCTTGCTTGAATGCAGACAAAACAGAAGAGTCTCCGGCGTCTGGTGTTGTCTCCATTGTGGCCAATCTCTATGCCTATGGCACTACAGTTAGGATTCAGTGCGATCGCGTGCCAGGCGCAAGCTTCTATCGCTTCTATAAATGCGTTGGCGGTTTATATGGTTACATCGGTGATAGCGAAGAACCCGAAATCGTTGACGACAATATCACCGCAAAGTCCGATATCACCAATAAGCGCTTTGATAATCCATTTACTGACGGAAATTATCCATCTGCAGTAGGGTACTTCGAGCAACGCCGATGTTTTGCCGGGCTCAAATACGATCCACAACGCATTGTCATGACTCGAACGGCAACAGAGTCTCAGCTTACCTATTCGCTCCCTAGTCGAGATGACGACCGTATTAGCTTCCGCATAGCGTCTCGTGAATTTAACCGAGTCATGCACATCGTACCCATGGCTCAGTTGATTTTGCTGACGTCTGGTAATGAGTTCCGCGTGAGTCCTCTCAACACCGATGCAATTACCCCGTCGAGCGTCTCAGTACGCCCACAATCCAATATTGGGAGCGATATCGTCGCGCCACAAATGATAGGCAATATGTGCTTGTACGTAGCCTCTCGAGGAGGGCACGTTCGTGAAATCGGCTACCAATACCAATCCGGTGGGTATACCTCAACTGATCTTTGTTTACGAGCGTCACACTTTTTTGACTTCAAAACGATCAAGGACGCAGCAACATCTAAAGCGCCTATCCCAATTGTCTGGTTTGTCTCTTCAGACGGTTCATTGTTGGCTCTCACATACATCCCAGATCAAGAGGTTGCCGCCTGGCATCGACATGAGACAGATGGCGTTTTCGAGTCCGTTTGTGTCGTCGCGGAGGGAGACGAAGACCATCTCTATGTTGTTGTTCGACGTACCATCAACGGTAAGCAAAAGCGATACATTGAGAGGATGTGGAATGTTCGACTAGACAGCTTAGATGATGCGTTCTATGTCGACGCAGGTGGGCTTTATGAGGGCGAGCCTGCGACGATCATTAGCAACCTCGATTGGCTGGAAGGCAGAGAGGTTGCCATTCTCGCGGATGGTGCCGTCTTTCCGCGACAGGTCGTTAAGGGAGGGAAGATCACTTTGCATCACGCAGCTAAGCGAGTGGTGGTGGGTATCCCTTACACCTCAGACTTGCAAACCTTGCCATTGATTGTTGAAGACTCTGCTTATGGGTCTGGTCGAACAAAGAACGTTCACAAGATCTACTTGCGGGTTGAAGACTCCTCAGGCATTCTCGCTGGCCCTGACTGGGATTCACTTATCGAGCATAAGCAAAGAACAACAGAACCGCTCGGCTCACCTCCTAAGTTAGTCTCTGACGAAATTGAAATCCAATTATTGTCTAAGTGGGATAGTGAAGGCACTGTCTGTATCAGACAAGCTGACCCGCTTCCGTTAACCATTCAATCCATGACCCTCATCACCGGTACTTAACTGTCCATAAATCGCTAAACGCAAGGGCTACCCTCTGAAGAAACAAATCACGAGGGTAGCACCATGACAGCAGTTTTAGTCCCCATGGGCAAAACGTCATCTGCCTCCACTACAAAAGCTATTTCTACAGCAGGCTCAGCCATAGGCGAACTTGGTGGAAAAATGTCCCCAGGTTTTGGCCTGAGTTACTCCGTTGCGTATACCGGCATTACCACGCTTGCTGCGCCATGGCTTGCCTATCGAAGCGCAAAGTTCGAGAAGAAACAGCTCAAGATGCAGGCGGACTTGTATGCCATGCAAGCCAAGGCCAATCACACCGCAGCCGACGATGTATGGCGAGCCGGTCATAAGCAGGCCGCGGGCATCGGCTTTGAAGCTGGTCAAGCGAAATCTTCAACGCGAGTCAGTCAAGCTTCCGCTGGCGTCCAAGTGAGCGGATCGGGTTCCTCAGCCGAAGTCATGGCCAGCATTGACATTGCAAAAGAAATGCAGATCAACGACGTGATGGCGGCCGCTTGTGCCAATGCGTGGGGGTATCGCCGTCAAGCCGTGAACTATGAGAATCAAGCGATGGCGGCGCGTGCGACGGCATCCAGTATCACCCCATGGGCCAATGCACTTGTCTCGTTTGCAAACGGCGCTATGAACATCCTCCAAGGAAAAGACGGCCAAGGCAACAAGAACGCAAGCCTTGATGACTTTAAAGCCTTTGGCGAGCAATTCAACAAGTCCAGCACCTCTAACTCAGCGAGCAAGGGCGCAATGAGCACCCCGCGATCTGGAATGGGCATCAAGCTTACAAGCGTTACAAGCCTTGGCAATTACGGGCGTAAATAGAAAGGAAGACCATGGCCATCAAAATCCCAAATCCTTACTCTGGCCCTGATGCTCGGCAGTCAACAAATGACATGAGCCTATACAAGGCACCAAAGGCGCAAAACGCGCTTGACTTTGGTTCACTGGGGGCACGATTCAACGACGCGACACAAAACTATTTGACCGAGCTCGATCAGACGCGTTTGATGGATGCGCAAAACCAGTTGAAGACCTTTACCGACGATCTGGACAACGAGCAGACGGGTTGGAAGTCACAAAAGGGCTCTAAGGCGTTTGCCATTGAAAACAAGGAAACGCTCCCGGTCCGCGTAATGAATCAGTATGACGCGAAAGTGGCCGAGATCCGTGGCAAACTTAACGCTCGTCAGCGAGAAAAATTTGATGAGTTCGTCAAGACCGATCGTGCTTTTCGTCAAGCCGCAATTGACCGGCACATGATTGCACAAGCTCGTGAGATGAAGGCCGAGCAACAGCAGATCTCTTTTAAGCTTGCGACCAGTCAGATCGCTTCAGGGGATCCGACAAAATACGAAGAAGGGCACGCAGCTGCATTGGCTATTCTTCAACTGCAATCTAATGATTCCGGCAAGCCGGTTTATGTAGCCGACAAGATGAGCGGTACCCACCGCTTTGGCATTGTCAACATGGCTATCAATGGGCATGTCAAAGAAGCTAAAGCCTTCTTTGAAAAATACCGCGACGAGATTGATCCAAACGATGCGCTAAGAATTAAAGACGCGTTTGAAAAGCTCGATAAGGCCGAGAAGGCCAAGCGCGCCGCAGCAGTCAAACTGGCAAAAGACCAATCGGATTTAGACTTTAAGATCAACCTTGCTCACTCCAACAAAACCAATGCAGAAGTTTTACAAGCTATTCGCAATCGATACCCCAAGAACACCGACAGTGAAAACAAAAAGGTCTTAGCGCAAGTCCTTGGTGAACGCAATGCCACGAAACAGCTCGAGATCATTACCGCGATTGATGATGTAAAAAGTCTCATTAAGAAGGGCATGACCGAAGAGCAAATTGGGGCAACGGTACAAGAGGCCTTACCTCACTCTTCTAATGACGTCATCAAAGGCGTGATCAAAGAGCTTTTAGACGAAACCAAAACACAGAAAGACCTTGATGAGGCACGTCTAAAGGCGGAAGAGTCACGCCTTGCCGAGACCAAACTCACCCGGCATGAGCTGGCTAAACAGATCCAGGCAGACAATCCTGACATGGATATCAAAGACGCTTACAACAGCGCAGACACCATCCTTGCACAACGACATCAGCTAAAAGTTGAGCAGGGCAAACTTGCAGGGCAGGAATCCAGAGCCACTTACGAAACGATCATGCAAGGCGGAAGCGCCGATCAAGTGTTGGATCCAGAGGCCATGAAACCGCAAACCATGAGGGCTCATCGTGAGTTAGAGCGACGCCAACGATTAGGTATTCGCGTGACGGATCCAGAGCTATATAACCAATATGTCTCTGAGCCTGAGATTTTGCGCTCCCTTTCAGATGAGGATTTCTGGGCCATGGCACACAAGTTTTCAGATGCCGATTTTCAGACGTTGATCTCCTTGCGCGAAGGAAAAGGGAAATACTCTGACGCCGTGAAAATTTCGAGAGGCGTGACCGACGCATTAAAAACAATTGGCGTCTCCAAGGATGTCATCCCCTTTATTGAGCCCACTATCACAAAGCAACTCAAGATTGAGCTCGATACTACGCAGGATGGGAAGATGCCAAACGATCCAACATGGGTCAGCAACAGGGTGTCGAAGATCGTCACGGACAAGTCGATCCCTATTTACCAGAAAGGTGGCATTTTCACTAGCGGAACCAATGGCATGTCTTTCACTGAATTGCTTGACAAAGGTGAGCCCTGGGGGAGCGATCTCAATGCCGTACTTGATGCAGGCGTGTTAGCTACGGGGATGGCGGATTCATCTAAAGAAGCCCGCAAAGTTTTGCTGGGGCAAATCTTCGTTAACGGGGGAGATGGCTATGTGCCTGGATGGAAAGCTATGGCGCAGACCATTCAAGAAAAAGATCCGCAGACCTATGAAGGACTTAAGGCAGCTATTGCACGTCGCTTAAACCTTACTGATGGGGAGCAATCGCCAGATAGCCTTGTCGTTCAAGGATACATCAGAAAGCTATTAAACAAAGATAACGTTCGTTACGGGGGTGACTAATGGCCTACGATTATGACCTGTTAATTGATGACATCGTTCGTGAGCAAGACAATGCACGAGCCAACGCAAAATTGCGTGCCGATGGGCTAAAAAAGCCACTCGATCTATCCGAATCGCCTGTCACCGCTCAAGAGATTGCTGAAGCGCCTAACCCTGCGTCTCGTGAAGAAGAATGGGGACTGAAATCAAGCATTGAACAGCTTAGCAATTACTTTGAAGGTGGGTGGCATAACCGCAATAAGGCGCATGAAGCCAAGGCCGCATTGGGTGCTTTAGAAAACGCAAATAAGGGGCTTGTTGCTGAGGCGGTTGAGTATGACCCGTCTATTGATAGCAAAATTTACGACCTCTATTTGCAAGGCTTAAAGTCAAACGAAGAAGCGAACAAGCGCTACAAAAAGACGCAGATTGCCAAATCCACTGAGCACTTTCAACGTCTCAATGAGTTAAGAAAGCAAGACCAAGACTTTGTTGTCCCGCAAGCTGTTCAAAACATCGTTAAAGCTGGCGAAAACCCTGCAAGTTTGTCAACCTTTTGGCAGATGGTTAAGCCCGTTATTGAGAACCCTCTGGATGTTTTGGCTTATACCGGGTTAAGTTCGCTTGGTGCCAATGTTGACGCGTTGGCTATATCTGCGCTAGGGTCTGGCGCTCTTTCTCGTCTTGGGGTGGCACCTTCAAGAGTATCAGCCTTCAACGGTGGCATCCTGGGGGCGTCAAGCTACCAGATTGAGGCAGGTAATTACATTCTTGACCACATCGAGAAAGAAGGGCTCCCGCTGACGCTAGACACTTTCAGCAAGCTCGCACAGGATAAAGAGTTTTTGCAAAAGATGACCGCTCGAGCGTCTGTCGTGGGCGGTTTTGATGCGCTATCTGGCTCTCTTTTAAGTGCAAAGCTCAACCCTAAAGAAGGATTCCGAAATCTCGTCGCCAAGGTTAACGCGAACCAAGAACACAACCCACTCAAAGACGCCATGACTGCTCGTGGGTTTTCCGTTAAGGCGGAACCAAAACCCGCTCCAACACCAAGTGCGCCTAAAAAACCAAACCTAAAAGACGAATTAATCAATATCGGAAGTCAAGCAACTATTCAAGGTGTCGCTGGTGGTGCGGGTGAGTACTTCGGATCGGTAGCGGCTCATGACGCACCGAATTTAGGGGAAGTTTTTCTTGAGTTTCTTGGCGAATTTTCAAGCGCTCCTATCGAAGTCGCTAGCATATCGACCTCTTTAGGGCTTGAACATCGCCAAACCCAGATCAGAGCAGCTCAAGCCAAAGAGGCTAATGAGACCCTCATCAAAATCAATCAGGCGTCTAATGCACTAGCCAACACCATTCAGGATGAAGAAAGCTATCGCCAGTGGAGTGAGCGAGTAGGACAAGATAAAACGCTTTTCGCCTTTGGCCAAGACCTCATTGATAACGGGCAGATTGAGGCAATTCGTAAGGTAGATCCAGACCTTGCCCAAGACATCGAAACCGCAGCCAAAGAAAAGAAATCGGTCACGATCCCCATGGCCAAAATTGTAGAGATCGCGGGTAAGGATCAGGCGCTCGCTGATGCCATCGTATATGACTCTCGTGCGGAAGTTGAAGGCTTAACCCCTCGTCAGGCGGAAGACTTCGAGAAGAACGGACGGGTAGAAGCAGAAAAGCAATTCAATCGCGTCATTGCTAAAACGAAGCTCCCTCAGGAACACGCTCAAGAAGCGCGAGACATTGCGAGCAATATTTCCAGTCAGCTCATCAACTCCGGCATGAGTGATAACTATGCCAAGACTACAGCGACGGTATGGCAGGCTTACCTTGTGCAACGAGCTCGACAGCTTGGCGTATCGCCCAAGAAGATTGCGCAATCCATGGGGTGGCGTGTTGAGAAAAAAGGCGCTCACCCTCAAGCTGGCGATTTAGATGGTGGGCAGTTTGTGACAGAGCGAAGCTTGCCAGAAACTCGCTTACAGGAAGAGGTGAAGACTTGGACAACGACCCTAGACAACCTTACTGAAAAGCCTACTCAGCCTGTGTTAATTCTCAAGCAAACACCGGTCGCTATGCATCTAGTTGGTGCGGATTTCTTGGAGTTACGCGCTCATCCTCATGTGTTTGACGGGTTGTTTTCGGATGCGCCTAAGTCTAGTGCTAAACATCATGCACATCCAGAAATGACACGAGAGGTGTTGAAGCAGATTCCTGCGGCTTTAGCCGATCCGATCGCGATCTTTAAGGAAGACCAAAGGCCAAACACCTATGTATTTATGCTCGAAGTGACCGATGCAAAGGGCAACACCGTTATTGCGCCCGTTACTTTTAGCGCAACAGGTCGTCATGCAGAAATCAACTTGATGAAGACGGCATTCGGGCGAGACAAAAAATTGTGGTTCCCGTTGCAGGAACAACAAGGGTTGTTGCTTTATGCAAACACCAAAAAAATACAGCGTTGGAACGAGAGCTCTGGCACCAATCGCCTTCGGGGTTCCAACGCTGTATCAGATTCTATAGTACTCAATGAGGATGATCTGCGCAAGGCTAAAGAGCAATACCCTGATTTATATCAAGCGGAAGGCAACGGGTTTCATCAGCCACTTTCCTCTCGTTACCCGACAGCAATGCGTAAAGAGGAAGACGCAGACTCCGAGATGCTTTATGCGGACTACGAGACCGCTAAGAAAGATGAAGCATTTATGGAGAAGAATGCGCCTCTATTGAAATCTATCCCAGGGTTAGCCTCTAAAAAGCGCAAGCCTGAGACAATTGCAGAGGAATCGATTGAGCGACTGAAGGCTAATTTGCTCTTCTTATATGACCTCGTGCCAGAAACAAAGCGACAGCGCGCGAAGCTTTGGTACGATGGTGGTCGCCGCATGTCAGAGAAGTGGGCCGAACGCTATGGTATAGCGCCTCAGACATCAGCCGCGGTTATTGCCGTGCTCTCTCCTCAAAAAGGATGGTTTGAGAACGTATCCATGGGTGAGCGAATCCTAGACGCGATCTTTACTAAGCGCGATTATGTCTGGGATGAGGCCATGACGAAGAAGGCGAATACAATCGCCGATAAGCCCGAAATCAAAGATGAACGTGGGCGAGCTGAGGGGAAAACATTGGGCGAACTCTTAGCTAATCACGATTACATCGCCGCGGCAATTTGGATTCGTTGCTATGACCAAGCTCACAACGACAGCGCATATAAGATCCTTTCACCTGAAGGCGGTGCACAAGACTACGCAAGAACTGACTCAGGTAAAAAGGCGGCTTTACGCTGGCAGAACTACGGGGTGATTGCTAAAGCGATCTCTTGTATTGAAGATCCACGACTGGCAAACATTTCTCTTCAGTTAGGGCTCAAACACAAGGTCCGCAACTTTTACAACAACCTTGCCCATCCAGAGTTAGAAAACTTCGCAACGATTGATACTCATGCTGTGGCGGCTGCCACCTTGATCCCCTTGTCCGCAGCGGATCAGATCGTAGACCAAAACTTTGGTGGCAAAGGCACGAAGAAGTCTGCAGCCTCTGGCTTATCTGGTACGTATCCCTACATCTTTGAGGCCTACAAGCGTGCAGCTACAGAGCGTGGTGTCTTGCCCCGTGAGATGCAGTCGATCACTTGGGAAGCGATCCGAGCCATTTACACGGACCGCTTTAAGACCAAAGACAACAAGAACGCCATTATTGACATCTGGAAAGCTGTTGATCAAGGCAAGATGTCTGTTGAAGAAGCCCAATCTAAAGTTGTCGAAATGGCGGGCGGTCTTAAGCGCTTTGCTTTGGAGGATAAAGCCTATAACGAAGCTGTAGGGGACACCTACGACCGTGCAAGCGTAGACGCATTGATTGAGGTCGAGTCTGGTGCTATCAATTTCGAAGTCGCTCCAGACCCCAACGATGTCGAGCTCACAGCGCGATGGAATGCACTACCAAAAGAGGAGAAAGTCCGCATTAGCGCAACGGTTGCTAATGAGATCGTACCTAAAGTGCTTGCGGAGTTTGAGGCAGAAGGCACGCTCACTGAGCAAATCGGTGGCTATCTTGGTGAAACCAACCCGAGCTTCGTCTTGGATGTTGTAAAAGGGCCACAAGCTATGCCGATTGCAAAGATGCTCGGCTTTGTTTTGAACCAAGACTCCATGATGGTCACGACCGAAAAGCCTGAGGTTGGGACAAACAAAACGGGTGCGATAGTCATCACGCTTCCTGAAGGCTACTCCTACAGTCAGATTGAAAAGCTGTACAAAAAACTCTATGAGCTCAAGGGAGCTAAAGGCGAAGCGCTGTGTGGTGGCTTTTCTGCTCGCGGTAATACCATGACTTTGCTCAACTTTACAGGGAAGCCAGACGAGTGGTTAGCGGATAAAATAAAGACAGTGGTTACTGACTTTGCGGTCAGTACTGAAACTAAAAACGTGGGTTTCCCAGACCGAAAAGAGGGGGACTATAACTACGAAGGAGATAGCCGTGCAAGTATTCTTCGGGGTCAAGCGACCCAAAGCCTTCATCGCGAACTCAATATTACGGGAAAACGAAGAGTATCAGCGTCTTTACGACAGTCTCCCAGAGCCGACGACGCCAGAGATCTTGGCGAGCAACAAGGCGATACTGGAAGCGGCCGAGGATCGGATTCTCAGAGCGCATCCACGTTGGCCAGAAGTGGAGGAGGAACGCAAGATGGACGCGATTCGGGAAGCTCGGGGCGACTTCGACAAGAAGCCACCTCTGATAATCCTGCCGGATACACCGACAGAGAAATCGACCAATTCTTACTCGAAACCGACTGGACAAACCTCCCCCAAGGTGTCATCGACAGAATCGAACAAGACTATCTCGACGCCATTCGAAATGAAGATCAGTCAGGATCAGAGCGAGCTCGACGAAATACTCTCACATCAAAACAAAAAATTCACGCAATTGGAACGCGAGGCTTTGGTGCTCTGCGACGCAACCGAGGACTATCCTTTGAGAACGGTTCGAAGCAAAATCAACGGAGCCAGACTGTATATCGAAAAAGACGGGGAATGGACGTTCCCAATACGGGATTACTGGGAGGAGTTCCAGGCGACACATCCGGAATTGAACGAAGAAGAGCTGGAGGAAGCCGAGGACAAGTATCTTCCGTTCTAACCCCCGTTTCTGTTTGGGATCCTGGTACCAAAGTTAGCAATATTCTCCAGGGTTTCCAGAACCTAAAAGGCCGAGACCTCTCCTCGGCCTCCCCCTCCTTTGAGGAATATGCTCCCACAATTGAAGCCGCCGAACAATTCCTCTCTTCCTTGAAATCCGCTAAAGAAACCTTAGGCCCTGCTGGCGCCTGTGTAGAAGAGAAATCCATTGAAGAGCTCACCGGGCAAGACGAGTGGCACAGTCAATGCCGTATTTTCCTCTCGGAAGACAGACAATGTGGGTTTGTGATCAAAAACGGTGACGATTTGGTATCTGTTTTCAGCGCTAAAGGGCATAACTCTGGCGATGCTATTGTTGAGTGCGCTATCTCCGCGGGAGCTCGCAGGTTAGACTGTTTTAACACTATTCTCCCAGGATTCTACGCTCTACATGGATTCCGACCAGTTGCTCGCCTTACATTCAATCGCGAATATGCACCGTACGATTGGGAATACAACTTTTATCAGAAGTACAACAATGGCGAGCCTAATGTTGTATTCATGGTGTACGACAATAGTCGAGAATCTCCATTCTTCAAGAATGCTGAAGTTGATGGTAACACGACTCTCCCCTATACCGATGGCGAAGCATACGGAGAGCCTTACCTATCCGAAGGCGTGGCGAAGTATGCCGAAGTCAATAAAGCTGTTGACGAGGCTGTAGCCGAAGCAAATGACCCTGACAAGGTTGCTCAAAGCTCTAGCCAATACCGCGGGGCATACTCGCCAATGAATGCCAGTGACTCGAACAAGTTCAACGGCGGTCTCATTGAGTTGATGGAGTCTGCGGACAAATCCACCTTCCTTCACGAATCTGCTCACGCATGGCTTGATGCAGATACTGGCCTGGCATTAGCTCTTGCTCAAAAGCACCGTAATGGTGAAGAGCTCACAGATGGTGAACGAGCGTTTGTGCAAAACCTTGGCGCCTTCCTGCGTTGGGGACAAGAAGAAGGCGTGATCTCCCTTAACGTCACACAAGAGTTGGATTCTTTGTTTGCAGGCCTCGAAGCTTGGTCACAGATGACCATTGAGCAACAGCGGGGGATGCATGAGCTTTTTGCCGAAGGGTTCGAGTCTTACTTGATGGGAGGAGAAGCTCCTAAGCCGGCACTGATTCCGCTGTTCAGACAATTCGCCTATTGGTTGCGTGGAATTTATGCGCAAGTAGCGAAACAACCGCACCCGATCAGTCCAGAGGTTAAGAAACTCTACGATCAACTCTTTGTTGGCGAACAAGAATCTAGCGATGCTGAAGTGCGCGCCGGTATGGCGAAGATGTTTGAGGAATCAGACAAGGATTTCATGACGCCTGAAGAGCAAGCGCAGTATGACCGATTGGCGCATGAGGCAAGCCTTGAAACTCAAGGAATCGTTAGCCGTGCATTGTCTGGGGTAATGCGTTCCTTCGCGAGATTGCGTGAAAAGACCGCCGCAAGTATTCGTTCTCAGTTTGGTGAAGAGATCGCGAAGGTCGAGAAGGAGTTGCTTAAAGAACCTCGCCACATTGCCTATAAGATTCTCACCACGGGTTACAGCGACGCTGATGGCAACGTGATTTCCGCCAAACTCAATCGCCAAGCTTTCTTAGACGCTGGCTTTGACAAGAAAACAGCAGACTCCCTAACTCGTCGCGGTTTAATGTCTCGCGATGGCCAATTAACGCCTCTACAGTTGTCCGAGTTTGCGGGCTTTGAATCACCTGTCGACATGGTTGGTGAGTTACTAGAAACTCGTGACGCCAATAGAGAAGCAACGGAAATTGTCGGCGCAAAAGTTCGTCAAGAGCACGGGATGGGCATTGAGGCCTATTCTGCATTAGAGGCCGATCTAGCAGCGCATAATGCGACACGAAGCCGAGTATTGACCATTGAGTACAACGTAGTAGCTCGCAAGCTTGGGAAACGCCAGCTCTTAGTTGGCGCAGCTCGTGAGTATGCCTTGAGCAAGATTGGCAATATGCAAGTGGATGCCATCACTCCGTCCATTTACCAACGAGACGAGAGCCGATGCGCTAAAGAAGCAGAAAAAGCTTTCAGAAAAGGCGATTATGACCGTTGTCTTGAAATGAAGCGCGGGCAAATTCTCAACCATGAATTGGCAAGAGCAGCGCTTGAGGTCAAGAGCATGGTCTCGAAAGGGGAACGCAGAGCTAAGCGTGCTATGAGATCAAAGACTATTCACCCTGCTTACTTGCAACTCCTTGTCTACTTAGCTCGTCGTCACGGCATCAATGGCAAGTCTGCAGTCAAAGAAGTTAGCGGAATGACTGCGCTCCAAATTGCAACACAGTTGGGAGAGGATGGAACCCCGGTTGATGGTGTAACACCGGGAGCGGATGGAGCAACCTCATTCTTTAGTGACACTCGGTTTAACGAGATGACGGCAGATGATGCCCGGGCCTACTTTGATGCGTTGCGACTGATTGAAAAACTTGGCCGTGACCGTCTTACCTATGAAAAAGAAGGCGTCAAGATGCGGATTGCCGATCTTGTCGAAGAAGGTGTTGACACGATCGAGCGCAACGCTCAAGCTCGCGGTCGAGAGCCTATCCCGTTTGAAAAGCAACGTGTACCGCTTTCTCAGATGGATAAGGTCAAAGACCGGATTCAAAGGTTCTTCTATGCTCACGTCAAGATTGCGACCTGGTGCCGTATCTTTGACGGGAACAACTTCGGCTTTTTCTGGGCTAACTTCATCAATCCTGCCAACAAGTGTGCGGACTTTGAAGAGGATCAACGTGCCATTGTCGCCGAAAAAATTTACAACATCTTGAGCCCGATCTTCCCAAAGAAAGGTAAGGGCATGTACGACATTGACAAGATGCGTATTGGCAACCGCATGATGTCCAAGGGCGAACGCTTCGCGGCTGCACTTAATATGGGCAACGCGTCCAATATGCAACGCTTAATGGGCGGAGAGCCAGAATTTTGGACGGCAGAGACGATTGCTCAATTGCAACGTAGTCTCACTGTGCAAGAGTGGGAGGCCATACAAAAGATTTGGGATATTTTTGAAGAGTATCGTCCACTCATTGCGGAAAAAGAAAAACGCGTCTACGGTGTCGAACCTGAATGGATTCCCATTGAAGAGGTCGAAGTCTTAACCAAAGCTGGTCGAAGTATCAAACTCAAAGGTGGCTACTATCCTGTCGTCTACGATCCTAGAGCATCGAACATTGTTGACAAGCAAAACGATGCTACAGCGGCCGAAGAAATGATGCGAGGGGCTTACCAATCGGCAACGACCCGCAGAAGCTTTACTAAGTCGCGTGTTGCTGAGGTCTATGATCGTCCATTGCGTTTAGACCTCTCTGCCCTTTATGGTGGTGTCAATGATGTGATCCACGATTTAGCCTGGCATGAATGGCTGATTCAAACAAAGCGCCTTCTTGACGGTGTCAATGGCGATGGCTCCGGTCTTCGCGATACGATCAAAGAGTACTACGGGTATCACGTGGCAAAAGCCTTTGACGAATGGCGTGAAGCCATTGCAGTAGGTACGCGTGTTGACATGGATAATGACGTAAGAAGTGCTATGAAGTGGGTCTCTGGCAACGTTGGACTAGCGTCCATGGGCTTTAGCTTGACGTCAGCTCTTGTACAGATCACAGGTCTTGGGTATGTCATCCCTCGCGTAGGAGCATCCAACGCAAGAGCGGCTTTGCGTGAATATCTCAATAACCGCAAAGGTTTGCGCATGGCGATTAATCAACGCTCCACATTAATGCGAAATCGGTCGATCAACATGAATAAGCAGATCAATCACATTCGCAACGTGTTAGAGAAAGGTCGTGAAAACTGGTTGCAGAAGTATGGTTACTCCATGCTTATCGCGGTACAAGGTGTGGTTGACACGATTTCATGGCAGGCAGCCTACCGTAAGGCGCTCTCTGAAGGCTTTGACGAAAACGTAGCCATCAGTATGGCAGACCAGGTTGTGATCGATACGCAAAGCTCAGGGCGTCTTAATGACTTGGCAGCTGTCGAACGTGAAAACTGGCTCGAACCTTTTACAGTGTTCTACTCTTGGATGAATGCGGCTTTTAACATGAGTTATGCGGTGCACAAAGGAGAAGCTAATAAAGCCAAGCGCTGGGCGCAACTGACGTACATGGGGATGCTCATGCCTATGGTTGAAGGGATCCTGCGTGAATGCTTTAAAGTCGAAGGCGATGACGATGATGACAAAGATGACGAAAAGGGCGCCGTTGATTACTTGGTGTTCAAACCCATGGCGAGCGCACTAGAGTATCACCTTGGTTTCTTTGTCTTTACTCGTGAAGTTGCAAACGCGGCTGGGAACGCTTTACAAGGCGAACACGTCTGGAAGTATGGAGGTCCTGCTGGGGTTCGTGGTGTTGCTACTTTAACTGATGTCTTTGGCGCAGCTAAAGACCCTGTATCTTGGCACTCTCTCAACACGTTTATTGACCTAACGGGCGTGTTTGGCGTACCGTCTGCTCAAATCAAGCGCACAATCAAAGGCATTCGCGCGATTGAGCAAGACAAGGTAGAAGGCTTAGACGCTCTCAAGGCGCCAATCTTTGGGTATTCAGGGAAACTTAAAAACTAGTCCGCGTCCATAAAGCCATCTATTCCTGGGGGAAACTCACAAAAAAAGGAGTTTTCCCTATGGCCTTATCCACGGAAATAAGACGAAGCGAACGCTATAAAGGAGACGGGAATCGTACTCAATTCCCGTTCCCTTTTAAAGTCTTCGACCCATCACATGTTGTAGTAGAAGTATCCGTCAATGAATACGAGAATAAAACTCTCCCTACATCTTCGTATAAAGTCACTTTAAACAAAGACCAAGAAAATACGCCAGGAGGACAGGTGACGCTGACAACGCCTCTTGCAGACGGCACAAAGTTAGTCGTGGTTTCTAATGTCCCGTATTTGCAAGAAATCGTCTTCCAAAACCAAGGGGGATTCTTCCCAGAGCACCTCAACACAGCTCACGATCTGCTGACTATGCAGACGCAACAACTAAAAGAAAAAATCGACAGAGCTTTGTTAGTGCCAGTAACAGAAGAGAAAACTCCTCAACAATTAACAGAAGAACTTCTCTCTGCTCAAGCTGAGGCAAAAAAGTTTGCTAACGCAGCAGCAGAGTCAGCCAACGCAGCCGCAAAATCAGCCGAAGACGCGACGATTGTCGTGAGCATTGCGGACACGATAGAGACGGTCGCTGATAGCATCAGCGCGATCAAAACAAACGCCAGCGCCATCGACTCGATCAAGACAAACGCTGAGCACACGAACGCTATACAGATCGTAGCGGCGGACTTCACGACAGAGATCGATCGTCCCAACTTGCACGACTTCGGCTACTTTGGTGAAGAAGATCGACCGACCACGTTGCCAGCAGGGGGGGCGATCTCCAAGGTCGCTGACGGTATCTTTGAGGTACGACAGGTTGCGCCCTATGCCTCAGGTGTGGTTACAAACGCCGAGGCGATCACCAAGGTAGGAGGAAGTATCGCAGAGGTGGTTGTCGTTGCTAACAACATCGATGACGTGAACACCGTAGCGAGCAACATCGACATCGTGAAGGACGCAGCCGGTGTTGTCACGGATTTAAACAACTCTATCGCTCGCGTGGAGAGCGCGGCTAAGACGGTTCAAGCCAACCAAGAAGG
>OGXZ01000851.1_pt1 | contig 17954 bp, 12 predicted proteins | sample 1576431 | NCBI WGS metagenome assembly OGXZ01 (sample SAMEA3541590, study PRJEB24748) | human gut metagenome | biome: human gut; feature: human-associated habitat; material: faeces | place: China | collected 2012
GGAATATACCGAGTGTGGAAACCCGGCGTTGCGACGGGCACGCATCGACAACGTGGACCTGAGATGGGAGTGGTTCCCCTCGCCGTCGGAACAGGTGCTCGCGGGCGTGTTCTACAAGTATCTGCGCGACCCTATAGAGCAGGTGTTCGTGACGTCCGACTCGAAAATGGTGACAGGCTCCAACACCTATTACCAGCCGCAAAACCTCGGCAACGCCAAGAACATGGGCTTCGAGGTTGACGTGGTGAAGTTTATCCGACATTTCGGTCTGAAAGCCAACTACACCTACACCCACTCGTCGATAACCACAAGCAAGCGACAGTATAAGCCGGGCAGCGCCGAGTTTGAGCAGGGTGTGAAGCAGACACGACCGCTCGTAAACCAGGCTCCACACACCGCCAACCTGTCGCTGCTCTACCGTGGCACCACCTACGGATGGAACGCGCAGCTCGCCGCCTCATACACAGGCACCCGCCTGGCCATCGTGTCGCCATTCAAGGATGCCGACCAGTGGGACAAGGGCACCTTCGGCCTCGACCTCAGTGCCGAGAAGCGATTCGCCTGCGGCCTCAGCATCTTCCTTAAAGCCAACAACCTCACCGACACGAAGCGCGAACGCTACATCAAGACGGTGAACGAGAGTAACCTGCAGTATGAGGGTCAGAAGACCGACCGCACCGTCGTGGGAACCTACCACTATGGGCGGACACTGCTCATCGGAATAAGGTATAGCCTCTAAAAAAACAAGACATCATGAACAAAACCATAACCCGCCTTGCCATAATAGCAGCAACGGCAATGCTCGCCACAGCGTGCGAGACAAACAACATAAACCCCTACGACTATGCCGACCCCGACAGCGGCGCTGGCACAGAACAAGGATCGGCCGACGTGGTGAACACGGCGTTGGCGCAATATCCCAAAGGCTCCATCGTCTGGACACACGACACCACGCTCACAGAGAGCGTGGAGATCGCTGAAGGGGCATCGCTCTACATCGAGCCGGGCGTCACCGTGACGTGCAAGGCCGACGTGCAGGTGCCCGTAGAGCTGGTGGTGCTCGGCAACCTCTACTGCATGGGCACGGCAGAAAAGCCCGTGGTCTTCACCTCTGACCTGAAGAAGCCGGCATCATGGGGCGGCATAGTGTGCGGTTACAACTCGCAGGAGGTGGTGCTCGCACATGTAGACCTCGCCTATGCAGGAGCAACGTCCACCGAGTCGTCGCCGTCGTTCCAGAACAAGCTCTACAAGACCACCATCGACGGTGGTCTGCCAGCCTTCCATTTCTGCAACACAAACGGCAGACTCGCCATGGTGGGATGCTTCATGCACGACAACTATAACGACCAGACCTACTTCGGCGGCGGACAGGGCGTGATCTACGACAACATCATGGCTGACAGCGGCAACGCCGCCGACGGCGGAGAGGGCATAAACATAAAGGCCGGATGCAAAATGGATGTGGCGAACAACGTTCTCTACAACATCTGCACAAACGGATTCAAGCTCTCAAACCAAGGCAACAGCGAGACGGTGCCCCTCTCTCAGGTTGTGGCCTACAACAACACCATCGTCAACTGCGGATGGCGACGCTCAAAAAACAAGAAGGGCGGCAGCGTGTGGATAGAGAAGGCGATAGCTCCCGTGTTTGTGGGTAACCTGATCTACGACTGCCGATTCGGCATGAAGCAGCCGGCAAAGAACGGGGCCGACATTGCACACTCTACCATAGCACCCAACTATTATTTCGCTTCTACCGAAACAGGCGTGAAGCAGATGGGCCGCGATGCTGCCATGGCGGTGTGGAGCGACCTCGACATAAAGAGCACTGTGGCGGGCGACAAGGACCCGCTGTTCACCGCCTTCGCGCAAAACCCGAAGATGAACATCAACTGCGAGGTCGACGACACCGAAAAGGGCGCTCCCCTGCCCTTCGACCGCTCATGGTCGTTCCGTCTGAAGGCCGGCAGCCCCGCTCTCACAGGAGCGCCCGTCGACGTTCAGCAAGTCTTCCCCAAAGGTCTCGCCTTCATCGGCATGAAGAAGGTGATCTTCAACAACACCAACGAGGACCAAGACTACCGCTTCTGCGCTCCTGCACCAACAGCAAGGTTTGGAGCGGAACTGTAGACAGATGTGAGGGGCTGACATTCAACCGTGCTGGGAGCTAACAATCAACTTTTTTTACCGTATGGACCATTATGGACTTGTTTTGTGTTTCACCTTTTTGTAATTTTGCAAAAGTGTTAATAACGTTTTGTAAAATCTAAAATTTATTATTATGAAACAAGTTGTGAAAAAAGCGTCTTTTATAGCATCTGTCTGCATGGCAGTGCTCTGTTGCATGTCTTGTGGAGGAAGCGATGACCCCGTGTCGCCTGTAACCCCACCCACCCCCGACAAGCCGTCGGCTAAGATGCCTATAAGCATAAGCACCAACATAACACGCGCCACGGAGACAGCGTTTGAGAGCGGCGACAAGGTGGGCCTGTTTGTTGTGAACCGCAATGCCGATGGCTCGCAAGCAGCCCTCTTCACCACAGGCAACTATGTGGACAATATGCTCTACACCTACACCAACGTGTGGACACCAGCCACCGAGATATACTGGAAAGACAATAAGACACACGCCGACTTCTACCTCTACTACCCCTACCGCAAGCAGGTGGAGAGCGTAACGGCTATGCCCTTCAGCACCAAGGCCAACCAGAGCGCCGAGGCCGACTATAAGGCTGGCGACCTGCTCGTAGGCTCTACGCTCAATGCTGCTCCTTCAACCGAGGCCGTGCGCATTGAGGCTAAGCACATCATGAGCCGGGTAGACATTCGCCTCAAGCCAGGCGCTGGCTTTACTGAAAGCTCGCTGGCCGCCGCCAACGTGAAGGTGAGCCTGAACAACATCAAGACATCAGCCACCGTTGACCTCGCCACAGCCACAGCCACGGCCACAGGACAGGCATCTGCCATAACACCCTACAACGACGGATCGGCCTACCACGCCATCATCGTGCCGCAGCAGGTGGCACAGTGTAACCTCATCACCGTGAACGTGAATGGGCGCGACTTCAATCTGCCTAAGGCCTTCACCTTCCAGAACGGCAAACGCCACACCTTTACCGTAACGCTCGATAAGACCAGCAGCGGCGTGAACGTAACCATCGGTGCATGGGAGAACGATGGCAACGACAACGGAGGATCGGCTATTTAAGGGAAAAGTGAAAAGAGAAAAGTGAAAAATCCTATTGCTTATTTCCTCGTAAAGTAAAGTGAAAATTGAAGAGTGAAGAGGGAAAAAGGAAGAAATAAAAAAGGTATTGTCCGTTAACTTCCATCCGCCTTAGGCGGATTAACTTCCATTACCTTCCAATAACTTCCTTTAGGTTAGGTATTGTCCGTTAACTTCCATCCGCCACAGGCGGATTAACTTCCATTACCTTCCAATAACTTCCTTTATTATACACAAACCCAAACGGCTGTTTTATGAACAAGAATCACAAAAACACAATAATATATCTGGCTGCTATGGTTGTTGCCTTGCTGCTTGGCGCCTGCTCCGACGACATGTTTGAAGAGGGTGAACAACAGCACAGCAACGACCGTATACAGCTCTCTGGCGACATCGACCAGCTGGCGGTGACGCGCGTCAACGACAACGGCTTCTGCAACGGCGACGTGATGGGCGTGTACATTGTCGATTATGACGGCGGCACACCAGGCACGCTGAAGGCCAGCGGCAACCGTGGCGACAACGTGCGCCACACGTTCGATGAGCCTAACTATAGGTGGAACTCGGCCTACGACCTCTACTGGAAAGACAAGCACACCCACATCGACGTGTACGGATATTATCCGTTTGCCGACCCCGAGAGCGTGGACGACTACCAGTTTGAGGTGAAGCGCGACCAGAGCAAGCCTTCTGAGAACGGCGAGATGGGCGGTTACGAAGCCAGCGACTTTCTGTGGGGAAAGGTGGCTGACGTGGCGCCTACCACCAGTGTGATACGTCTGCCCATGAAACACCGTATGGCCAACGCCCGCGTGACGCTGGTTGAGGGTAGCGGCTTTGCTGCAGGCGAATGGGCTGGAACAGAGAAAACCGTGCTGGCCCCCAACCTGATACGCAAGGCCAGCATCAATCTGGCCGACGGCACCGTGACCGCCAACGGCAGCGTGGAGGCCACGGCCACCATGCCATCGCGCTCGGGCAACGAGTGGCGTGCCATCGTGGTGCCGCAGACCGTAAAGGCTGGCGTAACGCTGTTCAGCATCACCATAGGCGGTGTGCCCTATAAGTTTGCCAAGAACGAGGCGTTTACCTATATGCCCGGCAAGATGAGCAATTTCTCTATTCGCGTAGACAAAAAAGCGGGTAGCGGACAGTATCAGCTCACGCTCATCAGCGAGAGCATCACACCGTGGGAGAACGACCTCGTGAGTCACGATGCCACGGCAAAAGAGTATGTGGTGGTAAACTGCCCGACGGCTGGAGGACTGAAGGATGCCATTGCAGCGGCTAAGCTCGACTATACCAAAGTAACCAATCTGAAGATTACGGGCGAGATTAACGACATCGACTTCAATTTTATGAACTACAGCATGAATGCGCTGGCGGCATTGAACCTGAAAGAGGTAACCTTAGCGAAGTCGGGAACAATTAATCCTGGAGAAAAAGACGAAATCCCCATGGGGGCCATGCAATGCACTAAGCTGAACTATCTTGTCTTGCCAGACAGGTTGAAGGGCATCCGTTCAAATGCGTTCTACAGGTGTAAATACCTGGTAGGCTCATTGGTTATACCCGAAGGTGTGAAGGTAATACAAACTAGTGCCTTTTGTGGTTGTTCCAGCCTGGATGGAACCCTGACACTGCCATCAACATTGAAAGAAATAGGTGGTAGTGCCTTTGCCGCTTGTTCTTCTCTCACTGGAAATCTTTCTTTGCCAGAAGGCTTAGAGAAAATAGGCGACAATGCATTCGCAGGCTGCAGTGGGTTTTATGGAGAACTGCATTTGCCCAATTCATTGAAAGAAATAGAATCTTGGGCTTTTGCCACCTGTCAAGGCATAACAGGGTCTTTAACGATTCCACAAGGAATAACAAAAATAAATGATTATACATTTGCTGATTGTGGTTTCAACGGCAATTTGTATCTCCCAGACGGAATAACTGACATTGATGGACATGCTTTTACTTCCTGCGGATTCAGAGGCGAACTCGTATTGCCTAAAAACTTGAAAACAATTGGTGACGGTGCCTTTGCTAGTTGTAGCTTTTCTGGAACTTTGCATCTGCCTTCCACCTTGTTGTCAATTGGTGAAAGTGCTTTCTTCTACAACGACCAGCTGACAGGCACGTTGGAAATTCCTGAGAAAATAACGAGCATAAAATCATCGGCTTTTATCAATTGCTCTCAGATCGAAGGCTTAGTTCTCCCTGCCAATTTAGAGACAATATACAACAATGCATTCAAAAACTGCTTCGGCATCGGCTCCATCGTCTGTAAGGGTGCCTACCCAGCCTATGTAAAGAGCGGAGCTTTTGACGGTGTGCCGAAAGACAACTTCACCGTAGAGGTGCCCGAATCGGCCGTGGCACAATATCAGACGGCTGTAGGGTGGAACGAGTTTAAACGCATAGCCGCCCACCACGAGTTAGTGTGCCGCCCCTCTATAGCTTGCGCCTTGGCCACAGAACATAAGCAGAGCCTTATTGTGGATGCCGAGGGCGAATGGGAGGTGGCAAGCAAGCCCGACTGGTGCGAGGTGTCGCCCGCGAGCGGCAACAAGAAGACAAAGGTTACGCTCACCATCAATGCCATGGCCAAGAACGGAACCAGCCGTGAGGGCAAGGTGGTGTTCCGCCTGAAAGATGAAGACTACACCCACGAGTGCCGCGTAAGCCAGTATGGCTACGAGTATGGCGAAGACCAGTGGCTCACCCTGCAGAAGGCCACGAAGGGCAAGAAAGGCGGCATCAACATTGTGCTGCTGGGCGATGGCTACGACGCAAAGAGCATTGCCGATGGCAGCTATCTCAAGACCATGAAACAGGAGATGGAGTATTTCTTCGGTCTAGAGCCTTACACCACCTACCGTGGCTACTTTAATGTTTACACGGCCTTCCCCCTCTCTACCGAAAGCGGCGTGGGCACGGTGAACACCATACGCTACAACCGCTTCAACACCACCTTTACGGGTGGCGTGAAGTTGAAGGCCGACTATGACGAGATATTTGCCTACGCCCTTAACGCACCCACGGTAACCAAGGACAACCTGAACCAAACGCTCATCATCATGGTGCCCAACACTACCGAGTATGGCGGCATGACGCAGATGTGGACCAGCGGTGCGGCCATAGCCTTCTGCCCGCTCAGCACCTACAGCTATCCGCTCGACACACGAGGCGTGGTACAGCACGAGGCGGGCGGCCACGGCTTCGGCAAGTTGGGCGACGAGTATATCTACCACAACGCCTTTATAGACAACTGCCATTGTACGGATGGCTGCGATCACGGGTCTGCCTTCAACATGTACAAGGCCCTCGGCTGGTACGAAAACCTTTCTTTCACGGGCAAGATGCAGAGCGTGCCCTGGAGCCACCTCATCTTCGACCCGCGCTACAGCGACCTTGTCGACATATACGAGGGTGGCTATATGCACAGCCGTGGCGTGTTCCGCTCAGAGCAAAACTCGTGCATGAACAACAACATTCCTTATTACAGCACCATCAGCCGCGAGAGCATCGTGAAACGCATCAAGCGCTATGCTGGCGAGACCTACTCGTTTGAAGATTTTGTGAAGAACGACAAGCGCGAGGCTGGCAACGTGACACGCAGCACAGGCAGGAGCGGCAGTGTGGGCAACGTAAACAGCGGCATGCACCAGCACGCGCCCGTGATACACAGAGGCAACCCGCTGAACATGTCAAAGGTAAGGAAGCATCGCTAAGAGTGGAGATATTCGACAAAAAATGTGTAATTTTGCAAAAGCATGAACAGATGAACAGACACAAGATAAGCTGCTTCGGTCTGGCTCTTGCCCTGCTGGGCTTGGTGGCCTGTTCCGACGACGGCGAACAGCAATATAAGGATGCAAGGCACACGCCCATGACATTCACGGTGACGCACCCAAGCCAGACGCGTGCCACAGCAACCGACTTTGAGAACGGCGACCGCATAGGCCTGTATGTGGCACAAGCCGATGCACCGCTGGAGATAGGCGGCAACCTGGTGAACAACGAGGCGCTGACCCACAACGGCAGCAGTTGGACCGCCGCACGAACGCTCTATTGGGACGACGGCACCTATAACGCCTATGCCTACTATCCCTACATGCAGGGTGTGAGCAGCATCGACGACCAGCCCTTCAGTGTGGCCACTGACCAGAGCACGGCCAAAACAGGAACAACGCCCGGCGGCTACGAGGCCAGCGACCTGCTCTTTGCCACCACCAAGGGCATAAAGGCATCGGCATCGCCAATAAGCCTGACGTTCAAGCACATAATGAGCAAGATAAAGATAAGGCTCATTAAGGGCGAGGACTTTGAGGGCGAGATGCCAGCAACAGCAGATGTCTACATCCACAACACCGTGCCGACGGCCACCGTAGACCTTCAGGCAGGCGTGGCTACACGCTATGTCAAAGGCACGCGCCAAACCATAAAGGCGCAACAGGAAGGAGCCTACTCCTACTCGGCCATCGTCGTGCCGCAGCGTGTAGAAAACCGCCAGCCGCTTGTAGAGGTGGTGATGAAGGGCGTGAGCTACATGTATGAGAGCAAGTTTGTGTTCAAGCCCGGCGTGGAGCATCTCGTAAACCTCGTCATAACCAACAATCCCGACAAGATAAAGATTGAAATTGGCGGCGAGGTTGAAAACTGGAAATAAACAGGTGGCTAACGTTATGCCTTCTTAAGGATCATAGCAAGCCTTCTTGAGGCTCATAGCAAGCCTTCTTGAGGCTCATAGCAAACCTTCTTGAGGCTCATATCGGCCTTCTTGAAGCTCATAGCAACCTTCTTGAAGCTCATATCGGCCTTCTTGAGGCTTAACGTTTAGCCCCTGTTTAACAGACATTGAATGAAGAAAAGAATTTATATATTGTCAGCCCTTGTGCTGATTCTCTCCATCTGGGCAGTGGCTTTACGGCTGCTGCCCTTTGGAGGTTATAAGAACGTTGCCTCAGAAACGAGCTACGGCGTGAGCGAAGGCATGCAGCTGGTGGAGCAGACCACACCACAGGGTGAACGCCAATGGATGGTGGAGGATGCCGACGGCAACATTCTGTTCCGCATACCGCTGCGCGGATGTCTCTTGGACACGCGCTTCCGCGAGGGTCGTCTGGCGTTCCGCGAGGTGGCAACAGGACGCGAAGGATTCATTGACAGTCATGGCATGGTGACCTTCGAAAGTAAGGCTGATGACGTAAAGACAGGACTGGGTGCCGTGCCTGAAGACCGTGCGGCAAGCATGGACAACGCACAGGGAGAAGCCGCGGGCAATGGGGCAAGCACGCAAGCGAGCACATCGCCGTCATTGTCGGCTGCCCACACCGGGGCGCATGGAGGCCAGCCCTTGCCTGCTGCCGACATAAGAAGGATGGCGAAAGGCAGTCCGTTCTACGCCGAGGCAGCAAAAATCTTGAAGGGACATCTCACCGAGACCGATGCCGCGAGCAGACGACAGATCCTCAACTACTGTGAGCATCTGCGCACGGCATACACCTCCAAGGACATCGACTTCCTGCGTCAGGTGTTCAGCGACAACGCCCTGATAATTGTCGGCAACGTGGTGAAGACGTCGAAGGAGACGGGGCGCGTGTCGGCAGACAGCCGCGTGAGCTACGCCCTCCACACCAAGCGCGACTATCTGGCCCGCCTAACCAAGGTGTTTGCTGCAAACAGGCAGGTCGACGTGCGCTTCTCCGACTTCCACATCATGCGACACCCAACGAAAGACGGCATCTATGGCGTGTCCTTGCGCCAACGCTACCACAGCGACCGCTATGCCGACGACGGATACCTGTTCCTGCTGTGGGACTTCCGCAACGCCGCCATGCCGCTCATCCATGTGCGCACATGGCAACCGTCGGCCACGGTGGAGGGGAGCGACGGCGTGATCGACATTTCCGATTTTAATCTTGAATGAAAGATATGAAAACAAACTGGGGACAGAACAGGACAGAACGTCCGACAACGGCTCTGCACAGGCTCATCATCATGATTCTGTGCCTCTGCGCCATGCCGTGCGAAACGTTGCGTGCCGCAACACCGGCAGACAGCACCTTCACGGTGGAGAGTTTCCGCAAACTGCCCACCGACGTGAGCGCATTCATCGATGCCGTGCGCGACCTTAACGGCGAGGCATGCGCCCTTATAAAGGTTGTTGGACCATCCGACTTTGCGTTCTCCTCGCCCCTCGGCATCGTGAAACGTAGCGACCAGGTGGGCGAGATATGGCTCTATCTGCCTAAAGGCACGAAGCAGATAACCATAAAGCATCCGAAATGGGGCGTGCTGCGCAACTGGCAGTTGGGCATGAAGCTGGAGAGCCGCATGACCTACGAGCTGCGTCTGCGCACACCTCTGGCAACCGTTGTGGAGAAGCACGACACGATAGTGTACACGCAAACGGTGGTGGACACGGTGAAGGTGGTGCCACAACGTCGCGTGGTGCCGGTGCATGGCTATGCCCTGCTCACCGCCTCGCTACACACCGACGGCCCCTCATGGGGCGTGATGCTGGCCGTGATGCGTAAGGTGGGCGCCTACCTGCATGTAAGCACCAACCTACATTCGGCACAAAGCACCACGGGCAGCTGTCTGCGCGACGGCACGCTGACCGACGGTTCGCGCAAACCTTATTTTACAGGACGCACGCAGAACGCCGCCTATAGCATGACGGCGGGCCTGATACACCGCGTGGGCAACCACATCGACATCTTCGAGGGCGTGGGCTATGCACGCAAGACCACAGCATGGCAACTGACCGACAGCGAAGGCGGCGGCTGGCTGCGCAACGAAAGCCTGTCACACAAAGGGGTGAGCGGCGAGCTGGGCGTGATAGCGACAATAGGCAAGCTGAGCATCAGTGCCTCGGCCCTGACCATCGGCGGCAAGCAATGGCAAGGATGCATAGGCGTGGGCATACGCTTGGGCAAGGCCAAGGTGGTGATGAAACCTTATAAACAGCGGTAGGATGATGAAGACAGGCGACATTGAAAATACAGGAACATGGCTGGGGGCGGCTCTCTTGGCAAAGCTGGGTTCATCCCTCACGAAATGGTCAGATAAGGCTCTCACGGCTGGGTTGGCAAAGGTCCTCTCGGCTGTGCTGTGCGTGCTGGGCCTGGCATCGTGCAGCAGCGACAAGCCCGACAACTTTGAGCCTCAGCTCCAGACCTTGGAGGCCATAGACATTACGCGCAACGAGGCAACGATGGTGGGGCAATGCCACACCACAGGGTCTACGGAAATGCCCCAACTGTGGTTCTGCTACGGAGATGATCCGTCCATGAGCCAAAAGACAGCGGTGCTGACCCCTGCCGACAACAACGGGGGCAAGCCCGACGGCACAGTGGTCTATCGTCTGAACCAACTGACGCCCAGCACCACCTATTATTATAAGCTACAGGGCGGCAGCGGCAACATTGTGCTGTCGGGCGAACAGTTGAGCTTTACCACACAACCCAACGCGAAACCGACGGCGGGCGAGGTGACGGTGCTGGGCATCAGTCCGCTGAGCGCCATCGTGAGCTACAGCATCAGCGAAACAGGCGGCGACCCCATAACTGAAAGCGGATGCTACCTGTCACGACAAGACGGGGGAACAATGGGCGACGCAACAACAAGCACCGGCTCAACAAAGAGCGGCTCAACGAGCAATGGCTTCGTGAGCACCGGCTCCGGCAAAACCATCAAGCTGGTGCAGACCGGCGATGCCGACGACAACGGCATGTTCCGTCTGCGCATAGGCGGATTGCAGCCAGAAGTGGCTTACAGCATACGTCCCTTTGCTGCAAACAAGAACGGCGAGGATGTGGGCGAAGCAGTTTCCTTCGTCACAACATCGACATCAATAATAAACGATGCGGGACAGCTGACCGAGCTTGTTGGCGACGACAAGTACAGCTTCACCACCTTGTCTATTGCGGGGTTCTTGAACGGCGATGACCTGCGCACGCTGCGCGACATGGCAGGATGCGACAACGAAGGCAAAGCCACCGCAGGACAGCTGTCAGACATTGACCTGTCGGGAGCGCAGATTGCGGAAGGCGGCAAGGCGTATGCCGAGGGCCACTTCACACAGACCAACGTGGTGGGCAAAGCCATGCTTGCCTCATGCGAGAAGCTGAAGCGCATTGTGCTGCCGTTGCAGACAACAAAGATAGAGGCCGATGCCTTCAGAAACTGCTCTTCGCTACACACCATTGAGGTGCCTACGTTGGTGGAAAGCATTGAGACATCGGCGGGATGCACCGCCTTATCCGAGATCAACGTGCAGGCTGGCAACAGCCATTACAGCAGCAAGGACGGCGTGCTGCTCAGTGGCGACGGCAAGAACATTCTGTGGTTCCCCATGGGCAAGGAAGGCGAGTACACGCTGCCCTCAACGGTCACGACGGTGGGCGACTATGCGTTCCGCAACTGCCGGATAGAGACGTTCCATTTTGCCGACGGCCTGACATCTATAGGCAAGTATGCGTTCTATAACAGCAGCGTGAAGGAGGTGTCGTTACCCTCTACCGTCAAGCAGATACCGACAGGACTGTTCCAGAAATGTGCTGACCTCACCACGGTGCATCTTGGCAAGAACACCGAAATGTTGGGCGACTATGTGTTCGACGGCTGTCCGATCACCAACCTCTACATCTCTGCCCCAACGCCGCCCTACTGCTCAAACAACACGTTTGCCTCGTCAGGCAATAACATCTTCTCCACCTGCCGCGTGCATGTGCCTAAGAACCGCAGAATCTATTATAGAGGTGACATGATATGGGCACAGTTCAAGAGAATAGTTGAGGAAGAGATTTTAAAGGCAAAAAGGCTGGCGCCTTGAAAAGGGAAAAGTGAAGAGTGAAGAGTGAAGAATTCAATAGCCCTGACTATTTAAGGGAAAAAGAAAAAAGAAAAAAGAAAAAAGAAAAAAGAAAAAAGGGAAAATCAAAATTCGAAAATTCAACATCGGCTGAAAGCCGATAATTCAACATTCAAAATTCAAAAATCAACATTCCTATAGCGGGGGTGGGGCTTTAGATTCTAAATTTCCATGCAAATAAAAAAAACTTGTAGCTTAATCATAGCAACGCTTTTTATTGTGGTCGGGGTGTCGTGCTCAAACGGCGACAGCCCTGACGGACCCGACGTGCCTGTAACGCCTGTGGGGCAGACGGTGTTTATGTTCTTCCCATGGAGCAACAGTCTGCTTTCCGATTTCAGACGAACGGTAGAAGACATGCAGACGGTTGTGGCTCAACGCTCTATGAAAGACGAGCGCATCATGGTGTTCATGGCAACATCGGAGCGCGAGGCGGTGCTCTTCGAACTGAAAAAGCAGAACGGACGATGCCTCACCGACACGCTGCGACGCTACAGCGACCGCCCGTTCACATCGCGCCAATGGCTGACATCGCTCTTTTCTGAGGTCATGACGCTGGCTCCCGCCTCGCGCTACGGCATGGTAGTGGGATGCCACGGACTGGCATGGGTGCCCGTACAAGGACAACGAAACGCACAGAAAAGACTTGGCTCACAAGAAAGGATAGATGAAGAAGATAACCTATATAAGAAAGAAAGGATAGATAAGGAAGGGGACGACCTCATGCACTTTGAGGTTCAAGGCCCCGTGACCACGCGCTTCATTGGCGGAACATACCCCGAAACGCAGATAGAGACCACCGACCTGGCAAACGCCATGGCCAACGCCGGCTTCCACACCGAGTATATTCTCTTCGATGCCTGCTACATGTCGTCGGTGGAAGTGGCATACGAGTTGAAAGACGTAACCCATTATCTCATAGCCAGTCCGACAGAGGTGTTAAGCTACGGCTTCCCCTACATCACCATGGGCAAGCATCTGCTCGGAACGCCCAACTACAAGGGCATTGCCGACAGCTTCATAAGCTTCTACTCGTCTTATAATCTGCCCTACGGAACCGTGGCTGTGACCGACTGCACACAGCTCGATGCCTTGGCTGCCATTGCACAACAGATCAACGCGGCTGACGCAGAACAGCTTGTCCCCAACGGCGTGCAGATCATGGACGGCTACAGCCCTACCCTCTTCTACGATCTCGGACACCTCATGTCGCTAAAAGACGCTGGCACCGTGCTGACCGCTGCCTTTGCCGAACAGATCGAAAAGACGGTGCCTTACAAGGGCCACACCGGCCAATATTTCACGACATTGAAGGACGCACCCGTCGACATAAAGCACTATTCGGGCTTGAACACCTCACAGGGTAGCCTCAACCACATGGCAGACAGATTAAGCGAGACGGCATGGTATAAAGCCACCAATTAAGCAGGTAAAAACAGCGCAAACAAGGAGGCAAAACAACATAAAGCCCGAACACATCGGCACATTATATTTTATTAACCACCCAACCCAATAAATTTCCGCGTTAAAGTTCTTTTATATTCTTTTAAATGAGTAACTTTGTCGCATTATTTATTTTAGATGTTATTTTAGATGAACGTAATTACAAAGACAGTTTCTTTGCCTGATGGAAGAACCATCAGCATTGAGACCGGGAAAGTGGCAAAGCAGGCTGACGGAAGTGTTGTACTGCGTATGGGCAACACCGTACTTCTCGCCACTGTTTGTGCCGCAAAAGATGCAGTTCCCGGAACCGATTTTATGCCTTTGCAGGTAGACTACAAAGAGCAGTATTCAGCAGCTGGACGTTTCCCCGGTGGATTCACAAAGCGTGAAGGCAAGTCAGGCGACAACGAGATCCTCACATCTCGTCTCGTAGACCGTGTGCTCCGTCCGCTGTTCCCCTCAAACTACCATGCCGAGGTTTATGTGAACATCATGCTCCTCAGCGCCGACGGCGTTGACCAGCCCGATGCTCTTGCAGGATTTGCAGCTTCAGCCGCTATGGCTTGTTCAGATATCCCCTTCGAATGTCCCATCTCTGAGGTGCGCGTAGCACGCATCAACGGCGAGTATGTCATCGACCCGACCTTCGAGCAGATGAAAGATGCCGACATGGACATCATGGTAGGTGCTTCTGCCGAGAACATCATGATGGTGGAAGGCGAGATGAAGGAGGTTTCAGAGCAAGACATGATCGGTGCTCTGAAGGCTGCCATGGCAGCTATCAAGCCCATGTGTGAGCTCCAGACAGAGCTTTCAAAGGAGCTTGGCACCGACGTTAAGCGCGAGTATTGCCATGAGGTGAACGACGAGGACCTGCGCCAGCAGATGAACACCGAGCTTTATCCCAAGGCTTACGACGTGACAAAGCAGGCTCTTGAGAAGCAGGCACGCCAGGAGGCTTTCGACAAGATTCTTGCCGACTTCCAGGAGGCATACGATGCCGCACACACCGACCTCAGCGAGGACGACCTGGAGGAGAAGCATGCAGAGATGGAGCGCTACTATCACGACGTTATGCGTGACGCCATGCGCCGTTGCATCCTCGACGAGGGCATTCGTCTCGATGGCCGCAAGACCGACGAGATCCGTCCTATCTGGTGCGAGGTTTCTCCGCTGCCCATGCCTCACGGAAGCGCCATCTTCACCCGTGGCGAGACACAGAGCCTCTCTACCTGTACGCTCGGCACAAAGATGGACGAGAAGCTCGTTGACGACGTGCTCGAGCGCGGCTACCAGCGTTTCCTCCTCCACTACAACTTCCCTCCGTTCTGCACAGGCGAGGCTAAGGCTCAGCGCGGCGTAGGCCGTCGTGAGATCGGTCACGGCCACCTGGCATGGCGCGGTCTGAAGGGACAGATTCCTGAAGATTTCCCCTACACCGTGCGTCTGGTGAGCCAGATCCTTGAGTCGAACGGCTCTTCATCAATGGCTACCGTATGTGCCGGCACACTCGCCCTCATGGACGCTGGTGTACCTATGAAGAAGCCCGTCAGCGGCATCGCTATGGGTCTGATCAAGAACCCCGGCGAGGAGAAGTATGCTGTGCTTAGCGACATCCTTGGCGACGAGGATCACCTGGGCGACATGGACTTCAAGACCACCGGTACCCGCGACGGCTTGACAGCAACACAGATGGACATCAAGTGCGACGGTCTGAGCTTCGAGATCCTGGAGAAGGCTCTCATGCAGGCAAAGGCTGGACGCGAGCACATTCTCAAATGCATCACCGACACCATCGCTGAGCCTCGTGCAGAGCTCAAGCCTCAGGTTCCCCGCATCGTTCAGATCGAGATTCCTAAGGAGTTTATCGGTGCTGTCATTGGCCCTGGCGGAAAGATCATCCAGCAGATGCAGGAGGAAACCGGCGCTACCATCACCATCGACGAAACCGACGGCGTGGGCAAGGTGCAGGTATCAGCTCCCAACAAGGACGCCATCGACGCTGCCCTTGGCAAGATCAAGGCTATCGTTGCCATTCCCGAGGTGGGCGAGGTGTACGAGGGTACCGTTCGCTCAATCATGCCTTACGGCTGCTTCGTAGAGATCATGCCGGGCAAGGACGGATTGCTCCACATCTCTGAGATCGACTGGAAGCGTCTGGAGACTGTAGAGGAAGCCGGCATCAAGGAAGGCGACAAGATCAAGGTTAAGCTCATGGAGATTGACCCGAAGACAGGCAAGTATAAGCTCTCACACCGCGTGCTTCTTGAGAAGCCCGAGGGTTACGTTGAGCGCGAGCGCCGTCCCCGTGGCGACCGTCGTCCCCGCGGCGAGCAGCGTCACAACGAGGACTAAGCCTGACGCTTGCTGACAACAACTCTGATTTGTAGATTTCAAAATCAGCATAAACACACAAGCTCCCCGCACATGCTCACAAGGCACGGTGCGGGGAGCTTTTTTTTATTTTTCATTTGTGAACCATTATGAACTTGCTATAATAATATTTTTTTCTTACTTTTGCAAAAAGTTTAGTTTTACACCTCAACGGTTTGGAATCTAACAAATTATGAACACGCCTGAGATTGAGGAGCTGAAAAAGCTCATAGAAGAAAAATATGGAAAGAAGTTGTCGACAACGACCGACTTCGACGAGTTCTCGCTCTTTCTGCAACGAAAGAACGACATCAACGTGTCGTCATCAACGCTCAAACGCCTTTATGGATATGTGGGCGACAGTCATAAACCACGCGTCGTGACGCTCAACGCCCTCGCCTCCTACTTGGGACATAAAGACTATGCCTCGTTCGTGACATGGCTGAAGAAGAGCACACGCTACAACTCGTCATTCTTCGATGCCAACCAGCTGGTGAGCAACGATCTGACAACAGGCGACGTTGTAGAGATAGGATGGGCGCCAAACCGTCTGCTGCGCCTTGTCTACAACGGCAACAGCATCTTCCGCGTCATAGAGACGCAGAACAGCAAGCTTAAGGTGGACGACATCTTCACAACTGGCTGTTTCATACACGGACAGCCGCTTTACCTCGCCTACATTGAACGCGATGGGGAACGCACACCGCCCTTCGTGGCAGGCCGCAACGGCGGACTGACCATTGTGAGAAAACTCTACGTTTGAGCTTTGGCAGAAGCAGCATTTGAACATTGGCAGAAGCAGCATTTGAAGCTTTGGCAGAAGCGGCATTTAAGCTTTGGCAGAAGCGGCATTTAAGCATTGCCTATTTTTTTGAGCATCGCCTAACAACAACAACATTATGAACGAATCAGACAACTCTTCTTCGGGATTCATCAAAGACATAAGTAGCGAGATGACATCGGCAGCAGCTTGCATGGACAACGGGTTCAGCAATCTGCAAGAGTGTTATGTCTCCAATTCGGGACCGGCACGCCTGTTCACAGCCATACGCTACGGCAAACGCTTCATGCTGAAATGTCTGAAGACCGATTATTCTCTCACCCCCATCTACCGCCAGGCTTTGCAGAAGGAGTTTGAGATAGGTCTGCAGCTCGACCACCCTTTCATCTGCCGCACCATAGGCATGGAGCAAGTCAAGGGGTTGGGCGACACCATCGTCATGGATTATGTCGATGGCGACACCTTGTACACGCTCATCAAGCGCGGCGCTCTGTCCGCCAAACTGGCAATAAAGATTGTGAACCAGCTGCTCGACGCGTTAGAGTATATGCACGACAAGCAGATTATACACCGCGACCTGAAGCCCGCCAACATTATGATCACACACAAAGGCAAGGACGTGAGGCTCATCGACTTCAGTCTGTCCGACAGCGACGCGTTCTGTGTGCTCAAAGCGCCAGCCGGCACATGTGGATACATTGCGCCTGAACAGCTCAAGAACGAAGGCAAAGCCGATGCCCGCTCCGACATCTATTCGTTAGGAAAGGTGATCGAGGACATGGCCAACGCCACACACAGCCGCACGCTGGCACGCATAGCAGCCGATTGTGCCTGTGCCGATGTCGACAGCCGCCCGTCAAACATCTCTCAGGTGCGGGCGCTCTTGTCGGTGGCACGTCTGCCGTGGCGTCTCTTGACGACGTTGCTGTCTGTTGCCGCCGTCGTGTTGCTGTTGTTCATCGGCTCAACGCTCTTCAACCGCAGCGATGCTGCAACCCACAACACCTTAAGACCAAACACGACAAAGGTCGACACCACCTCTTTGAACAACGGTAACCAGGTGCTCGACCGCAATTATTGGCCGTGAGAGAGCTTAGGCTTGATGAGCACGTCTAAACTTTCGCAAGTGCATAATAAACACATTCCCAAGCAATTATTATCTCAATCGAGCGTCGCCGCGCTCGACTTTATAGCTTTCCAGAGCGTCGCCGAAGGCGGCGAATATCCATAACCGCTGGTTGAGCTGCCGAAGGCAG
>OGXZ01000868.1_pt1 | contig 17803 bp, 21 predicted proteins | sample 1576431 | NCBI WGS metagenome assembly OGXZ01 (sample SAMEA3541590, study PRJEB24748) | human gut metagenome | biome: human gut; feature: human-associated habitat; material: faeces | place: China | collected 2012
TTGGATCAGGCAGTACAGCAGGTAGATGCCGGTGCCGACCTGCTGGACGTAAACGTGGGCATGCCGGGCATTGACGAGAAGGGCATGATGATCCGCACAGTCAAGGCATTGCAGTCGATCGGCGGCACACCGTTGCAGCTGGACTCCACCATTCCGGCGGTCATGGAGGCGGCTCTGCGGGTGTACAACGGCAAGCCCATTGTCAACTCCGTCAACGGCGAAGAAGCTTCCCTGCAAAATATCCTGCCGCTGGTCAAGAAATACGGTGCCGCAGTTGTCGGGCTGACGCTGGACGAAAACGGCATTCCCAAAAAGGCAGCCGACCGGTTTGCCATTGCCAAGCGGATCCTCGACCGTGCCACCGCACTGGGGATTCCGAAACGGGACGTGTACATTGACTGCCTGACTTTGACGGCTTCTGCCGAACAGGACGGTGCCAGGGAAACACTGGAGGCTCTGCATCGAGTCAAGACGGAACTGGGACTGAAAACCGTTCTGGGTGTGTCCAACATCTCCTTTGGTCTGCCGAACCGTGAGGCTGTCACCCGCACATTCCTCACCATGGCTCTGGAAAACGGGCTGGATCTGCCCATTATCAACCCCAACATTGCTTCTATGGCAGAGGCAGTTCGGGCATTCCGGCTGCTCCGCGGCTTTGACGTAAACTGTGCCGCTTTTGTGGAAGCATATGCCAACATGCCCACTGCCACAGCAGCCGCAACGCCTGCTGCGGCGAAGCCTGCCGCAGAAAAGGCTCCGGAAACGTTAGACCTGCCCTATGCCATGTCCCACGGACTGAAAAACGAGGGGGCAAAAATCACTGCCCAGCTGCTGGAAACCACGGATGCCATGGAAGTGGTCAACGAGATTCTGATCCCCGCACTGGACAGTGCCGGAAAGCTGTTTGAACAGGGAAAGATCTTCCTGCCCCAGCTGATTCAGACTGCCAGCGTGGCACAGGCGGCATTCGAAGTCATCAAGACTACCCTGATCGAACGCAATGCGGCTCCGGTCAGCCGCGGTGAAATCGTTCTCGCCACTGTCAAGGGCGATATTCATGACATCGGCAAGAATATTGTACGGGTGCTTCTGGAAAATTACGGCTACACCGTGCTGGACTTGGGGCGTGATGTGCCGTGCCAGCTGGTGGCAGACACCGCAAAGGAACACGGCGTGAAGCTGGTGGGACTGTCGGCACTGATGACCACCACGCTGGGAGCCATGGAAGAAACCATTCAGCTGGTGAAATAGTCCTGTCCGGACTGCAAGATCGTTGTCGGCGGTGCAGTTCTGACTGCGGACTATGCCGAGACTTCTCTATCTCGGTCATTTCCTTGAGTGATATGTTGAATTCATCCACGCCTTTTTTGGCACTGAACAGGTTTTTCGTCCAATCCCAGATTTCATCACCGTACATTACCAGCAGCATGATGCCGGTGGTCATGGCCGTCTGCCAGGAAAAGAGCGAGGACAGGACCTGTTTCCATACCGGTGTGCCTTTCTTGCCTGACTTCTGCAGCTCATCGTATTCCTTACGGGCACGGGCCAGTTCGTCCGTAAAAATCGGCAGGTTGTTGGATATGGCCAGAAAGAACATCTGCGGTCCCATGGCCAAAGAAGGCATTTCACGGGCCATCTGCTGGATGCTGTTGTGAAGCCCGTTGAACTGGCGCTGTGCATTGGGCATGTCTGCAGGGGTGACCTGCACGGATTCCGATTCCTCCTGCAGCAGTTTCAGTTTGCCGCGCAATTCCTCAAGCTGCTTCTCCAGTGCATGGATCTGCGCGATATTGGCACTCTGGTCCAGATTGGGGGCAGCCGTCTCCCCGGCAAGGCGCAGCCTTTCCAGTTCAGCCTCCAGCAGCCTGACGGTATTACGCAGTTCCAGCGCCTCACGTTCGGCCTTGTTCATGCCGGGCGTGAGTTTGTCCTTCATCAAAAATTCAACTTCTACAGGTTTGCTCATTCCAGTTTGCTTTGAAAAAATCCTACTATATCGTTCGCTTCATCCTCGGCGCTGTGTTCCGGTCTGGGAGCACCGTTTCCGCCGCCTTGCTTTTTCCGCACATACCGCGGCGCGTCGCTCAGCATCATGATCAGCGTCTGGTAATTCACCCCATCAAGGATGTAATCCACGCTCCAGCCGGTCGCCGATGCAATCTGCCACACGAAGCCGAAAGGGCTATGGGAACCTTCATACCGGGTTCTTAACTCCCCTTCCTTGCCTGGCTCAGTCTCGGAGTCATCGGGTTCGCCCGCGCTGTCGAGCTGATAATACGCATAAAATCCTTCGTGCCCATCAGACGCTCGAATGTTCGGAACATGGCCGTCAGATAACGCCACTCCACAAAGTTCCGCAGTACCCACGCTGTCACCCCGATGCCCACGTGCCGCGACACGTATCCCCGGCATACCGTATAGGCCAGCAGGCGGCTCACAGCCTTACCATGCTCCGCCACAAAGGCCAGTTCCTCGGTCTTGTCCTTCGGTTGCCAATCGGGTTTGACACCCGTCTTCAGGTATTCCCGCGCCAGCAGAATCTGACCCCGCAGCCTCGGACGCTTCATCGTCACACGCACCTCCACCGGGCGTTTCAGCCACGGAAACTTCCACCTTTTAAGAGGTACGGACACGCCGCTGTCAAGCAGCGCGTCCGCACACTCCATCTCTATCAGTTGTTCCAAACGGTCAGCCATACGTTAGCCCTCCTCACTTTGGAGCGATGCTGCAGCCGCGGCTTCCGCCGGCGGCAGCTTGTACTGCCCCCACTCGTCCGGTATTGCTTCCGTATCGAACACGCCGTAAGGCTGCGAACCGTCCTCCGGCATCGCCACTTCGAGCGTAACCTCTATCTTGGAGGTTTCTGTAAGGGTCAGCTTGCCTGCAGGATTGGAAAGCAGCGTGGCGTTGGGAATCAGTACGCTCTGTCCGGACACGAGGGAGAGTTCCCATGGTCCCTGCATGACAAGCACCTCCGACGGGGCTGTCCAGCCGATCGGAGTTTTCTTTTCCGAGTCTTCTTTCTTATAATGCAGGCTGCCGCCAAGCAGTTTGTGCAGGTTCGAATAGTTCATCTGGATCACATTGAACGTCGGGGCGATGCCGCCGTTACTCTGTGGGATGACCAGCACCGGGGCACCCTGCACCTGTTCGGCCTCGATCTTCGCGGCCTCGGGTTTCTTGCCGCCCAGGTCAAACGAGTTCTTTTCAATATACCCGATTGTGAAATCCTTATACTTTACGGCTCCTATGCCGTACATGAAATTCTTGTTCATCGTTTATAAAGTTTGATGGTTAATAACACACCGGCCAATAAGCCGGCCAATACACCTGTGATAAACGTCCGCATCCGGTTCGGAGGGCGTTTTTCTACTGTTTGAACGTCATTTGAAATTTCGCTCTTGGTTTCGCTACGGATGCGCGCCAGCTCTTCTTCATACCATAGCACCAGCTGCTGCAGACTGTCACACGAGGCTTCGGCCACGATGTTCCCGCTGTCGTCGCTGCCTACGGTCAGATTCGCCTGTCCGCTCTTGCCACGGTACACGGCACCTTCAGGAAGTTTACGGAGGCTGTCCGCAGGTATAGACAGCTTCACCGAACTCGCCGGTATACCCGCCATCACCAGTCCCGCCCGTCGGCTTCCGCTCGCGCTGTCGGCGCTTGCCGATTCCGTCCGGACTTCCCGGTTCATGCTCTTTCGGTGACTCGCGCAACCTGTCAAGCACAGGGCAATCGTCACGATGAGGACAGTTTCCGGCTGTATCAATAGCTTTTCTAAGACGGGCCATCTCGCGCGTATTGCGGGCCAGTTCTTTCTTTGTTTCACAAAATTCATCTTTTAGAGGTTTTACAATATTTTCCATCAAAATGCGGGTGGCATGTTCGGCGTTATCTATGCGCATGGCCTCTGCACCGGCCTCGGCCTTCATCGCTTCCGCTTTCGCTTTTCTCACAGTAGCCCGCAAGGAGCCAATGGTCGCCACCGTACCAACCAGGCCGCCGCCAAGGATAATGTTCATAAATTCGCTCAAGTCCATACCACCCGGTTTTATTATTGATTAATACCTATTTCTTTCAACCATTCCTGCACATCGAAGCTCGGACAGGCTTTCGCTGCCAGTTCGTTGTGTCCTATAATGCGTACATCAGGGAATTTCCGATGAAAATCCTTCACATACTTCTCCAGTGCCTTTTTCTGGCAGCCAGTGCGGGTGTCTTTCGGGGTCTTACCGTCTTTTTCCACGCCTCCGGCATACACGATGTGACGGCTTACACTGTTATATCCTTTGGCTCCGTTGGTCACTTCCCAAGGGTCCACCTGTGCATCCTCATTGTTTTCTACCAGACGTTCCACGCCTCCGTTCAGGTGGAACAGGTCGGTATAGCCAACCTGCTTCCATCCTCTTCCTCCCTGGGCAACCGGAGAAGTATGCCATTTGCGGATGTCCGCCGATGATACCTCACGCCCCTCCGGGGTTGCCGTACAGTGTATTACCAGATATTTCAACTTTGCCATAATCATCATGCTTGATAGCCGCTCATCATTACCACTCCGGCATCCTCTTTCTTGGGCATGCAGATGAAGTAATGGCGGAAGTTAATCAGGTTACGCTGGTTCAACGGGTCATTCTTTGACTCGGAATAATACATCTTGGTAGAACCTGTTGCCTTGAAAACCCTCTGTTTGTAGAAGGCAAATGAACACGGAAATTCACCGGCTTCTGCCGTTGTACCCAATGCCTTCTTCACTCCGGCTGTAGTATAAAGCGGGTTGTTGCCATACTCGTAGATTTCAAAGCCGTAAAGGTTACCTACCTTGCCGCTGTTGCGGTCAATATTGTACTGTTCACGGAATGCCTGGCTGGTCAGCAGCAGGTCATTCACATGGTCGGGGCAAAGCACCAGTCTGCGGCCGTCTGACGGTACGCGCAGGTTGTCAAGGGCACGCTTCATTTCCACAAGGTCATTCACGGTAAGGCGCAGACGGTTTGTAGCCGGATCTTTCTCGCCGGTAGTCTTAAGCACCGGAGTAGTTTCCGTATTTTTGTTCGCACAAAGCGCATGGGCCGCCTTGGTAAACTTCGCATCATTGATACTGTTGGCATGTCCCTCTTTCACACGGGCGGTCTTGTCATAGCTGATGGCATAAAGCTCATCGTCTGTAATCGGCGTAGCCTTGGTCTGGAATTTGTCCAGCTTGATGGCAATATCCTTGTCTTCCAAAGCCTGCACATCAATCGGATAGGTTTTATTGTTTATCAAGACATCCGGATCTACACCAACTTCTACCAGGTGAATCACATCGTTATTCACGATACTGCTTTGGTCGGGGATTCCTGACAGCCAGGTTCCTTCCAGTCCGGCACGGAGCACCTTAACAAGTTCCCCTGTCCAGATTTCCGTATAAACCCCTTCACGGAGTATTGAAGTACTTTGCGGGGCCATTCCCATAAAGGCTGCCACCGCATTCATTCCCACAGCTCCGGCCACCGGAGAGAATCCCAATACCGAAGCACACACGACACCTGTCAGCGTATTGAACAGAAGTGCCGTCAAAAGCATTACAATTTTTCCCATTTTCTTCATTTTAAAGGTTTTCAAATTTCACAGGTCATGCCGTATTCAGCCTTGTACAGGCGCTTGTACTCCTCCGGGTTATGCTCGCGCATTTCAAGCAGCGCATCACTCGGGACATCGCTCAGTTTGGCATAGGTGGACGGCTGTGCCTGCTGCTTGCCGCCCTGATAGCTCAATACAGTGGAAATCTTCACCTGTGGTTGCATGGCATCAAGCACATTCTTCAGTTCATCGACACCAACCTTCTTGCCAAGTTCGATAAACTGTATCTTCTTGTCTTCTCCCAGACGCTTTTCCACCACTGCCTTTTCTACAAGACCAGTGATACGGGCCAAAGTCAGCTTCCCGTTTTCTTGCTTCAGGGAATCATTCTCTGCCTTGGCTGCTTTCAGTTCATTTAAGGCTTGATTAACATCAGCCTCCGTTGCCGTTTCCGGCAGCCCCAATTGAAGGGCCAAAAGTTTCAGTTCCATTTCTTCTGTTGTTTTTTGGTTATTGATTAGTGGCAAAGGACAATCACCATCCTTTCCCAATGTGATTTGTTTTCCATCCTTCATCAGTACGATGGCATCATCATTGGAACCTACATCCACCAGTGATACCTCATACAGCTTGCTTTTGGTTATTGTCGGGCTGGTCTGCCCCTGCAGCAAATGTTCGGGCTGGTCACTCAGTTCCAGAATGTCTATTCCGGCACTCACCATTCTCAGACTGCCGAATTCAAACTGTTTCTTGCATCTTTTACTGAGGTCGGTCGCTTCGTCAAACACCAGTTCCCCGGTTACTTCACCATCCTCTACCCGAAGGTCCTTCACATAACCAATCACGTTTCCGCGTTGGTGCATGTACAGCAGTACCGGGTTTCGGCAATACTGCTCCACACTCATGCCCGATGTCAACACACGGCTTCCGTAGCTGTTCAGGCTGTCGTTTGAAATTCTTACACGTTTACTCATTTTCTCATGCCACGCCTTTATGCATTGGCGCTGCAATATTACAGAGCACTTACCGGGAAGCCAAAAAAGTGTGCAATGGTTGCACACTTCTATGAAACCGTTGCACATTATTTTGGCTGCAAGCTGATAAGCGGACAACTTTGCGAATAAATCGGGCAGGTGCAAGGGACTCCGAAGCCTGCCTTTAACCCTATATTCTTTATTATATGACAAAGGCAGAAATCGAAAAGAAAAAATCTCTTGCACGCTCACTGTTCCTTTCCGGCATGGAACAGACTGAAATTGCGGAGAAAGTGGACGTGTCACGCGTCACCATCTCAAAATGGTGCACGGCTGACGGATGGAAAGAGGCAAGGGCGGCAAAGAACGTCACCCGGCCGGAACTGGTGAACAAACTCCTGCTCACCATTGATACACTCATTACTCAAGTCAACGAATCGAACGACCCTGCACTTGTAGCTGGTCTCGGGGACAAACTGGCCAAACTTTCGGCGGTGATTGAAAAGTTAGACAAGAAGGCCAACGTAGTGGATGTCATTGAAGTGTTCATGGCATTCTCCAAATGGATTGAATACCGTTCAACCATCGACCCGGAAGTGACTCCGGAACTGGTCAGGGCAATCAACAAGTACCAGGATCTGTATATCACCGAACAGATGGGCATAAAATAAAACGGCTATGGCAACAGCAGCGGAAAAGAAACAGGCATACGAACAGTGGAAGGAACACTGTAAAAGAGTGCAGTCCATCACGGATACGGCTTTGCTCGCGGGCGAGACACCGGCACAAAAGGACAGGCGTATTCTGCGTCTGCAGGGTAACTATGCCGCGTTCTGTGAATATTACTTCCCCCACTTTCTCACCTTGCGTGACAAAACCACCGGGGAAGTCATACGCACCATCCACAATGCACCGTTCCACAATGCGGCAGCGGCTAAAGTAAAAGGCACACCCAACCTGAAAGCGGTATTCATGTGGCCGCGTGGCCATGCCAAGTCCACACACATGGACATTTTTGTTCCGCTGTGGCTGATGTTCCAGCCCAAACGTCTCATCAACTTCATGGTGGTGGTCGGCAAAAGTGAGGACTCAGCCACACGTCTGCTGGGAGATATTCAGGCAGAACTGGAACATAACCAGCGCATCATTGCCGACTTCGGCAAGCAGCAGGGGAATGCCTCCTGGCAGGATGGGGAGTTCAAGGCGGCCAACGGGGTGAAATTCCTGGCTTGCGGACGCGGACAGTCTCCACGTGGTTTGCGAGACCGGGAAGCACGTCCGGACTACATCGTCATCGATGACTTGGATGACGACGAACTGTGCCGCAATGAGAAACGGGTGCATGACATTACAGACTGGGTGAAAGAAGCCCTTTTTGGTGCACTGGATGTGGGCCGGGGGCGTTTTATCATGGTCGGGAACCTCATTTCTAAAAACTCGGTGCTGGCCAATCTCACCAAGACAAAAGGGGTACATGTATCCGTCATCAAGGCAATAGACAAGAACGGAGAACCGGTATGGCGCGAAAAATGGACGAAAGAAGAGGCGCAGGAATACAGGGATTTCGTAGGCTACCGGGCATGGGAAAAGGAGATGATGCACAACCCCATCGTGGACGGAACTATTTTTCGGGCAGACTGGATTCGTTACAAGAAACTGCCCAGGCTATCCAAGTATGAAATGCTGGTCTGCTATACCGACCCCTCTTTCAAATCGACCACTTCCAACGACTACAAGGCTTGCCGCCTTTGGGGCAAGATTGGGAAGGAACTGCACCTTATAGACTGTTACGTCCGGCAGGATACCGTTTCAGGAATGGTACGGTGGCTTTACGACCTCTACGAGCGTACACGTGATACGGCAGCCGTCCAGTTCTTTATGGAAGCGAACTTCATGCAGGATGTCATTCTGGATGAGTTTGAGGCAGAAGGGAATCTGCGTGGATACCAACTGCCCATCATGCCGGACAAACGAAAGAAACCGGACAAGCTCCAGCGCATCGAAGCGGTGTCACCATTATGGGAACGCGGTTTCGTATTCTACAATGAGAAGTTGAAAGAATCGCCGGATATGCAGACCGGAATCGAACAGACCTTGGCACTGGAGCGTGGCAGCCGTATTCACGATGATGCACCGGATGCCGACGAGGGAGCCATCTGGATGCTGCAGCGCAATTCAAGGCAGGAGAGTTTTCAACCGGTGTTCGGTAAAAGGCCGACCGCCAAAAATATATGGTAACATGATACAGCTGATTAAAAGAATGATTTTTGCATGGCGCTATAAACGTGCCGTTGCCCGTGCTTGCAAGTACGCCAAGCTCTACGGAAGAAAGTACTACGTCCTGTATATGGGTGGCAAACTGAAAGTTGTCCCCAAAAGGAACATCTGTGAACTGATTCACCGCCACCGTTTCCGCAAGGGAACCACTATCCGGGATATAGAAAAAATGGCATTGTTCATCACTAAATGAAAGTAAAGTCATGTTCATTACAGAAGAAGATTACAAAGTTGTCATCGGCGACAACGCATTAAAGGTTATCTCGCAGGTAAGCCCGGAAAACCGTACCAATGCAGAAGCGGAAGCCCGGGAAGAAATTGCCGGTTATCTACGGCCGAAATACGACTGTACGGCCATTTTCTCTGCACAGGATGAACATCGGAACCGCCTCATTGTCATGTACACCTGCGACATTTCACTTTACCACATGAGTGCAGCCATGCCGCAAAAGATGGGAAGCGAGATACGCAAGGAACGGTATGAACGGGCCATCAAGTGGCTTGAAGGCGTACAGGCCGGAAAAATTGTCCCTGATTTGCCTTTGGCTGTCGGAGAAGATGGGCTTCCGTCCGGAAATTCATTTGTTTACAGCTGTCAGAAGCAGCTTCATCATAACTGGTAGGATTATGGATATTAAAGACTTTTTCAGCGGTATGTTTTCCAATAAACCGAAAAACGTACTGCAAACGCCATACGGCAATTTTAATCTGGCCAAGGGGAAAGACATCAAGCGGGTGCAGAAAATGGTCATCGACCTGCAACGCACCACCGATGCACTCACCCGGAAGGACATCAAGAACTGGCGCGATGCCTGGCAGTATGCCATCAATGTGGACAGTCCCAGCCGCCAGCGCCTGTACGACATCTACCGGGACGCGGAAATAGACCTTCACCTCTCCGGGTGTGTGGAGCAGCGCAGAGGTTTTGTCATGGCACGTTCTTTCAAAATCGTGGATATGAAAGGGGATGAGAACGAGGAAGCGGTTCACTTCTTTGACCAGTCCTGGTTCAAGCAGCTCATGCGCTATGCACTTGATTCAATCTACTGGGGACATTCGCTCATCGAATTGGGCGACCTTTGCACTGACGGCGACGGCTGCATCTGTTATTCGGATGTGAAGCTTATTCCGCGCAAACATGTCATTCCTGAGTATGGGCGTGTCATTACCGACCTCGGGCAGGACTGGACTACAGGTATAGACTACCGCCAGCCTCCTTTTTCCGACTGGCTCATTGAGGCAGGTAGGCCCGACGACCTCGGGCTGTATCTCAAGGCTGCTTCACAGACTATTCCCAAAAAGAACATGCTGGCCTTTTGGGACACCTTCGGGGAAATATTCGGAATGCCCATGCGTATAGCACGCACCACTTCGCGCGATCAGAAAGAGATTGACCGTCTCGACAAGATGTTGCGTGAAGCCGGAACCGCCCTCTCCATGGTGGCAGGAATGGAAACCGAAATCGAATTTGTGGAAAGCGGCAAGGGGGACGCATTCAATGTCTATGACAAGCGTATCGATCGGGCCAACTCCGAACTGTCAAAGCTTATCATCGGGCAGACGATGACCATCGAGGACGGAAGCAGCCTATCACAGTCGGAAACGCACCTTGAAGTGTTCCAGAACCTCGTGGAAAGCGACTGTGATATGCTTCGGGATATAGTGAACAACCAGCTCATTCCGCGCATGGTGCGCCACGGGTTCCCTGTTAAAGGGCTGCGCTTCGATTGGGACTACTCCATTGACTACACGCCCGAACAGCAGAAAGCTTACGAGGAAATGGTACTGCAACACTACAAGGTAAAGCCTCAGTACTTTGAGGAAAAATACGGTATCCCGTGCGAGGAGAAGGAACCGAAAGAAGAGCCGGACCCGACAGAACCGAAAAAAAAGAAAGACGGCAAACCGGCTGAAACGCTGTCCCGTTTTTTCGACTGAGCCCCGATGATTATTCGGGGCTGCACCAGCGGTATGCCCACCTGTTGGGCAAACAGAAACTATGCCTCTCCATGGAGGACGAGGCAAAACTCATGCGCGACAAGCTCACGGAACGCTTTGACCGCATGATGAAGGTGCTGTTCCGGCAAGAAGGGGCAAACCTTGAAATAGGTATCCTGGCATCCGAAGAAGCGCAGGATTTTATAGAAGCTCATTCTTCTGTCTTGAACGGTTCATTCCGAAAGGTGGAAATGTCCGATCAGACATCTTCGTCTGCAAACAGAATAGCAGAGAAGCTGAAAAATGACAAGAGTGAAACTAAACAAAGAATTTTTGGAAAATCATGCAAAATCTTCAAAATTAAACAAACAGGCAGAAAATTGTAATTGTTATTGTTCCGGCTAATCAAACTAAGTTTTGACGGAAACGCCGGCTAATAGTATAGTAGATGAAAAGAAAGTGAAAAGAGAAGAAAATAATGAAGAGAAAAAGTGTGAGAATTTATAGTTTTACCGGGACTGGAAGCCGTCTGGCGTTAAATCTGGCGGAAAAACTAAAACAGGAAGGGTATGTGTGTACAGGATATACTGTGGCACGTTTTGCAGAGGATAAAAGGCTGCAGAGATTAAATGACGGATGGAAACAAGAAATCGGGGCATCCTGGGGAGAACATGCACTGGTATTTATCGGGGCGGCAGGAATCGCGATCCGTGCGATCGCTCCGTTTGTAAAAGATAAGTTTACAGATCCTCCGGTTATTGTTCTGGATGAGAAGGGCACATTTGCCATTCCGCTTTTGTCCGGACATGTAGGCGGCGGAGTAACGCTGGCGAAGGTTCTTGCAGAATACACAGGAGGAAGGGCGGTGATCACGACGGCTACAGATGTGCAGAAAAAGTTTGCGGCAGACGTGTTTGCCATGGAGAACGGACTCGTCATTACAGATCGGGAAGAGGCGAAAAAAATCTCGGCAGGGATTCTTGAAAAAAAGAATACGGGAATTTTTTCAGAGTTTCCGCTTTTGGGGGATGTACCCGAAGAACTGACCATATGTGGCAGTGAAGAACAACTGGAGGGATGCTGTGGGAAGATCGTGATCTGTGAAAGAAATCCCAGAAATAAAAAATCAGGTGTATTATATCTTTTGCCAAGAAATCTGTATGTGGGAATGGGATGCAAAAAAGGGACAAAAAAAGAAATTCTGGAGGCAGAGCTTTTGAAAACTCTGGAAAAGCATGGATTTTTACCGGAGCAGATCCGTGCACTTGGAAGCATCGATCTGAAAAGGGAGGAGGCCGGGTTGCTGGAGCTGGCAGATTCTCTTGGAGTGGAGTTTTTGACTTATTCCGCAGAATCACTTCAGGAAATTTCGGCAGTCAGCAGTTCTTCGGAATTTGTAAGAGGAGTGACAGGGGTAGACAATGTCTGTGAGAGAGCGGCGAAAAAAATGTGTCCGGATGGAGTGATGGTTCAGGAAAAGGTCTGTCTGAATCAGTGCACGGCTGCGTTTGTCTGTGGTGAAGTTATGGTAAAATTTAGGAAAGAGGAGGAAGAAAGATGAAGCGTATCTTGATTTTTTCAGGTACTACAGAAGGTCGGGAACTGGCAGAATTTCTGAGAAACAGGCAGGTGGATGTCATCGTCAGTGTTGCCACAGAGTATGGAAGAGACTGTATGGATGTCGAGAGTTCTTCTAATGTAAGCGTACGTACCGGACGTATGGATGAGGCACAGATCCGGCAGTTTTTAACGACGCAGAAAATTGATCTGGTGGTGGATGCGACACATCCGTTTGCAGCAGAAGTGACGAAAAATGTAGAGCAGGCATGCAGGATGGCAGGTACGGAATATATCAGATGTGTGCGGGAGCGGCAGAACTGGGATGACAAAGGAGAGCGTGTTGTGCGTGTGGAAAGTGTACCTGAGGCGGTGGAATACCTGCAAAATACAACAGGGAATGTTCTGATTGCTACCGGAAGCAAAGAATTGAAAGAATATACCAGGATAGCAGGCTGCAAAGAGCGATGTTATGCCCGTGTCCTTTCTACACAGGTTTCAGTGGAAGAGAGCATTCGGCTTGGATTCGAAGGAAAGCATCTGATCGCCATGCAGGGTCCGTTTTCAAAAGAATTAAATCTTGCGATGCTAAGAGCTTTGGATGCCAGGTATTTTGTGACAAAAGAATCCGGAAAATCCGGTGGTTTTCTGGAGAAGGTACAGGCTGCAGAAGAGGCAAAGGCTGTGCTGGTGGTAGTAGGAAGGCCGTTTGAAGTAGGAAAAATACTAAAAGAAACAAAAAAATTCCTAGAAATATGGGCAGGGCTGTGCTAAAATTTAGAAAGATTTAAGGAAAGGCTGAAACAGGAAGAGGACAGAATATGAGGCAGGGAATGATCCACATTTACTGTGGGGACGGAAAAGGAAAGACCACGGCAGCTACGGGACTTGCAGTTCGGGCGGCCGGAAGCGGGATGAAAGTACTGTTTGCCCGTTTTTTGAAGAATGAGAACTCTGCAGAATTGTGTGTGTTAGATCAGATTCCGGGGATAGAAGTGATCCATTTACCGAAGTCCTATGGGTTTTATAACACGCAGTCCGAGGAAGAAAAGGCAGAAACAAAGCAGATGTATGAAGAATTGTGGAAGTATGCACTGGATCGGGCGAAAAATGGAGCGTGTGACATGCTTGTCATGGATGAATTTATGGCAGCAGACAGGTATGGTCTGATCCCGCATGAAGAGGCTATTCAGTTTTTGAAAGAGAAACCAGAAGGTCTGGAAGTGGTTCTGACCGGACGGGATCCGTCAGAGGATCTGATCAGAATAGCGGATTATGTGTCTGAGATCCGGAAAGTAAAGCATCCGTTTGATTGCGGCGTTTATGCCCGCAGAGGAATTGAATATTAAATATTATTTTGTATGTATGGACGCTGCTCTTTGTGACAGAAGAAGCAGGTGTTTCTACATAAATTCAGATTCAAAGCAGATTTAAAAGATGCCGTCCGAAAAAAGGCGGCAGGGGAACCAGGTGAGAATCCCGGACAATGCTCGTTGCTGTATTGGAGTAGTGGTATTTCATGAGGTCACTGTAGGAAATTCTATGGGAAGGCGAAATACTGTGTTTGATGCCTAAGTCAGAACACCCGCTTTTAAAGGAATCTGGAAGGTTACGGGAATATGACCGGGTGTATGCAAAACAGTCTCCTTTTAGGACCTTTTGACAGCCTGGAATATTTCAGAAAAATTTTGTCAAAGGAAAAGGAGAGAAAAGAACATGACAAAAAAACAAAATATCTTACTGAAGGCAAGCATCGCAATCGCGGTGTTATTTGCCATTGCACCGGCTTCAAATGCTATGCACATTATGGAGGGATACCTTCAGGCAACATTTTGCATTGCGTGGGGAGTCATCTGCCTGCCGTTTATCGTCGCAGGATTTTTTTCCATTCAAAAAACATTAAAACAGAACAGAAAAACACTGATCCTTCTGGCAATGTCAGGAGCCTTTGTGTTTGTGATTTCTTCCTTGAAGATCCCGTCTGTGACCGGAAGCTGTTCCCATATGACAGGAACCGGACTGGGTGCGATCTTATTCGGGCCGACGGCAGCAGGCGTGTTGGGGCTGATCGTGTTATTATTTCAGGCAATCCTGCTGGCACACGGCGGACTGACCACGCTGGGAGCCAATACATTTTCTATGGCGATCGCAGGTCCGTTTCTTTCTTATGGGATTTATAAGCTTTGCCAGAAACTCAATGTAAACCGGAAGGTGGCAGTGTTTCTGGCAGCATTTTTCGGGGATCTGTTCACTTACTGTGTAACCAGTCTGCTACGAAGGCAAGAACGTGGAGGATGCCCGATTCGCCAATGGTTACAACCTGGCAAAGACAGATGATGTGGAGGTCGACTGTTGTAGCGGCATTCCTGACTCGGGCACAGGCATGGCCATGGGTTATGCTGCGGGCAAGGGTGTGCCTTATCAGCGCTGCATAGCCAAGTACACTCCCACATGGCCGCGCTCGTTCACACCTTCAAACCAGTCAATGCGCTCGTTGGTTGCAAAGATGAAGCTCATCCCCAACAAAGCCATGCTTAAGGGCAAGCGCGTGCTGTTCTGTGACGATTCTATTGTGCGTGGCACACAGCTTCGCGACAACGTTAAGGTGCTGTTTGACAAGGCCGGCCTGAAAGAGTGTCACATGCGCATAGCCTGTCCGCCTCTTGTCTATGGCTGTCCGTTCATCAACTTCACCTCGTCAAAGAGCGATATGGAGCTGATAACACGCCGAATAATTGAAAAGTTTGAGGGTGACGCAAACAAGAATCTTGAGAAATATGCCACTACCGACTCGCCTGAGTATAAGCGCATGGTGGAGGCCATCCGTCAGGATCTTGGTCTCACAACGCTCAAGTTTAACACCATAGAGCAGCTTATCGAGGCCATTGGCTTGCCAAAATGTAAGGTCTGCACCCATTGTTTCGATGGCAGCAGCGCTTACACACTTAAAGAGAATGCCGACGAGTAAAAAAAACACACCATACCCTCACACGTTTAGTGGGTGAGGCTTGCATAACGGAAAAGGAGAAGACTTTTGTTTAGACGAGGTCTTCTCCTTTTGTATCTATATTTCTCTGTCATTTCTATAACGACCATTGGTTTTCATATCTCAGAATAAACAAGTTCTCCGTCAATTCGTTCCGATTTCATTACGAACAGTCGGTCTACCGTTATAGATGTTTCGGGAACGTCAATGTCTGTAACGATGGTTGACGGTTGCCTGACAAGAGATATGTGAGGATAGAAAGTCATGGCGCTGAAACCGACATCGTTGGCTGCGAGACGTTCGCGTAGCTTGTTGGCAACGGTCGTGACGGGCTCTTTCTCCTTTATCCCGCACCAGATGACGCCTGTTTTCGTGGGAAACGTTCCAAGCTCGCCCAAGGTCATTGTGAAAGGCTTAAAGGTCACTTCACTCACAGCTTTATAAATGTTTTGAAGATCATATTTCTCGCCTATGAAGGCAAGGGTTAGGTGAAGGTTGTTATAAGGGCAATAGTTGCCCCTGACGCCTTTTGTTCTTAAGGCGTTCTGAATGTTGACAAACGTGTTCTTGACATCATCGTTAAAACGTATTGCAATAAAAATGCGTGCCATGTCGTGTTATGGTTTTTGTTCTTTTTTTAACTTCGGTTCTTTACAGAAAGAAAATGTTTGGCTGATGCAGAAGAATGAATAAATATACAGGAAACAGGGTTCCGGTGCATAAATATCCAAAACTGCGGTCGTAAGCGTTTATGGGCGTTTATCTTTCTGTTTTCAAAAATATCACGGGTTTTACTTATTGTTTTTGTTAACAACTCTTAAAAGGAGGGCGGTTTTGTCAAAGGGCCTCTTTGAGGCTGTCAAAGGGCCTTAATGAGCTCCTCAAAGAGCCTCTTTGAGGACGTCAAAGAGGCACTTTCAAATCGTAAGTTGGGCACTTTGAGAACAGCACTAAAAAAGAGGCTGAAAATGAATAAATATGCAAAAACATTTTCCATGAAATAATGGCGTTTTTTGTTACTTTATTTCTTTTTTTCTCCTTGTTTAGGCATTCTTTTACCTCCCATTCTCATCTTTCTTTCACCCTCTTTGCTTTTTCTCTTATTCCATCTTCATCTTCATCTTCATCTTCATCTTCATCTCCTTCTCCTTCTCCTTCTCCTTCTCCATCTCCTTCTCCATCTCCTTCTCCATCTCCATCTCCATCTCCTTCTCCATCTCCTTCTCCATCTCCTTCTCCATCACCTTCTCCATCTCTATCTCCATCTCCTTCTTCTTTATTTCATCCCTTGTTCATGTTCAATTTCATCCTTTGTTCATGCGTTCAGCAAGCGCTTCGGCGAGCTGATCCGCGCATATTCCACGGGTGCGTCCATTGCGGTCAAAGCGGCGAACAAAGCGAAGATCGTGCCATGTTGCGAATATCAGGTGACGCTTGACTATCCGCAATTGGGAAGCTTTCAGAATCTGCTTGCGTCAGTGGACGGCGAGCAGGCGGATGCGCAATATACCGATCGCATCGTGCTGTCAATTATCGTTCCGCAGGAACAATCGCAGAAATTCAAATCACGAATTATCGAAACGTTCAATGCGACCGTCACGCCGCGGCAAACGGGCACGTCCAATCGCCCGGTGCGATACTGAAATCCAACGATGACGAATGGAATATTGAGCAGAACATAACGTAAGGTGGAACGCATGACCGAAGATATGAGCTCGCAAGACACTACTGCCGTGGAAACCGCCGAAAATACCGTCGAAACCGTTGTGGGGAACGCCGACGAACAAGCATCAAACCAAGACGTTCCTTCGGATTTCGAGCCTTTGACCGCAACCTACGAGCGGTTGCGTCACTCCACGGATGCCGCCGAATTGAGCGAATTCGCGCGCCGTCCGCTGCCTGACCGTTCCGAACAGGCCGCTTTCTCGCGTGCCACGGCATTGCTGGAAGCCGTCGCCGGCAATGCGCATACACCGTTGGAAGATCGCGTTTTCCTCGCGGAAACCATGCCGTTCCCGAATATTCTCGTCAAACTGTCCACCGACGAATCCGTTGAGGTGCGCAAAGCCGTTGCCGGCAATGCCAATGATAAGAATTGGCTGGTGGGGCGTCTCACCAAGGATGAGTCCCTCGAAGTGCGCGATGTCGCGTTGCGCAACAAGCAGACGTCTTGGAAGATGCGGCTCGAAGGCGCGCAGGATCCGGGTATGGATTCCACGGCCCTTGATTTTCTGGGATCTTTGGGGGTCGACGTCGAGCCGAATGCTCCTGCCGTGCTTGCTTCCATGGTACGTAGGGCCGTTGCTTTGAACCCGAACACGTCTGATCAGATGTTGGAAAAACTTGCGCAGGATGCGTCAGGAGAGGTGAAAAGGGCCGCTGAACGGCATCTTTCGGAAAAATAATTGCATACGTTGTCATTTTTATGAGATTTTTGCGCGTGGTGCATGTGATTGGGGCATAGACTGTTGCTTATGACAGAACAGACCGAAAATGCAACGCGTCTAGC
>OGXZ01000874.1_pt1 | contig 17754 bp, 17 predicted proteins | sample 1576431 | NCBI WGS metagenome assembly OGXZ01 (sample SAMEA3541590, study PRJEB24748) | human gut metagenome | biome: human gut; feature: human-associated habitat; material: faeces | place: China | collected 2012
AGCGCCTTACTGCTGGTGGCCGTGGTGAGTACACGTTCTTTGACATGATGAGATTAATAAGGAAAAGTGATAATCGCTGTTGTCATATAAATTGTTATATTTGTATTCACAACTCAAAATAGGGATACTTATGGAAACGAGAAGACTACCGATCGGCATCAGCGATTACAAGAAAATGATAGATGAGGGCTATTACTATGTGGATAAGACCGAGATGATTGTAGATTTGTTGAGAAACTGGGGTGAAGTGAATCTTTTCACACGCCCGCGCCGATTCGGAAAGACCCTCAACATGAGTATGCTGAAGAGCTTTTTCGAAATCGGAACGGATACATCGCTGTTTGATGGGCTGTATGTTTCTGAGAATAAGGAACTGTGCGAGCAGCATCAGGGGCAATATCCGGTTATCTTTCTTTCTTTAAAGGACGTGGAGGGGTTGAGTTTTTCAGAAGCAAAACGTAAATGTATTCAACTGATCAAACGGGAAGCTGAAAGATTTTATGGTCTGAAAAACAGCGAACGACTTCTGGATATAGATAAAAAGAATTATTGCCGACTTTTAGATATGACAGTCCAGGAAGAAGATTCCGACATTGTATCTTCTTCTATAAAGATGCTGTCGGCTCTTTTATATAAGCATTATGGTAAAAAAACAGTCATTCTCATCGATGAGTACGATGTCCCGCTGGATAAAGCATTTCAGCATGGATATTACAAAGAAATGGTTCACTTTATTCGCGGACTGTTAGGTGAAGCATTAAAAACAAACGATTCGCTTTCATTCGCAGTGCTGACCGGCTGCCTTCGTGTTTCGAAAGAAAGTATCTTTACGGGCCTCAACAATTTCAAGATCCTGTCGATCACGGATACGCGTTTTGACGAACAGTTCGGTTTTACAGATACGGAAGTGCGGAAACTGCTTTTAGATTATCATCTGGAGGATCGCTTCGAAGAAGTGAAGGAGTGGTACGATGGATACAGATTCGGAAATGCAGATGTATACTGTCCATGGGATGTAATAAATTTTGTGGACCGCGCGAAGGATGACAAAGAGGCAAAGCCGGAAGCGTACTGGATCAACACAAGCGGAAATGACCTCGTAAAGCGTTTTATCGATAAAGCAAATAAAACGACGAAGAATGAAATTGAGCGCCTGATCAACGGTGAAGCCATCGAAAAGGAGCTTCGCCTGGATCTCACGTATGAAGAGGTCGATCAGAGCATCGAAAATCTCTGGAGCGTTCTTTTTACGACCGGGTATTTGACGCAGAGTGGAAGAAATGAAGACGGAGCTTATCGGCTGATTATTCCAAACCGGGAAGTACGAGAAGTCTTTCGTCTTCAGATTAACGAGTGGTTTAAAAAGTCGATCTTCAGTAACACGGAGCGTCTAACAGCATTCTGGAAGGCTTTTGAAGAAGGAGATACCGAAGGTGTCGAGCAGTATTTAAACCGCGTACTCAGTAATTCCATCAGCGTATTTGATACAAAGGCAAGGAAAGAAGAAAAAGAAAGCTCTTATCATAACCTTCTCGTCGGGATCCTTACTGGAAACGCAGACTGGCTTGTAAAGTCAAACGTTGAAGCCGGAGAAGGATTTGCGGATATCATCGTAGAAACGGACGATCCAGATGCGGGAATCGTCGCAGAACTAAAATATACAAAAAACTTTGACGATATGAAGATGACTTGTCAAAAGGCTATTGATCAGATCAGGGATCGCCGTTATCAGGAATATCTTCTGAATGATGATCGGAAGGACATCCGGCTGTATGGTATTACCTTCTGTAAGAAACGGTGCTGTGCAATCAGTGAAAAGCTGTGAGATGTTGAGGCTTGTGATGATCGTGCGATCACTTTGTAATTTTCTTAAAAATACGTATCTGAAAAACAGATCACCCTTTAAACAGCTATCCTTATGTGAGATAATAAGAACATAAGAAAAATAAAAATACTCAAAAAGGAGAAATGAATATGAAGCAAAAAAGCAAGTTAATCGCATTATCCGCTGTTGTGATGTCGATGTCGATGAGCATGTCGATATTTGCGGATAATTCAGTTGGATGGAAGCAAACGAATGGCACATGGCAATATGTAAAAGATGCTTCCGGATCCGTTTATTCAAATGGATGGCAGTGGATCGATGGCAAATGCTATTATTTCGATGCAAACGGCAACATGCTTTCCAATACATCAACTCCGGACGGATATTACGTGAATGGAGACGGACAGTGGGTATATCAGAACGTAGTACAGACAAAAGAACAGTACGATAAAGAAAAGCAGCATGGTTTTGGCGAAAAGCAGTCCGGTGGCTGGATGTGGATCGATGCAGACGGAGATGGCACACGGGAATGCTATTACTTCGACACAAACGACGGTCACATGTACGTAAGCACCACTACGCCAGATGGATACACCGTCAATGAAAAAGGTCAGTGGACAGAAAACGGAATCGTCCAGACAAAGACAAGAACAAATACCACGAATACGCAGACAACCGAAAATGCGGATAATATTCCAGTATATGATCCGGCTGGATACCTTCCAAATGGATTAAGCAAGACCGCGTTCCTTATGGCGAATAACACGAGAGATCAGAACAAGGTCTATGGAGAAATACGGGTTGTTACGCCGGATGAGTATCTTACCTACATCGCAAAAATCGAAGCCGGAGAAATTGAACCAGGTGCACTTCGAGGAACAGGCTCTGGCCTTACTGTTTATTACAAAAATGGATTCTGCGTATATTACCCTAAAAAGGGAACAAATACGAGTAAAACCGTAAGTACGGAAAAACCATATGGTGGCGCAGAATATTATCCAGGAACACTTATTTATAAATATTTCAACGGGACAAAGGATACAGATGCTATAAAGTCAATTTTCAAGGCGCATGGCGCAACCGACAGAAATACTATTCGCCCTGGCGCATGTGATGGTCTTATGCCACACTCTACATTGTATTGGGCAACATATGAAAACTATCCAGCAAATGTACAATTAAAAGGCGGTGGCTATGATGAATATGACCGAAACTTTAATCTTGTAGCTACAACAAGAGCGGAAGATCAGCAAGAAAATGATATGATTCGACAGCAGTACGGATTTTAAAACAAAATTTTAAGAGGCAGGCGGAAACGTCCGCCTCTTTTTTTTATATCCAAATATAATCACTCAGCATATTCAAAATACGCAAAAAACACAATTTACACAACATATAATAATTAGGATAACACCGGAAAAAGAACGGGGGCAGACAATGATAAAACAAAGAAAGAAAATAGCGGCGATGCTTGTGGCAAGTATGATTCTTGTGACGAGCCTGCCAGATACAGCAGAGGCATTTAGTAAGTAATTGATGTTGTGGCTGACGAACCTTTCGATGAGTCTTTAGGCTCCAGCACAGGAAAAGAACCCTTATAGGGCGAAAAACAAACCACCGGCTTAGCCGATGATAATGATTGTCTGGATTTTGGAAAAAAATGCTTTTGAAAAACATATTAAAAACATTCAAGCGTGCTATAATAGAAAGAAAAGACGAACTGTTTTCATGCAATTAAAAGGAGGACAATGCAATGGCTAACAAATATGCAGGAACCCAGACGGAAAAGAACCTGAGGGAGGCTTTTTCCGGCGAATCACAGGCGAGAAATAAATATACCTATTTTGCATCCAAGGCAAAAAAAGAGGGATTTGAGCAGATTTCCGCCCTTTTTTTAAAGACCGCAGACAATGAGAAAGAACACGCAAAGATGTGGTTTAAGGAATTAGACGGCCTGGGAAATACCGCAGAGAATCTGGCATCTGCTGCAGACGGCGAGAACTATGAGTGGACAGATATGTATGATGGATTTGCCAAGACGGCTGAGGAAGAGGGCTTTCCGGAGCTGGCAGCGAAATTCCGTATGGTAGCGGAGATCGAAAAACATCATGAAGAGCGCTACCGTGCCCTGCTTCATAATGTGGAAGCGCAGGAAGTATTTAAGAAGAGCGAAGTGAAGGTATGGGAATGCCGCAACTGCGGTCATATCGTAGTAGGAGAGAAAGCACCGGAAGTTTGTCCGGTATGCGCGCATCCGCAGGCTTATTTCGAGGTTCATGCGGAGAATTACTAAATCTGGGGACTCAATCGTGGAAGCAGATGCCTTTTGTGGGAATGTGAGACGCAAGAGGTAGTTCTGGATTTGGTATGTGATTGAGTATAAGTAATGTGAGTTAGAGTGGATATGCCATGGACGGCGAGGATCGGATGGATTTGCTGGTCAGTCAGCTGGGGGCACTTTCGGAAACGACGAGACGCCAGCTGAGGGTGCTGCCGATTCCTTATTGTGTATAAAAAAGGAAGATGCATCATATAAAAGATACGAAAATTAAGCAGGATGTTTTGGATCAGTTCATATGAGATCGTCTTTTTTATCATTCGCACCAGATGTTTCGGAGGAACAATGTCAGGCAGAGCATTGGAGCGATGTAGAAAATGTGTCAGAATCAGTAAAAATGACGCCGGAAGAAATTGAAAATTTGAATGCACGGATTTTACGGACATCTGGAACGGAAATGCATGATTTGAAAAATGAAGCCTTTGCCAAAGAAGAGAGAGTTGTTTATGATAAATGGTGTGGAAATTTCTTATCATTTGGGATACAGGGGATAAATTGGACTGTGCGTGATGCTCAAAATTGCGTGAATAAAAATGTTCATATCAAATATGGAATCGCGACTTCACAGGGGTTGATCAAACAGTTTCCGATGGAGACTTTTTTAGCCGATGAGGAGGATCCATCCGATCCGGAGTGGGATGAGGCAGCACTTTGTCTTTGTATGGTCGGGGAACCGCTTTTGATTTTGGGTTCGGTGCAGGAGGAGAGTTATCTGTATGTCCGGAATGAATGCAGCGAGGGCTGGATATCGGCAGAGTCGGTGGCAGTCTGTCGGAACCGGGCGGAATGGCTGATGGCGGCATTTCCGATCCATCCGTTAGTAGTGACAGGGGACATGGTCTGGCTGGAAGCAAGTGCGGTCTATCCGGGAACCAGTGCATACCGGCTTCGGATGGGTACGGTGTTGGAATTGTGCGTGGAAGAAGGAATTCCAGAGATAAAAGAAACAATAGAAACAAATAGAATAAAAGGGACAGGAGCGGTAATAGAGACAACAGAAGCACAGGCAGAACAGAGTGTACAGAACAGACTGTCTTGGAATAATTACATCGTCTGGCTTCCATGCCGCGCTCCGGATGGCAGTTTCTTCCGGCAAAAAGGATTGATTCCGATGAGCCGGGACGTATCGGTGGGATATTTGAGCTTGACAAATGAGGAGATTATTAAACAGGCGTTCAAGTGTCTGGGAGACCGCTATGGCTGGGGCGGAATGCTGGAAAGCCGGGATTGTTCTTCCTATATCCGGGAGGTGTACCGCTGTTTTGGATGGATTCTGCCTCGCAATACGACCGGGCAGTTGCAGATGCCAGTTCGAAAAATAGAGCTGGCGGGGCGGCGCTGTTCAGAAAAAAAGCAGATTTTAAAAGTATTAGAACCGGGCACACTTCTATATTTTCCGGGACATGTGATGATGTATCTGGGATATGAGAATGGCAATTTTTATGTCATAAACGATGTGAGCAGGTTGGTGAAAGAAGGAGAAACGATGCCGGTGCGTGTACGATCGGTGATTGTCAACACGCTGGCAGTCAGGCGTCCCAATCTGCGGACTTGGATGGAGGAGCTGACGCTTGCTTTGATTCCTTGGGAAACATGAAACGTACAGCAGATAGAAAAAGGGAGAAAAAGAGAGATGAAGATAATTGTATGTGTGGATAATCAGAACGGCATGATGTTCAATCACAGACGGCAGAGCCAGGACCGCGTGCTTAGAAAGCGTATTATGGAGCTGACAGGTGGGAAAAAACTGTGGATGAATGCATACAGCCAGAAACAGTTTTTACAGGTGAATGGAAATATGCCGAAAGAACAGGAACAATCCGGGCAACTGGGGCAATCCGGGCAGATTCAGGCAGATGAAGCGTTTTTGGAAAAGGCGGGGCCGGGAGAGTACTGTTTTGTCGAGAACAAGGATGTTGTTCCGTATGAGAGCCGGATCGAAGAAGTGATTCTTTGTCATTGGAACCGGGATTATCCGGCAGATATGTATTTTAAGATGGATCTGGGCAGCTGGAAGCTGGCAGAAACGCAGGAATATGCGGGTTCCTCGCATGAGAAAATCACAGAAGAGCGGTATGTGCGCAGGTAAAAAATATACATAAAAAGTAAGTACAATATAAAAGAGTAAGAAAAATATAAAAAACAAGTCAAATATAAAAAAGAGCCGGTTCTGCACCTGAAAATCAGGCGCCAGAACGCGCAAATCTACATGGCTCTGAAAGGGATAGGCTTAAACGGAAAGGCAGAAATTCATATGAGAAAATTGAAAATGTGGCTTCTGGGGCTGGCTGCAGCGGCGATGCTGTCTGTTTCAGCGTGCGCGCAGGAGATTCCAGAGGAAAGTCTGAATGGAAACGGAAGTGTCAGCGCGGAGGAAAATCAGGCGGAAAGTGCGGACGGAGATTCGCAGGCGGTGTCATCGTCAGAAAATGGTGGAAACCGTGTATCTTCTGCTTCGGGAACGTCATTTAATCTGGCGGATGTACCGGCATATTCCGGTCAGCCGTATGTGGCGGTCAATGGAAATGTGCCGTATTTTACCGATGCGGACCTGACGGATGTATCATTTGAGAGTTACAGTGATCTGGACAGCCTGGGGCGCTGCGGCGTGGCATATGCTTCGGTCTCGCAGGACACGATGCCGACGGAGAAGCGCGGCTCGATCGGGGAAGTCAAGCCGACGGGCTGGCATACGGCGAAGTATGACAATGTGGATGGAAAGTATCTCTATAACCGCTGTCATCTGATCGGCTACCAGCTTACGGCGGAGAATGCCAATGTCGAAAACCTGATTACCGGAACCCGCTATCTGAACGTACAGGGAATGCTGCCATTTGAAAATCTGACAGCCGATTACGTGAAAGAAACCGGAAACCATGTCATGTACCGCGTGACACCGGTTTTTGAGGGCAATAATCTGGTTGTCTCCGGCGTCCTGATGGAGGCGGAATCCGTCGAGGATCAGGGCGAGGGAGTGCTGTTCTGCGTGTACGTCTATAATGTCCAGCCGGGTATTGCGATCGATTATGCGACAGGAGAAAGCTGGGCGGACGGTTCTGGAAGTGCGGGAAGCACAGCCGGACAGGGAACGGCTGGAAATGGCAGCAGCCAGAATCAATCGGCTGGATCGGGAGCAGCTGGTTCGTCGGGAGGCGGCGCTGGATCCTCTGGAAGCAGCGCGACGGTTCAGACCTACATTCTCAATACCAACTCGAAAAAATTTCATCTTCCAAGCTGCACATCTGTCACCCAGATGAAGGCGGCAAACCGGCAGGAATTTACCGGTACGCGCAATGAAGTGATTGCAGAGGGATATGAACCATGTAAGAACTGCAATCCCTGATAAAACAGGGATGCAAAGTGTCTCGTTTGTGCTGTGTATGGAAAGAATCGGATGAGAACACGGTTAAGGAAGTTTCAAGAAGAAGCAATTCCTTAAAGAAAAGTTATAAGAGAAATTTTCCGCTTACGATACGCCCCCGGTGTACATCCGGTCAGGCGTTTGAAACAGGAAGAATAGTAGCTTTGTGTTGTAAAGCCGGAGCTTTGGGCAATTTCCGCGATAGATAGGCGGGAGTTGTTCAAAAGCTCCTGGCTTTTTTTGATCCGGTATTCAAGGAGATACTGGAAAATCGTGATGCCAGTCATCCGTTTGAAAAAACGTTCACATTCTTCCGGACAGAGGCAGACTGCGTCAGAGATCTCGCGCAGGGTGATTTTCTGCGAGTAATGCGCCTGCAAGTAGTGGAAAATCTCTTTCAGGCGGCTGAAAACAGACCTCGCCGCGCTCGACCAGGCAGAACTGGAAATCTTCATGCCAGTGCCAGCTCACAAGCTGATAAGACGGATCGGAAAAGTCGGTTCGGTACACCGAAACCGGAAAATCCGGGAAAATACGAATCAGGTTTTCCTCCCGGTCAGAATTTATGGAAAGATAGTTTGTAATCATAATAACCTCAATATAATGAAAAAATAAGCCGATATTTTTATATATAAATAAAGATAATACCGATATAATGATAAAGTCAATGAAAAAGAACGAAACTCATAAAAGAATAGTGGAGAAATGAAAGATGTTAAAAAGAAATAGAGATGGAAAGAATCAAATGAACATCAAGGAGTCGAATCATGCCACAGAAAAACAGGCATCAAATTCCACAGAAGTTCCTTCTTCGTCTGCCCGCCTCGGCGCTCTCTGCTGCATGATCGGTGCGACTAGCTGGGGATTTTCGGGAACATGCGGGGAGGCACTGTTTTCATCCTACCCGATCGATGCGGCGTGGGTGACGGCGCTTAGAATGCTGGGGGCGGGGACGATTCTTCTGCTTGCTGCCGCTGCGAAGGGAAAATTGCCGGTGCGGGCACTGGTTCAGGATAAGAAAGCGATGGCTCAGATGGTGCTGTTTTCGTTTCTGGGATTGGTGCTGTCCCAGTATGCGTACTTAAATGCAATCAAATGGACCAATTCGGGAACGGCGACGGTGCTGCAGAATTTATCGATTATCTTCGTGGCGGTCTTTGTATGCGCGGCAGAACGTACATTGCCCACGAAACGGACGTTTTTCTGTATCTGTCTGGCATTCTTTGGAGTCTGGCTGATCGCGACGGGAGGAAGACTGGACGGCATGGAACTGACGGCGAAGGGACTTTTCTGGGGAATCATGGGAGGTGTCGGCGCAGCTGCGTATTTCCTGCTTTCAAAAAATCCGGTGAAGCAGTGGGGAAGTATTCCTGCAACCGGGATGGGAATGTTTATCGGCGGCGTGCTTTTATCGGGAGCCGTCCGCATCTGGGAAGTTCCGGCGGGGCTGGACGGTCATGCCGCATTTTATCTGGGTGTGCTTGTGATACTGGGAAGTGCGGTTGCGTATACTCTTTTTTTAAAGGGAGTTTCTTTGACGGGACCGGTGCGCGCTTCGGTGCTTGCCTGCCTGGAACCGCTGACGGCGGCGTGCCTGTCAGCGGTCTGGCTGAATTCCGTTTTTACACCGGCAGAGTTGATTGGATTCGTCTGTATTCTGGCGACGGTTTTGATTATGAAATAGTATAAAAAAAGTTGTGAATGATGCTATTATTTCTCTTAATTGGGGAATTGGAAAAAGACTTAGTGTGGAGTTAACTGGAAATAATAAGCCTGAGTATGGAAAAAAGGTTGTTGCAGAAGTCAGTAAACGGCTGGAACAGGAGTATGGTTCGGGATTTGATAAAACATCAATTTCAAGAATGATTAAGTTTTATCAGGAATTTCCTGACTTCGAAAAAGTTGCGACATTGTCGCAACAATTGACCTGGTCGCATTTTGTAGAGATTCTGCCAATACAAGATGAGTTAAAAAGAGATTTTTATGCTGCAATGTGTATGCAGGAAAACTGGTCAGTGCGAACACTGCGTGAAAGAAAAAAATCCATGCTTTATGAACGAACTGCAATATCGAAGAAACCAGAAGAAACGATTAAAAATGAAATTGCGGAATTACGAGATGATGGAAAAATGAGTCTGGATCTTTTTTACAGAGATCCATATATGCTTGATTTTCTCGGTTTACGTGATACTTATAGTGAAAAAGATTTAGAAAATGCTATTCTTGCAGAATTAGAAAAATTTATTCTGGAAATGGGATCGGATTTTACATTTTTAGCAAGACAGAAACATTTTGTACTGGATGGCAAGGACTACTATATGGATTTATTATTCTATCATAGAGGCTTGAGAAGGTTGGTTCTTGCTGAACTAAAGCTTGGGGAATTTGAACCGCAGGATAAAGGACAAGTCGAGCTGTATTTGCGATGGCTGGAAAAGAATGAAAGAGTGGAAGGTGAAGAAAGTCCGGTTGCACTTATATTATGTGCAGAAAAATCACAGGAAACTATAGAATTAATGCAATTGGATCATGGAAATATTCATGTGGGACAGTATATGACCAAAATGCCTCCAAAAGAACTTTTAGAACAGAAGCTATCCCTTGCTATTGCAAATGCGAGAGAATTGTTAGAACAAAGGAAAGAAGAATGGAAATTTTCAATTTAATAATGAAGTGCAGAGAAAGGCGTGAGTCATAGAAATGTGGCTTGCGTCTTTTTCTGTCTGGAAAGGAAGTGAGATAGAATGGCACAGATTTTTCGTGTAGAGAGAACTAAGAATTTTACGGTAATGAGTAATCACCATTTCAAGAATAAGAAGCCAGATTGAAAAAGGGGAAGTCATTGCATGGAGCAAAGATAAATATAACCTGTTCCATCAGCAGGTGAAAGACAGCTTAGTAGCGGATTGTGCAATGGCAGTGTTAAAAGCACTGGAAAATTGTATCAGCAAAGAAAAGTTTAAGGAAAAAATGAAACAGTTTGGATGGAATGTAAATTGGACAGAGAAACGGAAGCACATTACTTTTCAGAACCAGGATGGGAAGAAGGTGAGAGACAGCAATCTGTCAAAAACATTTCATCTGGATATCAGCAAGGAGGGACTAGAGAATGAATTTGATAGAAATAGGAAAAAATCCAGAGATATTGAAATCAGAGAAAGCAGAGCAGCCGAAGAACTTAGAAATTATTACAGAGAACTTGACACAGCCATCGCAGCTGCCGGAGGAATCACCGATCAAGCTCAAAGTAGAAAAAGATCTTCTAATGCAGAGTTTCGAGAGAGCGAAAGAGTTCATGCGGACACAGAAAAAGCAGATACAGATGCTGGAAGAAGAGAAACAGACGATCTTGTCCGACAGGCAGAGATTGCGAGAAGAAGTTCGGAAATCAACCGTAGGAATTCAGTGTCTGACAACCGAATTGTCCGAAACGCAGAAGCTGAATCAATCGCTTCAGCAGAGCAACGACGATCTGAGGAACAGAAAATCTGTCTGAATAGAACAGACTTGTAAAACTGCAGAAAGCATCTGCGGAGTGGAAACTGAATACACGAGGAAAATAAAAAATTGAAACACCAAGACTTGACAAATTCCTGTAATGAGTTAAAATATAACAGTGTTATATAGCGCTGTTATATTTTGAAAAGAAGTTTAGAGGATACGAAAAGAATGTCGACGAAAGCAGAAGATACACAGAAAAACATATTAGATACAGCCAGAAAACATTTTCTGAAAGATGGTTTGACAGGAGCATCTTTAAGAAATATTGTAAAAGATGCAGGACTTACTACTGGCGCATTTTACAAATATTATCCGACGAAAGAGGCACTTTTTGATGCACTGACGGATCCTTATATGGAACATATTTATCAGATTTATGACCAGATCGTTGAGGAGTTTGAAAAGCTTTCTGCCAGTGATCAGACAAGGAATATGTCGGATACATCCAGTGATGGGATGGAGCAGATGGTTGATTATATCTATGATCATTATGATAATTTCAGATTATTGTTGAAATGCGGAGACAGTGGAAAATTTGAATTATTCATACACAATATGGTAGAGCGGGAAATGAAGTCCAGCCTGAATTATATGGAAAAGATGAAAGAGAACGGTGTAAAAATACCGATTGTAGAGGAAAGCCTTATGCATATGATCTATACGGGATTTTTTTCATCAGTATTTCAGATCATTGAGCATGATATAGACAGGGAGACTGCAAAGAAAAATGTATATCAACTGAAAGAATTTAATACAGGTGGCTGGGAACGATTGTGGAATATTGAATTTCCAGTATAACTGATGCAGGAATTCTGAATAGGTTATGTGTGTTGCAGGTTCTGGATTTCTGAATAAAGTTCAGACAGGATAATAATATCAGGTGGTTGATGCCAGTAGACCACCTATTTTATTATATGTTGGTTAGTGCGAACTAACAGAAGGTAAAATAATAAAACGAAACAATAAAACGAACGTAAGGAGTGAAAAGATGTGAAAGAAAAAAAGAAGTCGGCAGTCAGCTGGATCCTGACGTGGGCCGGACAAAAAAGAATTGCCTATGTGTGGAGTGTGTTACTTGCAATAGGAAATGTGATTTTTAAGATTTTGCCGTATTTTATTATTGCAGATGTAGTAAAGCTGTTTTTAAATGGTGAAAAGGAGTTTGAAATATATCTTGCAAAAGCGGTTCTGATTGCATTATCGTTTATCATTGCAGAACTGCTTCATTCACTTTCGACAGCATTGTCACATAAAGCAACGTTTGCAGTACTTGCAAATATAAGAAAATCCTGCTGTGACAAGCTGGCGCGGGTACCTCTTGGCTATGTGAAAGACACACCTTCCGGTACATTTAAAAATATTATGGTGGAAAGAATCGACAGTATCGAGACAACACTGGCGCATATTGTCCCGGAATTCACGTCCAATCTGCTGGCACCGATTGTGATTTTGATTTATTTCTTCCTGACAGACTGGAGACTGGCACTCTGGTCATTGGTGCCGGTTATAGTGGGATTTCTTTCCTATTTTGGAATGATGCTGGATTATAAACCAAGCTTCGAGAGAACGGTTCAGACAACAAAAGATCTGAATGATGCGGCAGTGGAATATATTGACGGAATCGAAGTGATCAAGGCATTTGGAAAGACAGAAAGTTCTTATGCAAAATTTACAAAGGCAGCTATGGCTTATGCAGATTCCTTTATTTCCTGGATGAAACGGTGCTCGATCTTTCATGGACTGATGATGGTGGTCACACCTTATACGCTTCTTACGGTATTGCCGTTTGGGGCACATTATGTAGCCAATGGAACACTTGCGATTTCAGATTTTGTCATCTGCATTATTTTATCACTTGGAATCGTTGGACCGTTGATCACAGTGGGTTCCTATACAGATGATCTTGGCAAGATCGGAGTGATTGTTGGTGAAGTGGCAGGAATTCTGGAACAGCCGGAGCTTGAACGTCCAGAGAAAAGTAAAAGTGTTCCAAAAGATAACTCCGTTACTCTTGAAGATGTCAGATTTGGTTATCACGACAAAGAAATCCTGCACGGAGTAACTATGGAGCTGAAAGCAGGAACGGTAAATGCAATCGTAGGACCTTCCGGAAGCGGCAAGTCGACCATCGCAAAGCTGATTGCGTCCCTGTGGGATGTGGATTCCGGAAGCATCAAAATCGGTGGAGTTGATGTCAAAGAACTGGCATTTGCAGATTTTAATCGGAAAATTGCATATGTTGCACAGGACAATTATCTGTTTAATGAAACAGTCCGTGAAAATATCAGACAGGGAAATCCGGATGCTACAGATGAACAGATCATCGAGGTGACAAAGAAAAGTGGATGCTATGAATTTATCATGCAGTTGGAGAATGGATTTGATACGGTTGTAGGAGGTGCAGGAGGACATCTGTCAGGTGGTGAGAGGCAGCGTATCTCCATTGCAAGAGCAATGTTAAAAGATGCTCCGATCGTGATCCTTGATGAGGCAACTGCCTACACAGATCCGGAAAATGAGGCAATTCTGCAGAATTCTATCGCAAAACTGGTAGCAGGGAAGACCCTGATCGTAATAGCACACAGACTTTCTACTGTTAAGGACAGTGACCAGATCTTTGTTGTAAATGATGGAAATGTAACAGCACATGGCACACATGAGGAACTTCTGGTGTCATGCCCGCTTTATAAGGAAATGTGGAATGCCCATATTTCTGTAAAAGATACGGTGAAGGAGGGAGAATGATATGTTTGGGATTCTGGCAAAATTCTTTCGTTTTTCAGGCAGGGAAAATGGCAATAAATTTAAACTGTCGATAGTGATCGGACTCATAGAGGCTCTTGCCTCAGCAATGAAGATTCCGGCTATTATGTACATACTGATTGGTCTGCTGAGTGGGAAACCGACAGGAAAATATATTGGAGGCTCCGTTGCGATTATGGTTCTTGCAATTGTAGTCGACGTAATCTGCAAGAGATACTCTACAGTGCTTCAGACAGAGGGAGGATATAATGCAAGTGCTTTTATGAGAATCAAGATTGCAGAACATCTGCGATATCTGCCGATGGGGTATTTCAATTCCAATAGTATCGGGGAAATTTCTTCCATTACAACCAATACAATGGAAATACTTGGCGATGTGGCTGCGAGAGTGGTTATGCTGACAATGCAGGGAATTCTGGAAACATCAATGATCATTCTTATGCTGTTTATTTTTGACTGGAGAATTGGACTGATAGCTGCAGCAGGAGTACTTATTTTCTTTGGGGTCAATTCTGTGATGCAGAATGCGGGTAAAAAAGATTCAGAGCAAAAAGTGGTATGCGATATGGAGCTTGTAAACCAGATCATGGAGTATCTGCAGGGAATATCAGAAGTTAAATCATATAACTTGCTTGGGAAACAGGCGAAAAGATTAAATGATGCAAATGAAGCATGTGAAAAGATCAATACAAAGATGGAAATGCTGTTTGTGCCCTATCATTTTCTGCAAAGTGTGATAACCAAAATTACAGGTGCTGTGATCGTGGCTTGCAGTGCATATTTTTATATTAATGGAACTATGAGTGCGGTCTATGCGATCGGTATGACAATTTCAGCATTTATGCTTTATGCCAGTCTGGAATGTGCAGGAAATTATTCATCTCTTTTACATGTGGTAAGCGTATGTGTAGATAAAGCAAATGCAATATTGGAGCTGGATACCATGGATATCGACGGTAAAGAAATACAGCCGGAAAATTACGATATCAGACTTTCTAATGTTTCGTTTTCTTATGACAAACGGAAGATCATTGATGATATATCGCTCTCTATTCCGCAGAAAACGACGACAGCAATCGTTGGACCATCTGGTGGAGGAAAATCAACACTTTGCAATCTGATTGCCAGGTTCTGGGATGTGGATTCCGGGGAAGTGACACTTGGAGGTGTGAATGTAAAAGACTACAGCATGAACAGTCTGATGAGTAATTTCTCATTTGTGTTTCAGTCGGTGTATTTGTTTGCAGACACCATTGAGAATAATATTAAATTCGGATGCCAGGATGCAAGTCATGAGGAAGTGGTGGAAGCGGCGAAGAAAGCATGTTGTCATGATTTCATCAGCAAACTTCCGAATGGATATGACACAGTGATCGGAGAAGGAGGAGCCACACTTTCCGGTGGTGAGAAGCAGCGTATTTCGATAGCCAGAGCGATTATGAAGGATGCGCCAATCGTCATATTGGATGAAGCAACGGCAAATGTTGATCCGGAGAATGAAAAGGAGCTGATGGATGCAGTAGATGCACTTACAAAGGAAAAAACGATTATTATGATTGCCCACAGATTAAAAACAGTCAGACATGCAGACCAGATTGTGGTTGTTGAAAAAGGAAGAATTGCACAGCAGGGAACACATGAGCAATTAATGAAACAGGAAGGTATTTATAAGAGATTTGTGGATGCAAGGCAGCAGGCGGTAAGTTGGAAACTGGTGCACTGAGAAATAATCCACAGTCGGTGAATATCCAAATTGAATTGTCTGAAAGAGATTTAATTTAAGTTTCGCTAAGTTTCACTTATATAGGCAGAATGAGGGATATTCAATAATGTAATATGAAAAAAGCACTGAAAACCGTTGGATTATGGGTTTTACAGTGCTTTTCCTTTTGCCAAAGAGGAAAAATGCAGTGAATTTAAGTTTTGCTACGTGTTGTGGATTTTAAGACATCTCACGTAAGGACGTTCTTTTCTGCATTGTCAGATGAAGGACTGGCACACAGTACGATCAAAGGTCTTTATGGCTTATTGAATCCCAGTTTTGAACTGGCAGTGGAAGATGGGATTATCCGCAAGAATCCAGTAACAGGAACACTTGGAGATTATGGGGCTCCGGCAAAGGAGAAAGAAGCATTGACACTGGAACAGCAGGAAAAACTTTTGAAGTTTGTTGAACAGAGTAATGTGTATAAGCCTCATCTTCCAATGATGCAGGTTATGTTTGGGGCTTGCCTGAGAGTGAGTGAAACCATCGGCTTAACCTGGTCAGATGTGGACATGAAGAACCGGGAGATCCATGTAGGTGGACAGCTTGTGTATTATGAAGGTGATGACGGATATTGTTTCCATGATTCAGAAACCAAAATGGATGCAGGAATCAGAGACATTCCTATGACACAGATGGTATATGATGCGTTCCGTAAGCAGAGAGAACTGAACCTAATGTTTGGTTTACAGAGTAATGTTGAGGTAGGTGGACGCAGTGGATTCATCTTTAATACAAAGCATGGACGTCCGATTATGCCAGCGGGAGTGAACAGCTTTCTGAAAAATATTGTCAATGCCTATAATAAATAAAGAAAGCAAATTGGCAGAAGAAGAGAAGCGAGAGCCGGAGTTGATGCCTCCTATTTCATCGCATACTCTTCGTCATACGGGATGTACCAGACTGGGTGAGAATAATGTCAATCCCAAAGTTATGCAGTATGTGATGGGCCATTCAGATGCACAGATCACAATGAATGTCTACAATCATATTGCAGAGAAGTCTCACGTGGAGAATGAGATGTCTAAAATGAACCTGCCAGAAACTGTACCTGCTGTGGTATAAACCATAAGTCGTTGTCGTAAAATGTGGTAAGAAAATCAGACGAATACATTTTTCCAAGAATTTGTCGTAAAAATGTGGTCAAATCAAGAGAATTGAGTGCGAAAGCAAGTGAAAAATTTCTGTGAAGCCCGTAAAATCAAGGCTTCACAAAATTTTTACAAAAAATTAGCACTCGACGCTTGACAGTGCTAAAAGTAAGAACTATAATGTATTTAGAAATTAGGAAAGGGATTAATAAAGAACCTAGTTTCAAAGTTAACACCGCTTGAAACAACGATGCAAAACTAAGTATCAAGATTGAAAGGGGTAATGACTTATGATGATGCCTAGTCTATTTACAGAAAATTTATTTGATGATTTCTTTGATGAAATGGATAAAGATTTTTTTGGAAAGAAAAATCCATTATATGGAAAACATGGAAGAAATATGATGAAAACAGATGTAAGGGAAACAGATAATACCTATGAAGTAGATATTGATCTTCCAGGCTTTAAAAAAGAAGATATCAATATCAATTATGAAAATGGTTATCTAACAATCTCAACAAGTAAGGGATTGGATAAAGATGAAAAGGATGAACAAGGACATTATATCCGACAAGAAAGATATGTTGGAAATATGTCAAGAAGCTTCTATTTAGGAGATATTCCAAAAGAAGATATCAAAGCTAAATATGAAGGTGGCGTTCTTCGTTTATCTGTTCCAAAAGCAGATATGAAACAAGTAGAAAATAGTTCTACTATCTATATTGAATAATAGTTTTGATAAGTTGTATCATAATTTCTTTATCTTCAGGTCTAGAACTTGCGACAAGGATAGTAAGTATAGCTAGGGCATCATTATTAATTCTTTCTTTACCGTTTTTATAAAGAGCGTTATTCATATTTAAAAAGTAAAGAAAAATAGTTGCTCCAATTCTTTTATTCCCATCAATAAAACTATGATTTTTAACAATAAAATACAGTAAAGCACTTGCTTTATCTTCTAAAGTTGGATATAAATCAATCTCTCCAAAACTTTGATAAATCGTTGAAATACTACTTTTAAAAGAATCATCTCTTTCAATAGAAAATAAATCTCCTCTATTTTCAAACATCGTATTATGTATAAGATTTATACACTCATCATAACGAAG
>OGXZ01000882.1_pt1 | contig 17662 bp, 16 predicted proteins | sample 1576431 | NCBI WGS metagenome assembly OGXZ01 (sample SAMEA3541590, study PRJEB24748) | human gut metagenome | biome: human gut; feature: human-associated habitat; material: faeces | place: China | collected 2012
TGATGTATCCGGTCGGCTCTGTTTGCTGAGCGGCATAGATGCGGTCTACATATCCGTCGATTCGTTTTTCCAGTTCTTTATTGGGGTGGCTTGCAAGAAAGTCGGCGATACCCCGGATCCTTTCATAAACGAGTCCGTCATACCATTCGGGACCATCGTGCTGTTTGATATCTCTCTGCCCTTCAGCTACACGATCGAAATTCCGGAAAGCATTACGCGTGTCGGTCGATCCGGGAAAAGGAGTGTATTTCCCTTCGAATTTGTTTAATACATCATTAGCGGTTATTTTCCTCCAGATATCGAGTTTCGGACTCCAGAAAGCATCTTCTATCCGGACTTCGTTTAGCTCGGGCAAGTGGAGTGTTTGCCGGGTATTGTCTGTGTGAGACTGACACCCCATTTGCACCCATGGAGTTGGTCAGAAGACTCACAGAGCAGGACTCCACTCCCGGAACCTTCGACACCGCTTTTTCCACTCTGGCGCTGCAGGCCGCGCAGCTCATGCCGGTCACTGTATATTGCTCCATTGATTCCCTCCGTAACAGATTTTTTCTATACCCGTACTGGGTACATCTATAAAATATCACTTTTGGATATTTCTGTCAAGGAGGGACCGCAATTTTTTCTCACAGCTCCCGGCGGACGGACAGCCGTTAGAAATCGAACAGGGAAAGCTGGTTGGTCTCCGGAAGGTCCTTAAGGATCCCCAGTTCTCCCATCAGGTCGCAGATGGTCTTGCTGACCCTGGTCCGGTTCCTGAAATCCTCCTTGGAGAGGAAGGGACCGTCCTTGGCCGCCTCCTCGATGGAGTCCGCCGCCTTCTCGCCCAGGCCGTCGATGCTGTTGATGGAGGGCATCAGCTTATTTCCCATGACCTGGAAATGCCTGGCCCTGGCCTTATAGATATCCATGGGAAGGAAATCAAAGCCCCTGGCGTACATCTCCTGGACGATCCGCATATCCCTTAAGGTATCCTGCTCTTTTTTGGAAAGGGAGTCGGACCGCCTCTTATAATCTGCCAGATGGCTTTCCAGCTTTTCCCGTCCCAGACACATGATCTCATAGGAAAACGCGCTGGCGCGGATGCTGAAGAAGGAGGCGTAATAGGCCAGCGGATAGAATACCTTGCAGTAGGCGATCCGCCAGGCCATCATCACGTAAGCCGCCGCATGGGCCTTGGGGAACATATACTTGATCTTTTTACAGGACCATATGTACCAGTCGGGCACCCCGTGGGCTGACATCTCCTCCTCCCACTCGGGCTTTAAGCCCTTGCCCTTCCGGACCGATTCCATGATGGTAAAGGCCGTTCCTTCCTCCAGTCCCTGCTGGATCAGATAGACCATGATATCGTCACGGGTGCAGATGGCCGTCTGGATCGTTGCCTTGCCCTCCTGGATCAGGGTCTGGGCGTTGCCCAGCCACACGTCCGTTCCGTGGGCCAGTCCGGCGATCCGCACCAGGTCAGAAAAATATTTGGGCTTTGTATCCAGGAGCATCTGCATGGCAAAGTCCGTTCCGAATTCAGGGACCCCCAGGGCTCCCAGCTTACAGCCGCCGATGTCCTCGGGCGTGATGCCCAGGGCCGAGGTATCCTGGAACAGGCTCATGACCTCCCTGCAGTCCAGAGGGATATCCTTTACAGGATCCAGGCCGATCAGGTCCTGGAGCATACGGATCATGGTGGGATCATCATGGCCCAGGATATCCAGCTTTAACAGGTTGTGGTCAATGGAGTGGTAGTCAAAGTGGGTGGTGATGGTCTTGGTGGCCATATCGTTGGCCGGGTGCTGCACTGGAGTGAAGGAATAGATCATCTCTCCCAGGGGAAGGACCACGATGCCGCCGGGGTGCTGGCCGGTGGTGCGCCTTACGCCCACGCAGCCCTGTACGATCCGGTTGATCTCGCAGTTTCTCTTCCTCTCCCCATGCTCCTCAAAATAGTTCTTCACATAGCCGAAGGCCGTCTTATCCGCCAGGGTGCCGATGGTCCCTGCCCGGAAGGTCTGGCCCTTTCCAAAGATCACCTCCGTGTAATCGTGGGCGCGGCTCTGGTATTCCCCGGAGAAGTTTAAGTCGATATCCGGCTCCTTATCTCCCTTGAACCCCAGGAAGGTCTCAAAGGGAATGTCAAAGCCGTCCTTGGTCAGGGGATGGCCGCAGACCGGGCACAGCTTGTCCGGCATATCGCAGCCGGCCATACCGGAATATTTCTTCACTTCCTCTGAGTCGAAGTCGTAGTAATGGCAGTTGGTGCAGTAATAATGAGGACTTAAGGGGTTTACCTCCGTGATCCCCGACATGGTGGCCACAAAGGACGAACCCACGGAGCCCCGGGAGCCCACCAGATATCCGTCCTCATTGGACTTCCACACCAGTTTCTGGGCAATGATATACATGACGGCAAATCCATTGGAGATAATGGAGGTCAGCTCCCGCTCCAGCCGGTCCGTCACGATCTTCGGAAGGTTTTCCCCGTACATTTCATGGGCGCGGTTGTAGCAGATGTTCCTCAGGGTCTCGTCAGAATTTTCAATGACAGGCGGACACTTATCCGGCCGCACCGGAGCGATGGGCTCGCACATATCGGCGATCTTCCTGGTATTGGCGACCACCACCTCATAGGCCAGATCGCTGCCCAGGTAATCGAACTCTGCGAGCATTTCCTCCGTGGTGCGCAGATATAGGGGGGCCTGCTCATCGCTGTCCTTAAAGCCCATGCCGGCCATGAGGATCCTCCGGTAGATCTCGTCCTCCGGATCCAGGAAATGGACGTCGCAGGTGGCGCACACAGGCTTTCCGCACTGCTCCCCCAGGCGCACGATCTTCCGGTTGATCTCCTTCAGATCCTCCACGGTCTTTACGGTGCTCTTTTCATCCCGCAGCATGAACATGTCGTTGCCCAGGGGCTGGATCTCCAGATAGTCATAAAACCGTACCAGCCGCTGGAGCTCCGCGTCAGTGCCTCCCCGCAGGATGGCCTGGTAAAGCTCCCCGGCTTCGCAGGCCGAGCCGATGATCAGTCCCTCCCGGTACTGGTTTAAAAGGCTCTTGGGGATCCTGGGCCGTCTGGAAAAGAACCGCACATGGGACCAGGACACCAGCCGGTACAGGTTCACCCGGCCCAGGTCGTTTTTTGCCAGGATGATCACATGGTAGGTGGGCATTTTCATGATAGCCGAATCCTCCGCCTGGTTAAAGACGTTCAGATCGTCCAGGGTCTCCATACCATGCTGTTTTTTTAACATTTCCACGAATTTCAGGAAAATTCCTGCCGTGGCCTCCGCATCGTCCACGGCCCGGTGGTGGTTCTCCAGGGATACATTTAACGCCTTGGCCACCGTATCCAGCTTATACCGGTTCAGATTGGGAAGGAGCACCCGGGCCAGGGCCACCGTATCCATGACCGTGGGATGGAATTCATATCCCAGAACGGAGGCATTGTGGCTGATGAAGCCCACGTCAAAGGACGCATTGTGGGCCACCAGCACCGCTCCCCGGCAAAACTCCAGAAACCGCCCCAGGACCGGGCCGATGGTCTCGGCTCCCATGACCATGGCATCGTTTATGCCTGTGAGCCGTTCGATCTCAAAGGGAATGGGCACCTCCGGGTCCACAAACTCGTCCATGCGGTCTGTGATCACCCCGTTTTCCACCCTTACGGCTCCGATCTCAATGATCTTATTCTTCACAGGGGAAAAGCCGGTGGTCTCAATGTCAAATACCACAAAAGCGCCGTCCAGGCTCTGGTTTTCAGAGTTCTCCACGATCTCCTTCATATCGTCCACCAGGTATCCCTCGACCCCGTAAAGGACCTTGAAGGCATCGCCCTTATCCAGGGCATGGCTGGCGTCCGGGAAGGCCTGGACGCAGCCGTGGTCAGTCACAGCCAGGGCCGGCATTCCCCACTGCTTTGCCCGTTTTATGATATCCTTTACCTCAGAAACGCCGTCCATGTCGCTCATTTTCGTATGACAGTGGAGCTCCACCCGCTTCACCGGCGCGTTGTCCACCCGCCGGGTGGTAAAATCCTCGCACTTTTTGATCCCAGTGATGGAGCCCACGGTCAGCTCGCCGTCGAACCGGTCGATGGTGGTGATCCCCTTGAGCTTTATGAACTTCCCCTGCTTTATGGCCTCGTCGGCGTCGGCCTCCTGGTCCTCTCTCAGGAACATCTTGATGGTGATGCTGTCGGTGAAGTCGGTGAGATCAAAGATCATCATCTTGCTGCCGCTTCTAAGCTCCCTTTTTTCCACCCGGATGATCTTTCCCCGTAAGACCACCTCGCCGATCTCCCCGGCGATCTCATGGATCTCCATGGTCTCGCCCTCGAAATCGCGGCCGTAAAGCACATCGGGATTCTCCGACTTCCGGTAGGGCATTCTTCCTCCCCGGCCGCCGTCCCGCTTAAAGCCGGAGCCAGAGCCGTTCTGGCCGCCCTGGAAGCCGCCGCTTCCGGTCCCGCTGCCGGGATTTCCCTTTCCTCCGGCAGCTTTTTTCTCCCCAAAGGTCTTTTTCGTAAAGGTCCGGGAGCCGGGCTTTTGATCCTGGGCCAAAGCATGCCCCTCTCCAGGACCGCCCTGGGCTGTCTCCAGGCCCCGGGAGTCCGCCGCTTCCTCCTGCCCGCCGCCCGCATCCTGGACGTGAGACGCCAGAAGGGCCGCCAGGGCCGCCTCCTCGTCAAAGTCGTCCCGTCTCTCCTTCTCTGCCTTTGTGAAGGAAAACCTTACCTCTGCCGGAAGGCCGCACCGCTCTGTAAAGATCTTTTCCAGGATCCGCCCCACTTCCTTTGAGCGTTCCCGGTAGATCAGATTGTCCTCGATGGTCATGACCATGGTATCCTCTGCCTCAAAGGCCGTTTCCGCCCGGCGTAGGATATTGTATTCGATCATGCCAAAATTCTTAAACTCCATCAGGATGCTGTCCTTGTAGACCTGGTACAGCTTTTCCGGCGTATACTGGGCCGAAAGGCGGTATTTTTCAAGGATCTTCACGGTGATGGAGCGGCCGGGGAAGAGCTGTTTTGCGATCCCATCCTCCATGCTGTAAATATTCTTTTTATGGATCAGTCTGGGACTTACGATATAGATGCGAAGAGAGCTTCTGTCCTTTGGCATGGATACCTTTTCCACCATGACCAGCTTTAGAAGCTCCTTTAATTCTTCGCCGATATGCAGTCCCGGAAATACTTCCAGAAACGGTTTTTCCATTATTCTCCCTTTGCTTCCTTCATGGCCAGAAGCTCCGCCCGCAGAGCCGGCAGAAGCTCATCCTCCGGCAGCTTCTTAAGGATCTGCCCCTTCTTAATGAGCAGGCCCTCGCCAATGCCTCCAGCAATTCCGATATCTGCCTCCCTGGCCTCTCCCGGTCCGTTGACCACACAGCCCATGACGGCTACCTTCACATCCAGGTCGATATCCGCCACCATTTCCTCCACCCGGGTGGCCAGGCCGATGAGGTCGATCCTGGTGCGCCCGCAGGTGGGGCAGGAGACCACCTCGATGCCGCCCGTCCTCAGCTTCAGCGCCTTGAGGATCAGCTTGGCGCTCTTTATCTCCTCCACGGGATCCCCGGTCAGGGAAACACGGATGGTGTCCCCAATGCCCTCATAGAGGATGATCCCCAGGCCCACAGAGGATTTAATATTTCCAGAAAGCAGGGTCCCCGACTCGGTGATCCCCACATGGAGGGGATACCGGCAGTCCCTGGCCAGAAGCTCGTGGGCTTTGACGCACATCATCACATCTGAGGACTTGATGCTCACCACCAGATTATCGTAGCCCAGCTCCTCGATGACCTGGACCTCCCTTTTTGCGCTCTCCACCAGGGCCTCCGCCGTGACTCCCCCGTACCGTTCCACCAGCTCCTTCTCCAGGGAGCCGCTGTTGACTCCCACCCGGATGGGGATGTTATACTCCTTCGCCTTATCCACCACGGCCTTGACCCGCTCCCTGGCGCCGATGTTCCCCGGATTGATCCGGATCTTATCAGCACCGCTTTCCATAGCGGCAATGGCAAGCCGGTAATCAAAATGGATATCCGCCACCAGAGGGATATGGATCTCCCGTTTGATCCGGCGGATGGCGTCAGCCGCCTCCATGGTGGGCACCGCCACCCGGATGATGTCACAGCCGGCGGCCTCCAGCTTAAGGATCTGGTCCACCGTGGCCTCCACATCCTCTGTTTTCGTATTGCACATGGACTGGATCAGCACCGGATTCCCTCCGCCGATCACCTTATCTCCGATCCGGATCACCTTCGTATTTTCCCTGTACATAAAATCCTCCAAACTTTCCACGGACCGCCTTGCAGACCGGCGGCCTTACATAAGGAATCTCACATCGTTAAGCAGCACAAACACCATAAAGGCCATGAGAAGCGCCATTCCGGCCATGTTCACCGCGCCCTCGATCCTCTGGTCCACCGGCTTTTTCGCCGCCAGCTCGTAGGCGAGGAACACCAGACGGCCTCCGTCCAGGGCCGGGAACGGCAGCAGGTTCATGACGCCCAGATTGGCGGAAAACATCACCATCAGATTCAGGATGTTCATGAACACCGTTACCAGGCCATAGGGCCGCACCTGGTCCACCGTATTGTCGATGATGGAGACGATACGCACCGGGCCGGCAATGTCATCGGCGCTTATCCGGCCCTTTACCAGCTCCTTTAAGCTGTCCACCACAGTAAGCACTGCGTACCGCACTTCTGCAGCTCCGTATTTTATGATCTTCGGGATGTTAAAGCCCAGGGACTCATAGCCGGAAAACTGGATCCCGGTCAGATACCGGCCGTTCTGGAGCGTAAAAAGATCCGCATCCAGGAACGCCTCATGGCTCTCCCATTTTCCAGTCTCTCCGTCCAGCCGGTCATACTGCACCGTAATGTCCCGGTTCCCGTTTACCAGCATCTTAAGGACCACATCCCTGGCGATCATCACCCGGCGGCCGCCGATCTTTGTGATCACATCTCCGGCCTTAAGCCCTGCCGCATCCGCCGCCTGGCCCGGCGTCACCTCCTGGATCCTTGCCGGATCGTAACCGGACCAGGATACGATGACCATGGCGAATACAAAGGCCAGGATAAAATTAAAGACCGGGCCTGCGGCTACCACGGACATCCGGGCCGCCGGGGATCTTGAGAAAAACGAGACTCCGCTTCCGTCCTCCGGGGCACTCTCCCCTTCTTCGTCGCCGAATTCCCCCAGCATGGCGCAGGAGCCGCCGAAGGGGAACAGCTTCCAGGAATATCTGGTCCCGCTTTTTTTACTCACATGGGAAAGGAGCCGGGGACCAAATCCCAGGGAAAACTCCACCACAGTGATCCCATTGAGCCTGGCCAGAAGAAAATGGCCGAACTCATGGAATAAAACTATCACACTTAAGACAACCAGTGCCAGTATCACGCTGTCCCTCCATTATATCTGAAAATTATTCTTTTCCTGCCGTCTGCGCAGGAACTCATACGTTTCCTGCTCCGCCTCCAGGACCTGCTCCAGAGACGGATGGCTGATCCTTGTATGATGGGCCATGGACTCGGCGATCATATCCGTGATCTCCAGGTATCCGGCCCTGCGGTCCAGGAATTCCGCCACGGCAAACTCATTGGCCGCGTTGAATACCACCGGCATGGAGCCTCCGGCCTTTCCGGCCTCATAGGCCAGGGCCAGGCCGCGGAAATTCTCCGGATCCGGCTTCTCAAAGGCGATCTCCGTAAGCTTCCAGAAATCCAGCCGGTCCCCGGCCAGGGGCCGCCGCTCCGGATAATACAGGGCGTACTGGATCGGAAGCTTCATATCCGGCGTTCCCAACTGGGCCATGACGGCCCCGTCCTCAAACTGTACCATGGAATGGATGATGCTTTTAGGCTGCACCACCACCTGGATCCGGTCCAGGTCCACGTCAAAGAGCCACCTGGCCTCCATCACCTCCAGGCCCTTGTTGACCATTGTGGAGCTGTCGATGGTGATCTTTCTTCCCATGGACCAGTTGGGATGCTTTAAGGCATCCTCCACCTGCACGCGCTCCATCTGCTTCCTGGTCCAGCCCCGGAAGGGGCCTCCGGAAGCCGTCAGAAGGATCTTATCTATCTTATTCCCATGCTCTCCGTTTAAGCACTGGAAAATGGCGCTGTGCTCGCTGTCCACCGGAAGAAGGCGCACCTGGTGCTCCCTGGCCAGGGGGACGATGAGATGGCCCGCTGTCACCAGCGTTTCTTTATTGGCCAGGGCGATGTCCTTTCCCGACTTAATGGCAGCCATGGTGGGACGGATTCCGATCATCCCTACCACCGCCGTCACCAGGATCTCATATCCGTCCATGGCCGCGATCTCCATGAGGCCGTCCATGCCGGATACGATCCTTGTATCCGTATCCCTGACCCGCAGGGCCAGGTCCTCTGCCCTTCCTTCGTCCCAGACGCCGCAGACAGCCGGATTAAATTCCCGGATCTGCTCCTCCAGGAGCCTGATATTGCTTCCCGCCGCAATGGCTTTTACTGAAATATCCCCGTTGGCCCGCACCACATCCAGGGTCTGGGTGCCGATGGAGCCGGTGGAGCCTAGGATCCCTATGGTCTTCATTCCGCTTTCCCTCTTTCTCTTATCGTAAGCCCAGGAACATCACTGCAAAGTAAATGGCCGGGGCCGTAAAGATCATACTGTCGAACCGGTCTAAGATCCCGCCGTGCCCGGGGATCAGATGACCGTAGTCCTTGACGCCGTGGTTCCGTTTGATGGCAGAGGCCGCCAGATCCCCGATCTGGGAGATCACAGCCGCAATGGCACAGGCAGCGGCGCTGATAACACCGGGCCGGGCCAGCTCCACCATATGGCCTTCAAAGTATACGCCGTATAAAAAGCCCAGGAGGGCCGCTCCCAGAACGCCTCCCACGGCTCCCTCCACCGTCTTTTTGGGGCTCAGCTTCGGCGCCATCTTATGCTTTCCAAGGAGCATTCCCACACAGTAGGCACACGTATCACAGCCCCAGGAGCTTAAAACGATGAGCCACACCAGGTATTTTCCGTCGGGCATGGAGCGCACCTGATACAGGTAGGAAAGCATCAGCCCCACATAAAAGATCCCGAAAAAGGCCACTGTGATCTGCTCGGTGGTAAATTTAGGGAACGTAAACACATAGATGGTCATTAAAAGCATCAGCGCTGCGATGGCAAGGAAGGTCACATGACGGTCCATGCCAGTCCATACGATGGCATAATACGCCAGAACGGCCCCGTAGCCCACCAGGCCCGGCAGCTCCTTTTCGATCTTCATGACCCGGTACAGCTCAAAAAGGCCGATCAGGGAAATTGCCAGGGACACCAGAAACAGAAGCGTCCCTCCCTTAACCAGCAGAAATGCCGCCAGGATCACCAAAACGATCCCGCTGATCAGTCTGGTCGTAAACATATTGTCACCCCTTACTTCTTCTCCGTCTGGGAAACGCCGCCGAACCGGCGGTCTCTCTTATTATACTGGCGGATGGCCTCCAGTAATTCCTCTTTGTTAAAATCCGGCCAGAGGCAGTCGGTCACATAGAGCTCCGAATAAGCAAGCTGCCAGAGCAGGTAATTGGAAAGACGCAGCTCCCCGCTGGTGCGGATCAGAAGATCCGGATCCGGGATCCCGGCAGTATCCAGATAGGAGGCAAACCGGCTTTCCGTCATCTCCTCCTCGGTGATCCTTCCGGCCTTCACATCCTCCATGACCTTTTTTACAGCCCGGGTGATCTCATCCCGGCTCCCGTAATTGACGGCGATCACAAAGGTAAGGCCTGTATTGTCCTTTGTCTCCCGTTCCAGGCTGTCGATCCCCTCTACGATATCCGGCGCAAACCGGCTCCTCTCTCCGATCATCCTTACCCGCACATTATTGGCCTTGGCGATCTTTAAAAGCCGTTTTGCATAATACCGGAACAGCTGCATCAGGGCTCCCACTTCCTCTGCCGGCCGCTTCCAGTTTTCTGTGGAAAATCCATAGACCGTCAGGTACCGGATCCCCAGTCTGGCTGCGTCTTCTACGATCTGCTCCACAGTCTCGCAGCCCTTTTTATGGCCCAGCTGCCGGGGAAGGCCCCGTTTTTTTGCCCAGCGGCCGTTTCCATCCAGGATCAGCGCCACATGGGCAGGAATCTTGAGATTATCTTCCATTCTTTCCTCCCATCCGGCATCCTTGGCCGGATTTCAAAAGACAGGGGCCAGGTTTCCCTGCCCCCTGTGATCTTATCTTATACTGTAAGGATCTCTTTCGTCTTGTTCTCCACAGCCTTGTCGATCTTCTCGATGGCCTTGTCGGTGATCTTCTGGATCTTTTCCTCAGCATCCTTTAAATCGTCCTCAGAGATCTCATCGTTCTTTTCCATCTTCTTAAAGGTATCATTGGCATCGCGGCGGATATTGCGGACTGCCACCTTGGCATTCTCGCCCTTCTTCTTTACATCCTTGGCCAGCTCCTTACGTCTGTCCTCGGTGAGCTCCGGGAAGATCAGGCGGATGCAGGAACCGTCGTTGTTGGGGTTGATGCCCAGATCCGAGGTCTGGATCGCTTTTTCAATGGCCTTTAACAGGCTCTTCTCCCAGGGCTGGATCAGGATCATCCGGGCCTCAGGCACGGAGATATTTCCCACCTGCTGGATCGGGGTCGGAGTTCCGTAATAGTCTACTTTGATCTTATCCAGAACGTGCGGATTGGCGCGTCCGGCACGAATGGAGGCGTAATCATTCATCAGGCTGTCAATGGTCTTATCCATCTTTTCTTCGTAGATCTTTAACTGTTCTTTCATAATAACCTCCTGTTATGAAACGGTAACGATGGTACCGTTAATATTTCCCTGCATGGCATTGGCGATGCCGTTTTCCTCGTTTAAGGAGAATACGGCCATGGGCATTTTATGCTCCATGCACATGATGGACGCCGTCAGGTCCACCACTGCTAACTGCTTGTCGATCACTTCCTGGATGGAGACTGTATCGTACTTTTTCGCAGCCGGATTGACCCTGGGATCGCTGTCATAAACGCCGTCAATGGCCTTGGCCAGGAGAATGCAGTCCGCATCCATCTCAATGGCCCGCAGTGTGATGGTCGTATCCGTGGAGAAATAGGGATGTCCGATCCCTCCGGCGAAAAATACTACCATGCCTCTTTCAAAGTATTTATTGGCCCGGTCCTTGGAAAACAGCTTTGTCATAGAGCCGCACTCAAAGGGGGTTAAGATCTGGGTCTTCATTCCAGTGTTCCGGAAGATCTCAGATACGTAAATACAGTTCATGACGGTAGCTAACATTCCGATCTGGTCCGCCTTGGTACGGTCGATGGCGTCGCTGGTACGGCCTCTCCAGAAGTTTCCTCCGCCGATGACGATGCCCACCTGGACGCCGGCATCCACCGAAAGCTTCACCTGTCTTGCAACCTCTTTTACCGTATCCTCGTCAAAACCTGTTTTTTTCGGACCAGCCAGCGCTTCGCCGCTGAGCTTTAAAAAAACGCGTTTCATTTTCATTCTCTGCGCTCTCCTATGTATTTTGTTGTAACCGTCCAGCCATCAGGGATCCGGCGCTTCCTGTCCGCCGCAGGCGGCAGGAAGGGGCATGGCTGAACCGTTCTTTTTTGCTTGTAGGAAATTATATCATACTTTCTGTGAATTGCCAACATGGATTTAAAAGGTTCTCCAGGTTCCCGCTTTCAGCCGGCTTTTCATATAAGCACCTGGTGACCGAAAAAATCCCCCGGGGCCGCGCTCCGGGGGATCCACTTTTAATAATTCTCTGCCTTTACTTCAAAGAAGCTCTGGGGATGGGCGCAGACCGGACAGACTGCCGGGGCCTTTTTCCCAATCACGATATGGCCGCAGTTCCTGCACACCCACATCACCTCTTCACTCTTTTCAAAGACCTTTTTCATCTCCACGTTCTCAAGAAGCTTTAAATACCGCTCCTCATGGGTCTTTTCGATCTCCGCCACCATACGGAACTTATGGGCCAGAGCTGTAAAGCCTTCGGCCTCCGCCTCCTGGGCAAAGGTCTTGTACATATCGGTCCACTCATAGTTCTCCCCGGCTGCAGCGGCTTTTAAGTTCTCTGCTGTATTTCCCAGGAGGGATAATTCCTTGAACCACATTTTGGCGTGCTCTTTTTCATTATCTGCCGTTTCCTGGAAGATCGCGGCGATCTGCTCATAGCCTTCTTTTTTTGCGACGCTGGCAAAATACGTATACTTGTTCCTGGCCTGGGACTCGCCGGCAAATGCAGCGATCAGATTCTGCTCTGTCTTACTTCCTTTTAATTCCATTGCAATTCCCTCCATAAGAATGTTTTTACTGACATTTTTATTTTATGGATTATTATGTCAAAAGTCAATGGATCCTATTCGAAATTCACACATCTTTCACATTCCATATTCTGGGTCCGCTGCCAGGCCAGCAGACGACAGCTATTACATCAGTGCCAGGAGCTTCCGGATATCCTCTTCCTTTGTGGCCCAGCTGGTGGCAAACCGCACCACCGTATGGTCCGCATCCTTTTTCTCCCAGATACTGAAGCTCACTTCCTTCCTTAACTCCTCCAGCTTTTTGTTTTCCAGGACCACGAACTGCTGGTTTGTGGGAGAGTCGATGTGGAAGCCATAGCCCTTTTCCTTCAGCCCCTGCTTTAAAACCTCAGCCATCCGGATGGCATGGCGGCTTACTTCCATATAGAGGCCATCGGTGAACAGTGTATCAAACTGGATCCCCAGAAGGCGTCTTTTGGCTAAAAGTGCTCCATGCTGCTTGATGGTGGTGAAAAAGTGCTTCGGAACCCGCTCCTTTTTCGGGAACACAACGGCCTCTCCGCAGAGAGCTCCCACCTTTGTTCCTCCGATATAAAAGGCGTCGCAGTACTCAGCGATCACCGGCAGAGTCACGTCCGTACCATGGGCCGCAAGACCGTATCCCAGCCTTGCTCCGTCCATATACAGGGGAATCCCATACGCTTTGCAGACCTGATGGAGGCCTTTCAGCTCGTCTTTTGTATACAGTGTACCGTATTCCGTGGGATGGGAGATGTAGACCATGCCCGGGAATACCATGTGCTCATACGTCTCGTCTCCCCAGAACGTCTTTAAAAGGCCTTCCAGCTCCCCCGCGTCCAGCTTTCCTTCGTGATGGGGAAGTGTGATGACCTTATGGCCGGAAGCCTCGATGGCTCCGGACTCGTGGCAGTTCACATGGCCTGTCTCTGCGGAAACCACTCCCTCATAAGAGGATAAAAGCCCGTCGATGACTGTGGCGTTGGTCTGGGTGCCGCCCACCAGGAAGAACACCTCGCCTTCCGGGCACTGGCATGCGTCCAGGATCTTCTCCCTGGCACTGGCGCAGTAGGGGTCTGCTCCATAGCCGGGCAGCTTCTCCATATTCGTTTCGATCAGTCGGTTTAAAATTTTTTCATGGGCTCCTTCCAGATAATCGCATTCAAATGCCAGCATCGTTATTTCCTCCTCTATATTGTTTTTTCAGTTTTTTCGGATCTTTCAGATCTTTCGGAACGCTCGGTTTTTTCAGGTCTTTCTGGTCTTTCAGATCTTTCGGGGTGCTCAGTTCTTTCTGGTCTTTCGGTTTTTTCGGTTCTTTCTGCTCTCTCCGCTCTTTCAGCCCTTCCGGATCTCTCCAACCTCTCAGACTGGCCCTGCCGCTCTCCCCGTGGCTGCCGTTCTCCCCTGGGGGCCCGCTCCGGCTTCCCGGCCCGCTCTGGCTTTTCTCCCCTCTCCGGCTTTTCTCCCCGGCTCCGCTCATTTCTTGTTTCCGGCCTGGCCTCCCGCTTTTCCTTCTTTTCCTTTTTATCCTCACGGAAGCTTTTGAGAACCAGACTGGACGGATAACGGTATGCGTAGGTACAGCCCTTCATGAGCGCTTCCTCCTCCGGAGTCCGGCATACGCTGAGGATCATGTCCTCCTCTTCCTGGAGAAGGTAGGCTTCCCCATTTCCATCCCTTTCACGGATCTCCTTATAGATCCGGTACTTTCTGTAATACTCCGGACACGGAGTCTGCTTCACCTTCACCGGCTCCGGCACAATATTGAGTTTATATGCATCCGACATCCTGGCCAGGATATTATGTACCTTTTCGCAGTTTTCCCTGGACACCATATCAGGGGACGGAATACAGACCATGTAATTCATTTTCTGTCCTTCTTTCTCTTTCATGTATTTCATGCCGCCGGGGCCATAATGTCCCGGCCCCTTTTATACCGGATTATATCATGGCAGAAATCCCTTTTCAATAGCCGCTTTCACTGGCGGCGCTTCTATTCCTGCGCCCGGATGGCCCAGCGCATCTTTGTGGATCTGGCCCGGGGATTTCTCTGACATTCCTCCGCCGAGGGACGGATCACCTCCTCGGAGATCTCCTGGTACAGCCCGGCCTTCTTCCCCTCTTTAAAATAGTGCTTCACAAGCCGGTCCTCTCCGGAATGGAACGTAAGAATCGCCGCCCGTCCGCCTGGGGCCATGACGCCGGGGAGCTTTTCCAGAAAGCTGTAAAGCACTTCAAATTCGCTGTTGACGTCGATCCTCAGGGCCTGGAAGCACCGCTTACAGGATTTCACCACTGCTTCCTTTCTCTCTTCCTCCGGGAGAAATCCCAGCGCTGTCTCGATGGCCTCTTTAAACTGGGTGGTGGTCCGTATATATTCCTTTTTCCGATTCCGTTTTAATACCTCCCTGGCGATCTCCTCTGCATAAGGCTCATCAGAATTCTCCGCCAGCATTCCGGTCAGCTCCTCCCTGGTCACTTCCTTCAGCCGGTCCGCAGCAGACACTCCCTTTTCCGGATCCAGTCTCAGATCCAGGGGGCCTTCGGCTTTATAGGTAAAGCCCCGCTCCGGATTGTCGATCTGCATGGATGAAACTCCCAGATCGGCCAGGACGAAATCGAATTTTCCCACCTCCTCCGAAAGAAGGTCGATCTCTGCAAAATTCATCTGACGCACGGTAAGGATCTCCTCCCCAAAGCCCTTTTCCCTCAGCCGGGCCGTGGTCTTTACGATCTCAATGGGATCCACGTCCAGACCATAAAGATGGCCGGAGCCCTCCAGCTTTTCCAGCATCCTCCGGCTGTGGCCGCCATAACCCAGAGTGGCGTCCAGCCCCCTCTGGCCTGGCTGGATCTGTAAAAATTCCAGGATCTCATCGACGCAGATGGATAAATGCATCCCCGCCGGCGTGCTGCCCTTGGAGATAACCTTTTCAATGGTCTCCGCGTATTTCTCCGGTTCTCTCTCCTTATATTTCTCCTCAAATGTCCGGGGATGCGTCCCCTTATAACGGACCCGCCGCTTATGGGGCTTCTGCATATCCTGATTCTGGTTCTGTTCTGCCATTCCCTCTTTGTCCTTTCCTCGTCTTTCGTTCCATTGTATCACGGACGGCTCCCGATTTCCATAGTTTTCGGTTTCTCCGGTCCCAGACCACCGGACCCAGCCCCGGGCTGCAAAAACCGGCTGGCATCCGGCAGCTTCCTGCCAGACACACAGCCGGTCTCACCTTATGTCTGTTTTATTATTTTACTTCCACCAGTTCATACTCTCTGGAGCCGAAGCCCAGGGCAGCGGCAGCCTCGATGGTGTGGACGCCGTTGCGGCTCTCCACCCGCTCCAGGAAGTGCTTCTGTCCCGGATCATCCGTTGCCGCATATACCAGATCGATGCAGGCCTGGTCGATGGCGATGGGATCCTCGGAAACAAGGATACCGATATCCTTCATGCAGGGATCCTCTGCAACGGCGCAGCAGTCGCAGTCCACAGACATATTCCTCATCACGTTTACATACACCGCGTTTCCATGGAAGAAATCCACTACGGATTTGGCCGCGTCCGCCATGGATTCCAGGAAGGAATCATGGTCAGAGGTCCAGATCTTTTCCGGGTCTCCGGCGCCGTGGACGTATGCCTTTCCATAAGAGGAAGCACAGCCGATGGCCAGCTGCTTTAAGGCTCCGCCGTATCCGCCCATGGGATGGCCCTTAAAGTGGGACAGCACCAGGATGGAATCGTAGTTCTTCATGTTCTTTCCCACGAAGTTTTTCTGGATCACCTTTCCTTCCGGAATGGAGAGTTCCAGATCCGGGCCTTCTGCATCCATGAGATCCACGCGGAAATATTTTTTCCAGCCATGGGCCTCCAGGGTGCTCATATGTTTGGCTGTGGTATTTCTCTGCCCTTCGTAAGCAGTATTGCATTCTACCACATTGCCTCCTACCATATCGATGATGGGCTTCCAGAAGGCAGGCTTTAAAAAGTTCTGGTTTCCCACCTCGCCGGAGTGCAGCTTAATGGCCACCTTTCCCGGCAGTTCCTTTCCCAGAAGGCGGTACAGCTCCACCACCTTTTCCGGGGTGATCTCTCTTGTGAAAAATACTTTCGACTTCATATCGAATCTCCTTTCCTGAAGGGATATAATGGATAGCTTTATTATATCGCCCTCAGGCGGTTCTGTCTATCACTTCTGTCTTTATGATGCGAAATCCCTGCTTCCTGTACAGTTCCATGGCCCGGCGGTTCCAGTCTGCCACGTGGAGGACTGCAGGGCCGCGGCCCTCTTTCTCCAGAAGGACCAGAGCCCACTGTAAAAGAGCCCTTCCCAGACCCTGGCCCTGAAATTCTCCCTTCACCACCAGATCGTCGATCTCTTTCCCATAAACGGCCACCGAACCCGCCAGGGTCCCTGAGATCTCCAGGATCCAGATCTCTGACCGTCTCCGGGCCAGCTCTTCCCGGCCGGCGCAGCATTCCGCCGGCTGCAGCTCCAGAGCCGTCCGCATGGCCAGAAAGCAGCCGTTGTACATGATCCTGTATTCCTCATAATCGCTGTCCTGGTAATTTCTCAGGTCCAGGGATGCCTCTGCCCTTCCTCCTGCATATTCCATGGTATGTACAGTAAATTTCAATCCTCTTCCTCCGTTCAGCCGACCCCGAAATCCGTGATCTCATAAAGAACCTCCACTGCGGGATCCTCCATAAGCCACTGGTACTCATCCATGAACCAGTCCACCAGAGCCTGGTCCCGACGGATGGGAGTGGTATTATTATTGTAGACGTTGACGGTCCCCAGCTTAAAATACCGCTTCAGACAGTCGATGTCATACCGGATCATGTCCTTTGTCTGGCCCTGGATCCCCACCATAAGACATGGCGAGTCGAAATATTCTGCCACCTCCCCCGGTTCCCGGAAATCCGCATGCTTATTCAGGACACGCTGGCGGAAATCATAGTCAAAGGTCTCCACGCCGATCTTGAAGATAATGGGGACGCCCATCCGCTCCCGCATTTCCTCCAGCTTATGGCGGTAGATCCAGTGGGCCTCAAAAAACAGCTGCTGGATATTTTTATTATGCACAAGGGCCGCGATCTCGTCAAGCGTCGCCTCGGGAAGCTCAAAGCAGCTCCCCGAATTGATGATCTCCAGGGCTCCCAGTTCACCTGTTACCTGGGACAGTACCTGCCGGTTTAAGACCTCCATGGCCTCCCGGTCCCTTCCGTTGTCCTCAATATAATCACAGAAGGCGCATTTCCCCCAGGCACAGGGAAAACCCCTGAGGAGACATATCTCCCTCTGATTTTTAGCAGTGATCCTGCTGTACCGTTCCTCTGGTATTCCCATAGCTGTTCTCCTTTCTTAAGGACCGCAGGCTCTGCC
>OGXZ01000886.1_pt1 | contig 17606 bp, 17 predicted proteins | sample 1576431 | NCBI WGS metagenome assembly OGXZ01 (sample SAMEA3541590, study PRJEB24748) | human gut metagenome | biome: human gut; feature: human-associated habitat; material: faeces | place: China | collected 2012
CAGCTGCCGGAGCGGTGCTTAAGCCGCAAGGCGGGAATTGTGCGGTGTTGCCTTATAAGTTACATGGATTCTGTATTTCAAAGTGTAAGGTGACGGGCGGAGTTTGTCAAGCGCCGGTATTTTTGCGCAAAATTGTGGATGTGAAAGTGTGTGAGATTTACCCTGCGGGACTTGAAAAACAGGTGTAAATCGTGTATCCTATATAAGTACATTATTCTGGTGTACTATAATAGGTGATCTAAATTCCCAGAGGGCCAAAGAGATAAATTTGAACCCCGAACCAACAAAGGAGAACTATATTATGAAAAAATTGATTTCTGCCTTGGCGGCAGCCGTTTTGTTTGCCACCCTGCTGGCTGGCTGCGGCAGCGGCGCTTCTTCCTCTGCCAGTGCTTCTTCGGAAGCTGCCAGCAGCACAGCTTCTGAGGCAGCCAGCACCGATGCTTCCTCCACCGAGGAAGCCACTGCCAGCGTGGATTTGGGCGCCATCGTGACCGCCATTGAGGCTGTGAACGAAGTGCCCAATGCCCGTGCCATCGATGACTTCTCCATGGAGAACGAGATGAACCTGACCCCGGATAACATTGTTGCTTTCCAGGGCGATGTGACCAACGACCAGGCAGACTGTGCTCTGGTATTCGCCGCCCAAGTCAAAGATGGCACCGCTGACGCCGTGAAAGCTGAACTGGAAGCCTATAAGGAATCAATGAGCAGCACGCTGTATGCTGACTTTGCTGATAAAGTTGCCAAGGCACAGGATGCACGCATTGTGGTAAAAGACAATGTTGTGGTCATGGTCATTGCCGGTGTGAATGGCCCGGATTATTCCGCAATCGACACCGCCATTGACGGGGCACTTGCCTGATAGCACAAACCGATACCAAACAGGCCGCGCCCCAACAGGCTGCGGCCTTGTTTTTTTGGTGGGCTGTTCCCCACACTCCCTGAACCAAGAGAGGAGGAACCGCTGTGAATTTTAACAGCGTTGTCTTTTTATTCTGTTTTATGCCGTTGGCGCTGGGGCTGTATTACCTTGTGCCGGGCAGGGTCAAAAATGCGGTGCTGCTGGTGGAAAGCCTGCTGTTTTTCTGCTGGGGCGGTATTACATGGCTGCCGCTGGCCGTGGGCATGGTTGCCATCAACTATGCGGCGGGGCTTCTGCTTGCCAGCCTGCCCGCCGGGGGCAAGCGAAAAATCGTGCTGATTGCTGCCATTGTGCTGACGGCAGCGGCGCTGGTCTACTGCAAATACACGAACTTTTTGCTGGACACGCTCAACGTTATCGCTTCCACCGGGTTTGCCAAGCTGAGTTTTTTGGATGTTTTGCCGCTGGGCATCAGCTATTATACGTTTAAGCTCATCAGTTATACTGCGGATGTGTATACCGGCAAGGTAAAAGCGGAACGCAGCCCGGTGGTCTTTGCGGTATATGTTCTGATGTACCCGCAGCTGATCGTTGGCCCAATCGTGAAATACCGGGATATGGCGGATGTCCTACACCAGACACAGGGACGCTGCACCCTGCAAAAAGCGCAGGATGGTGCTGAAATGTTTGTGTTCGGCCTTGCCAAAAAGGTGATTTTGGCGGATTCCATTGCGGCGCTCTGGCAGGATATCATCGGAACGGGCGGCATTGGGCTGGCGAACGCTTCCCTGCCGCTGGCATGGCTGGGCATTATTGCGTACTCTTTGCAGCTGTACTTTGACTTTGCGGGTTACTCGGAGATGAGCAACGGCCTGAGCCTGATGATGGGCTTTGAATGCCCGGCGAACTTTAACCTGCCGTACATTTCAAGCAGCATTACCGAATTCTGGCGGCGGTGGCACATCAGCCTTTCCGGCTGGTTCCGGGATTACATTTATATCCCGCTGGGCGGCAACCGCTGCAGTGCCGGGCGCCAGATGCTGAACATGCTGGCCGTCTGGGCGCTGACCGGCATCTGGCATGGTGCGAACTGGAACTTTATCTGCTGGGGCCTTTACTATTTCGTGCTGCTTGTCATCGAAAAGAACTTTTTGATGAAGTACCTGAAAAAAGGCAAGGTCTGGCCGCACATTTACACATTGTTCCTGGTGGTACTGGGCTGGGGGCTGTTCACCTGCAACGCCCCCGGTGCACCGCTGGGGCTGCTGCTCAGCCGGTTGTTCATCCCGCAGGGCGGCGTTTCGGCGCTGTATTTCCTGCGCAATTATGCGGTGCTGCTGGTTGTGTGCTGCGTTTGCTCCACCCAACTGCCGGGGCGGTTCTGGCAGTGGTGCAAAGGCAAAGCCCCGCTACGGGCAGCGCTTTGCGGCGTCTGCTTTGTTCTGTGCACGGCGTATGTGGTAGCAGCAACGGGTTCCACCGCACTGTATGCAAACTTTTAAGGGGAGGGATGGCTTTATGGAAAAATATGTTCACCGCAGATCCGACCGTCATCTGCCGCCAGCTTCCCTGATTGTTTTTGCCGCCTTGCTGTGCGGGTTTGCACTGGTCAACCTGTTCTGGCCCAAGCGCGAGAACTCGGAGCTGGAAAACCGCAAACTGGCGCAAATGCCAGTGTTCAGCGTAAAAACTTTGCTGAACGGCAAATGGCAGGATGATTTTTCCACCTATCTGCAGGATCAGGTTGCCCTGCGCGATGGGTGGATCAACCTGGAAAGCGCCGTCAATGCCCTCGCGTTTGGCAAAACGGAGGAAAGCGGCATCCTAAACGGCAAAGATGGCTGGATGTTCACCAAGCTGTTTACCGTCAGTACGGATACTGAGAAGCAGCTGGGGAAAAATATCAGTGCCGTCACAAACTTTGCCCAGCGCTACCCCGGCCGGGTCACTTTTTTGCTGGCACCTTCGGCCAGCGATATCTACCCGGAAATGCTGCCGGCCAATGCCCCCATGGTGGACGAAGATGCCATGCTGGATGACATTTTTGCCCAAGTGCAGGCCAGCGGGGCGGATGTGATCGATATGCGCGACGATTACCGCGCCAATAAGGATCAGTATCTGTACTTTAAGACCGACCACCACTGGACACCGGATGGTGCTTACCGCGCTTACCAGCAGTTCTGCACGCTGAAAAATCTGACGCCGTTTGACTGCAATGTCTATACCAAAATTACCGTCCCCGATTTTTACGGCACGCATTATTCTGCTACGCGGCGCTGGAATGCACAGGCGGACAGTTTCAGCTATTATGATCTGCCCAACCAGATGACGGTTTATAAAGTAAACGGCGAAGCAGATTATGAACCGGTGAAAACCGAGGGCCTGATGAACCTTGCCAAGCTGGATACTCGTGACAAGTATGGAGCTTTTTTGGATGGCAACAACGGTTATTCGGTGATTGAGGGCAACGGGACGGGCAGCATCCTGGTGGTAAAGGACAGCTATGCCAACAGCTTTATCCCCTACCTGACGGCGAATTATGCGAAAATTGGCGTGGTGGATTTCCGCGGGCTGGCCTATGGGTTAGATTCCACGATTGAAAAAGAGGGCTATGACCAAATCTTGATCCTGTATAACTTCCAGACTTTTATTTCTGACAACAAAGTGATTTATCTGGACCGCCCCACAACGCTGAAGTAAAAACGCCGCAGCCCGCCTGCATTTTGCAGGGCATCCAGCTTGTGCCGGGGAAATGTGATTTTGCGGGAACCTGCAGGAATCCATTTTGAACAGGCGGCCAATAGAAATGCCGATGCTTTAGCCTACGAATCTCACTGTGAGGTATACCGCATGGAACACCAACCTTTTACCATTGCGCAAATGCGCCCCATCCGTGATTGTATGACAGTCTCCCGCCCGGCAAACCTTGGCAAAGAGGTGCTGGTCACCTGGTTTTCCCTTGGGGCGGGTACTACCATTACGCCGGAAAGCTATGACTGTACGACCCTGTATGTGGGTGCTATGGGCAACGGCCGCTTTATCTTAGGCGAAGATGGCTGGGCAGTTCCCTTTGCGGGGGATGATTTTCTGGCTGTTCCGCCCAAAACACTGTGTGGAACCAGCACGGATATCGGTATGATCTATACTGAAATTATTTTGAAAAAGGAGAATACTATCATGAACAACATCATCAAAGCTGGCCAGCCCACAGCCCTGAAAGACCTGATTTCTTACGAAGAGGGCAGCATTGCCAATGTTGACCTTGTCCACGCAGACAACATGAAGTTTGTGCTGATGGCATTCGATGCGGGCACCAGCCTGCCCCCACACCGCGCCCCCGGCAACGCCATCCTGACCGCACTGGAAGGCAAAGCAATCATTGACTATGAGGGTCAGGATTACGAGCTGAACGCAGGCGAAAGTTTCCGCTTTGACAAAAACGGCTTGCACAGCGTTACCCCGCAAGGCAAGTTCAAAATGAGCCTGCTGCTTGTGATTGAGTAAAATCAAACCATAAATCGCATTCCCCCGATGCAGAAGATAACCCTTTTGCCTCGGGGGAATTTTTATTGGGAAAGCAGCGTGGAATAGTACGGTTCAGCCCTTTAGCCTAAAGGTGTTGTTTCGTGCCTTAAAGTGCCTGAATAAGATAAAGCAATAACAGGTGTACCGTGTAGGTTTTGACAATTCCGGCTTTATTTCTTATAACAAAGCTGCTTCTGTTAGTTCCTTCAAACTCTTGCGCGTGGTAACATTGTGCGGATTGAAATGGTATAGGAGAGTGCTCCCCTGCCGGATGCCATTGATAGCGGCTGCCAGCGGACGGAGGGTGCGCCAAATGAGGAAACGCAGCATGTTTTTTTTGAAAACACCCTATTTATGCGACCTTGACACCGCTCGCTATAAAGGAAGGCTGCAGAGCCGCAACCCCGGAATGACCGGCATCAGCTTACACATTGATCAACATACAAAACAATAAAACCCCTGCCGCCGTAGAACAATTACATTCTACAGCGGCAGGGGCTGCTGCTTTGATTGGGCTATTTACTGCTTGATGATTGCCCTATTTTTATAGCGCTTGCGCACGGCACCATATTCCAGGTGCGGCTGGCCGCCATTCACTGTGTCCGCATCAATGGTAACACGGGTAATAGTGGGGTCAGACGGAATTTCGTACATGATGGGGATCAGGATATCCTCCACCACGCTCCGCAGGCCGCGGGCGCCGCTCTTGCGTGCAATGGTCTTTTGGGCGATAGCACGCAGGGCAGCATCCGTAAAGGACAGTTCAGCGCTGTCCATAGCCAGCAACTCTTTGTACTGGCGCACAATGCTGTTTTTCGGCTCGGTCAGAACACGGATCAAAGATTCCTCGTCCAGCGGGTCCAGCACCGTCACAACCGGCAGACGACCGATCAGCTCCGGAATCAGGCCAAACTTGACCAGATCGTCCGGTTCCACTTTGCGCAGCAGCTTTTGACGGGTTTCCTCGCTGTCCAAGTTGGTGCGCAGCTGGCTACCAAAGCCGAGGGTGCTCTTGTCGGTACGGGTCTGGATCAGCTTTTCCAGGCCGTCAAAGGCACCGCCGCAGATGAACAGGATGTTCTTGGTGTTGATCTGGATGAATTCCTGCTGCGGATGTTTGCGGCCGCCGTTGGGCGGCACATTGCTGACAGTGCCTTCCAGAATTTTCAGCAATGCCTGCTGCACGCCCTCTCCGCCAACATCGCGGGTGATGGATGGGTTCTCGCTCTTGCGGGTGATCTTATCAATCTCGTCCACATAGATAATACCAACTTCGGCTTTGGGAATATCAAAGTCCGCAGCCTGAATCAGCTTGAGCAGAATGTTCTCAACGTCCTCGCCAACGTAACCGGCTTCGGTCAGGGTGGTGGCGTCCGCAATCGCAAACGGAACGTTCAGCATTTTGGCAAGCGTCTGGGCCAGCAGGGTTTTGCCGGTACCGGACGGGCCAAGCATCAGTACGTTGGACTTTTGCAGCTCTACATGGCTTTCCTGCCCAGAAAGAATGCGCTTATAATGATTGTAGACAGAAACTGCCAGCACGCGCTTGGCATCGTCCTGACCAATGACATACTGGTCAAGGCCAGCTTTGATCTCAGCAGGCGTCATGATGTTGACATCCGCCAAAGGGTCAACGCCGGAATGCCCGCGAGAAGCCGCAGCACGGCGTTCCGGCGTTGCGCGCGGCGGTTCGGGTACGTTGCCATCCTTATACAGGGCACTGTAGCACATATCAATGCAATCTTTGCAGATGTTTACGCCGGGGCCGATGATAAGCTGATCCACCTGGCTTTGGGAACGGCCGCAAAAGCTGCAAATCATTTCACGTTTTCCGTCCTTGCCGGAAATCGAATTTGCCATTTCCTAATTCCCCCGGTTTTAGTGTTTTACAATGATCTCATCGATCAGGCCATAGGCCTTGGCTTCCTCTGCGGTCAGGTAGTTATCGCGGTCAGTATCTTTCTCCACAACCTCAAGAGGCTGGCCGGTATACTCGCTGAGCATGCGGTTCATCGTTTTCTTGATCTGCACAAGGTGGTTGGCATGGATCTGGATGTCGCTTGCCTGGCCGGAAAGGCCACCGCCCTGGCCGCCGGAAATCAGCGGCTGATGGATCAGGATCTCAGAATTCGGCAGGGCGAAACGCTTACCCTTGGTGCCGCTGGCCAGCAAAAATGCACCCATGGAAGCAGCCATGCCCACGCAGATGGTGGAAACATCGCACTTGATATACTTCATGGTATCGTGGATGGCCATACCGTCGGTAATGGAACCGCCAGGGCTGTTGATGTAGAAGCTGATATCTTTTTCGGGGTCCTGCCCTTCCAGATACAACAGCTGTGCAATGATCACGCTCGCGGAATTGGGGTTGACATCCTCGCTCAGAACGATAATACGGTCGTTCAACAGGCGGGAGAAAATATCATAGCTGCGCTCACCGCGCGCAGTCTGCTCAACAACATAAGGTACCAGGCTCATTCGGTTCCCTCCTTAAAACAATGGTAATGGTTCCGGGCTGTTACAGCCCGGAGAGCGGAGAACAAATCTCCATGATTCGATAAGAGCCGATACAACGGCAAAGCACGCTGTATCGGCTTTTATACAATCTTGCTATCGGGCAAAGCCAGGGCTATGGATTAGTCCTGCTTTTCCTCTTCTTTGGGCTCAGCGGTCACAACGTTAGCCTTTTCCTTAACAAAGTCGATTGCCTTATTGATTGCCAGGTCAGCCTTAACAGCAGCGGCGTCCACAATGCTCTTAACCTTGTCGGCTTCCATCTTGTAAGCGTCAGCAATGCGCTTAACTTCTTCCTCGAACTCCTCGTCAGAAGCGGTGATGCCTTCCTTGGCAACGATAGCTTCCATTGCCAGGCGCATCTTGACCTGTTTGTCAGCCTGCTCCTTGAACTGTGCACGGAACTGCTCGATGTTCATGCCCATATACTTCAGGTAGTCAGCCAGCTTCAGGCCCTGCTGAGAAATGCGGTACTCGAAGTCCTGAACCAGCTCGTCGATGCGGCTGTCAACCATGGCGTCAGGAATATCAGCCTTCATGTTGGTGATAACCTGATCCATCAGATCGTTCTCGACCTTCTGCTCAGCCTGCTTGTCCAGGTTGGTCTTGATGTTGTTGCGGATGGAATCCTTCAGCTCATCCAGGGTGTCGTACTCGCTGACGTCCTTTGCAAAGTCGTCATCCAGAGCGGGCAGCTCCTTGTACTTGACTTCATGCAGCTTGATCTTGAAGGTTGCATCCTTGCCAGCCAGCTCGGCAGCGCCGTATTCCTCGGGGAACTTGACGTTGACGTCGAACTCTTCGCCAGCGGAATGGCCAACAACCTGATCCTCGAAACCGGGGATGAAGGAGCCGGAGCCCAGAACCAGAGAGTAATGCTCTGCCTTGCCGCCCTCAAAAGCCTTGCCATCAACAAAGCCCTCAAAGTCGATATCAACGGTATCACCGTTCTCAGCAGCGCCCTCACGGGTCAGCAGACGGCCGTTGCGGTCCTGCATGCGCTTCACTTCGGCGTCAACATCTGCCTCGTTGACATTCTTGGCTTCTTTGGTCACAGTTAAACCGGCATACTCGCCCAGTTCAACTTCGGGCTTGACAGCAACCTTGACCTTCAGCACAACGCCGTCAGCCTCAGACATGGAAACGACCTCGGGATCGGGGCGGCCGACAACATCGATCTTTGCTTCCTTCACAGCGGCCTCATAAGCCTCCGGGAACAGATCATTGACAGCGTCATAATGGAAAATGTCAGAACCGTACATCTTCTCGATCATATGACGGGGAGCCTTGCCCTTGCGGAAGCCGGGAATGGCATATTTTTTGCCTTCGCGCTTGAACGCATTGTTCACAGCGACCTTGAAGGTCTCAGCGTCGATAGAGAACTGCAATTCTACCATGCTCTTTTCGAGCTTTTCACAGGAAATCAGATTCATTTGAAAATCCTCCAAACATAGAAATACAATGTATTATATCATGTACCGGCAAAGAATACCAGCCCATTTTGAAATAAAATTCCCTTTACAGGCAAAAAAATTGAAAAAAGCTGCAAACAAATGCTTTAATCACAGATTTTATAAGGGCAAAAATGCAAACCGTCCGCCGAAACCAGCTTGTAGCGGATACCATCCACTTCGCGCTGGATAGCCCCACGGATGGACTTTCCGTGCAGGTGGCCGTAATAACATTGCTGCACGCCAAACTCATGCAGGATATCCACCAACGGCTGTGCGCACCCGCCGGGATAAACTGGCGGATAATGCAGAAATGCAATTTTCTGTGCGCTCCCCCCTGCCTGCAGCGACATGCGCAGGCGGCCGGCTTCGCGCGCCATGATCTTGGCATCTTGGGCGTTGGTATCGTCAAACGGCCAGCCGCGGGTGCCGCACAAGGCATAATCCCACACCATGCAGGCATTGTTATGCAGGATGTGCATGGTATCAAAGCCGTTTTCTGTCAGGTAGCGCTCCATCTTGCGGGCGGTCGTCCACCAATAATCATGGTTGCCTTTCAGCAGCCATTTTTGACCCGGCAGGCTTTGGATAAACGCAAAGTCGGTTTTGGTGTCCTCCAGCTTCATGGCCCAGCTGATATCCCCCGCCAGAATGACTGTATCCTGCGGGGAGATCAGCGTGCGCCAGTTTGCTTCCAACTTGGGCAGATAGCCTTCCCAGCCTTCAAAAACATCCATCGGCTTATCCCCGCCGAGAGAAAGGTGAAGATCACCAACCACAAAAATTGCCATATGCACCCCCGGCAGTATATTCTGGTGTATTCTGCCCATACTGATAGAGCACGCAAAAGCAAACGCTTTTGTGCCTTACCAAGAAAGGAGAAGCACCATGATGGAAGAAAACGTAATCAACGGAATTTGCTGTGATGTAGAAAACTGTGTGTACAACAACGGCTCCTGCTGCTGCACAGCGCATGAGATCCACGTGAACCACCGCGCCAACAACGGCACAGAAACAATGTGCGAAACCTTCAGCGAAGTATAACCACAGTTTACCGGCGGCTGCCGGGCTGCGTTTGCGGGCCTGGCAGTGCTTACTTAATGCGTGTAATGCACGCCCCTAATGCCGCTTATTTCAGCGCGGCATCCCGGATGGCGGCAGGCTCAATGACGGTATTGAACCGCACCGGCAGGGTGTTCAGCACGCTGAGGGAAGCCGGAACCGGGCAGCCGGTTTTGACATTCAGAGCAGCCATGGCGGCAAAGTCGCTTTCCGGGGCAGTTTCACCCAGCGCGGCCAGCACATCGCGCGGGAACTTGTACGGGCTGGCGGTGGAAAGCACCACCATAGGTGCCGCGCTGCGCACCGTCTCAGCTACGCAGAACGCAACGGCGGTGTGGGTATCGCAGAGATAATTGTCCTGCTCAAAGCGGGCATTGATCTCTGCAGCGCCAGCTGTATCATCAGCACAGCCGCAGGCAAAAGATGCCTGAATGCGGGCCAGGGTCTCGGCATCGACGGTGTACATACCAGTCTTTGCCAGGTCAGCCATCCAGCCTGCCACTTTGGCGCTGCTGCAGCTGACATGGTACAGAAGACGCTCCAGGTTGCTGGAGATCAGGATATCCATGGACGGCGAAGTCGTCTTGTAGAAGGTGCGGCGGGCATCATAGGTGCCGGTCTTGATGAAGTCGGTCAGGACGTTATTCTTGTTGGAAGCGCAAACCAGCTTGCCCACAGGCAGGCCCATCTGCTTGGCATAATAACCGGCCAGGATATCGCCAAAGTTTCCGGTCGGCACGCAGAAGTCCACCGGCTGTCCCCAGGCAACATTGCCCTGCTCCACCAGGCGGAAGTAGGCATAGAAGTAGTACACGATCTGCGGCACCAGGCGACCCCAGTTGATGGAGTTTGCGCTGGACAGGCAGATATTGCGCTTTTCCAGTTCTTCAGCAACCGAAGCATCGCCAAACACGCGTTTCACGCCGGTCTGGGCATCGTCAAAGTTGCCGTTCACGGCATAGACGGATACGTTATCTCCTGCCTGGGTGGCCATCTGCAGGCGTTGGATTTCGCTGGTACCGGCATCGGGATAGAACACTTCGATCTCAATGCCCGGCAGGCCTGCATAACCAGCCAGTGCAGCCTTGCCGGTATCGCCGGAGGTTGCCACCAGAATGCGGGTCGTTTCGGTGCGGCCCAGGTTTTTTTTGGCCTGAACCAGCAGTTTGGGCATCAGCTGGAGCGCATAGTCCTTGAAGGCGCAGGTCGGGCCGTGCCACAATTCCAGCGAGTACAGGCCATCGTGAACCTTCTGGACATAACCCGCCTTACCGGCAAAGGCATCTCCATAAGTTGCAGCGGCAGCTTCACCCAGGAAAGCCGGGTCATAATCTGTCAAAAAGCCAGCCAGAACTTTCTGGGCAAGCTCCGGGTAGCTGAGGGATTTCCAATCTTCCAGCTCTGCTTTGGGGAACGCGGTGGGAACGAACAGGCCTCCGTCCGGTGCCAAACCGCAGAGAATGGCCTCCGACGAAGAAACGATGGTGTTGGGATCGCGTGTGCTTTGGAACTGCATAATCAAACCCCCTATATATTTTTCATCTCTATCAAACCTTTCCGCACAGAAAGGCCTGTTTTTTCTGGCACAGCAAAAATAGGTTGCTCATCCTGTTTTGCTGTATCCAAAACAGCTCAAAATAGTCCCCGCATCATTCGCTGGCAAAAGCATCCCGGATGCAGTGGACCTGCCAGCCGGAACCGGCAGGCAGAACTTCCACCACATCAAAACGGATGTTGGCATCAGCATACGGGCTTTGCTGAAGATACTGGCCTGCCGCGGCAATCAGACGTTGCTGTTTATAATAGTCCACCGCTTCGGCCGGAGCGGCGCGCTGGGCGCTGGTGCGGGTCTTGACCTCGGCAAACACGATGGTGTCTGCCTTATATAAGATCAAGTCCAGCTCCCCCATGCGGGTGCGGTAGTTATGGTTCAGCAGCAGGTAGCCCTGCCGGATGTAATACTTAGCGGCAACAGCTTCGCCCGTATGGCCCAAATTGGCGCGGTTCATGGCCAGTAGCCCTGCCTTTTCAAGAAGCTGCGGCGGTAAAAATCCTGAATGCCATATTGTTCAATCAGCTCATAATGGAGCTTGGTGGGATAACCTTTATGTTTGGCCAGCTGGTACTGCGGATACTGTTTATCCAGCTCCAGCATGTACCGGTCACGGCTGACTTTGGCCAGAATGGAAGCCGCCGCAATACTGGCGCTGTTGGCGTCACCCTTGACGACAGCCTCGGCAGGCTGGGCCAGATTGGGTGGGCAGCGGTTGCCATCCACCAGAACATAGTCCGGCGTAACGGCCAAACCGGCCACCGCCTGCTCCATGCCGTCCATGGTAGCCCACAGGATGTTGCGCTCGTCAATTTCCTGCGGGGAGATAAAAACGATCTGGTAGCACAGAGCGCGGGCAATGATCTCGTCAAACAAGGCTTCGCGGCGCTTCTCGCTGAGCTTTTTGGAGTCGTTGACTCCTTCAATGGGGTCATCCGGGTTTAGAATGACGGCGGCTACGCAGACCGGCCCACACAGGGGGCCGCGTCCAGCTTCGTCCACGCCGCAGATGTTGCCATGCTCGGCGCGCTTTGCTGCGTCAAACGTATACAACGCGGGGTTACTGCTCGTCCTCATCGGCATCATCGCCCTCCCAGTCTGTCACTTCTGCGCGCTGCGGCGGGCGTTCCAGCGAGATACGGCCCCACTTGCTGGCGCGGAATTCCCCGACCAGCATTTTGGCGGCACGCTCGGTGTCAACCTCGCCGCCGGAAATCAGCATACCGCGCTTGGCACCGATGGCCTGCAAAAGGTCATATGGCGGCAGAGCCAAAGCCTGCTCATCGAGCTTGTAGCGCTCCATCAGGCGCTGCGGATAGATGACCCGCACGCCGGACAGCAAACCACAGGCAAGCTCCTCGATATCCAGGATATCATCTTTGATGGAACCGATGAACGCCAGATTGGTGGCGGTTTCCAGACTGTCAAACTTTTTCCAAAGCACGCCGGGCATGTCCATCAGGTCGTAATCATCCACGGTGATCCACTGTTTGCCGCGGGTAACGCCGGGTTTGTTGGCCGCTTTGGCGCGGGCAGCACCGGCAAAGGAATTGATGAAGGTGGATTTGCCCACGTTGGGAATGCCCACCACCATCACACGGATGCGGGCACCGATCATGCCTTTTTTGCGGCGGCGCTCCATCAGGGCGGAAATTTCTTTTTCAATGGGGCCTTTGACTGCACCTGCCTTGCCGCTTTGTTTGGAGTTCATGGGCAGGCAGCCAGCCCCGGCACTTTTGAAGTAAGCCAGCCACTGGGCAGTGGTATCCGGGTCCGCCAGGTCGGCTTTATTCATAATATACAGGTGCGGCTTGCCGGAGGTGATGCGTTCAATTTCCGGGTTCAGGCTGGAAAGCGGGATGCGCGCATCCAGAATTTGTAAAACACAATCCACGTTGCGGATCTCGGTTTCCATCAGGCGCAGGGTTTTGGCCATATGGCCGGGGAACCATTGGATCGCGCGGCGGTTGATGATATCTTCGCTCATCTGCTTCTCCTGTCAATATTTTTGAATGGTTTTGCCCATCACATCCCGGATATCCACAAAGCCGATATCGGAACGGCGGCTGTCCAAAGAATTGTTGCGGTTATCCCCCATCACAAAGATGGTGCCTTCCGGCACGGTGACGGGGAACGTCATATCCAGGCGGGTGTAGGTCGGTTCCGCGGTATAGGGCTCGTCCAGTGCTTCGCCGTTGCGGTACACGGTGCCGGTGGTAAAATCAATGTCGATCGTATCACCTGCCACGCCGATGACGCGTTTGATAAGCGTTTGGCCGTGCGGGGTGTAGGCGTCGATCACGACGATATCCCCATGGCCGGGCTGGTACGGCAGACTGTTGATGATCAGCAGCTGCTGATCATGCAGGGTGGGGTCCATGGAATGCCCGTCCACACGGATGGCCCGTGCGGCAAAGGTGAACACAAGAGAAAGCACAGCAACCGCCAGAATGATGGAATCCAGCCATTCCAGCAGGTTTTTGTTCTTTTTGCAGCGCTCTGTTACAGCGGCACTTGCCATAGCCAATTAAGCCCCCCTTGCCTGGCATAGAAATTGATAAAACAAAAAGGGAAGAACGCCAACCGTCCTCCCCTTTTGCTGCATATTGGCCGATAATCAGACGCGAGCCTTGACCTTGGCGGCCTTGCCGGTGCGGCTGCGCAGATAGAACAGCTTTGCACGGCGAACCTTACCGCGGCGAACAACCTCAACGTTCTCGACGAACGGGCTGTTGACCGGGAACACACGCTCAACGCCAACACCATAAGAGGTGCGGCGGACGGTGAAGGTTTCCGCGATGCCGCCATGCTTCTTAGCAATAACGGTACCTTCGAAAGCCTGGATACGCTCCTTGTCGCCTTCCTTGATGCGGACGGACACGCGGACGGTATCGCCGACTTCAAACTTGGGCTGGTTCTCTTTGATCATGCCCTCGGTCATTTTCTGCATTGCGTTCATTGATGAATTCCTCCATTGTTTTGCGACGTTCATACCCGCTTACAGCGGCAGAGGACCGCCTGTATAATGATGTGTCATTACCCCGCCGATGGCTCGGCGGCACTAACGCTTAAGTATAATAACATACCCTGGCAGATTTTGCAAGGGCTTTTCGGCAAATTAACAAAATTCTTCGTTGTTTTTTGTGTAAAGCTTCGTGCGCAGCACGCTGCACAGCCAGGGCGGGATGTTGTACTGCTGCTGCAAATAGCCCAGCAGCAAAGCGGGGTTATAGTTCGGTGCTTCGCCGGAGCCGCAGGGCAGCACCAGGTTAAACTGCAGCTGCCCCCCTGCCTGTTCATATTCAACATGCGGGATAATGGTTTTCAGGTCCAGCTCTTTCTGGCCGCGCTTGGTCTTTTTGACCACCATTGCGTTTTCGGCTGCGTTGTAAGCATCCAGCGCAGCGGCGGCGCTGGCGGGCAGAGTGACAAGATAAGAAGCATGGTCGATCTCCGCTACCTTATTCTGCGCCTGCTGGGCGCTGAGCACCTTGATACCGCGCGGCATGTAGGGCTGCAAAACATCGCACCAGGTATCCAGCTGGGGGTCCTCAGCTTCGGTTTTTACCTCGCAGCACTCACACAGGCTTTCCTGCCCCAAAGACAGCGGGCACGCAAAGGAAAGATAGATATGCGGGTTAAAGCCCTGGGTGTAATACACCGGCAGACCGCTGCGCTTTAAGATGCGATGGAACACGCGCTGCAGGTCCAGCAGCGAGATATAGGCAGCTTCGCCCGTTTTTTCAAAGCGAATTCTTACTGTAATCAAAGCAGGGTCCTCCCAGCAGTTTATTGGCACCGCAGGCCGAGCACTGGCGGTTGCAGGGCTGTGTAGTCTGCGCCTGCAGGGCCTTTTGGTATTCCCGCACCAGGTGGGCATGGGTCACACCCACATCCAGGTGCGACCACGGGGTTACTTCATCCAAGCCCAAGGCGCGGTAGTTATAAAAATCGGGGTCCAGGCCGCAGGCAGCAAATGCTTCCAACCAGCGGTCATAGCTGAAGAACTCCTCCCAGGTATCAAAGAATGCGCCGTTGTGATAGGCAGTTTCGATCACGCGGCCCATGCGGCGGTCACCCTTGGCAAACACACCCTCCAGCACGCTGGTGGCGCTGTCGTGATAGTTGACCTTGATTTTGCGCGAGTGCACACAGCTGAGCAGGTACTTCTGCTTTTCGCGCAGGGTTTCGCGGCGATCCTGGGCGCAGAACTGGAACGGGGTATCCGGCTTGGGCACAAAGCAGGCCACGCTGATGGTAACCTGCACGCCCTTGCCTTTGGGGTGCTCCATGCTGTAATACAGGTCCACTACCTGCTGGGCGGTATCGGCAATGCCTTTGATGTCTTCCAGTGTTTCTGTGGGCAGACCCATCATAAAGTAGAGCTTGACGGAGGTGTAGCCTTCCGCGAAGGCAATGCGGCAGCCGCGCTCGATCTGGTCCCAGGTAACGTTTTTGTTGATGACATCGCGCAGGCGCTGGGTGCCGGCTTCCGCCGCAAAGGTCAAGCCGCTTTTGCGCACCTTAGTGGTTTTTTCCACCAGAGACTGCGAGAAGTTGTCCACACGCAGAGACGGCAGCGACAGGCTGACATGGTCGGTCTCCGCCCAGGAATTCAGCTCGTCCAGGATATCCTCCAGACGGGAATGGTCGGAGGTGGACAGGCTGGAAAGGCTCAGTTCATCGTACCCGGTGTTGCGGCACAGCACACGGGCGCTTTCGCTGATGAGCTTGGGCGAGCGCTCGCGGAACGGGCGGTACAGCTGGCCTGCCTGGCAGAACCGGCAACCGCGCACACAGCCGCGCAGAACTTCCACACAGGCACGGTCCTGCACAGCACCCACCATGGGCACAACAAAATTTTCCGGCGGAACAAAGCTGTTCATGTCCTTCACAATGGCCTTGGTCACACGTTCCGGCACACCGGGGCGGTTAGGCTTGATGCTTTCCACCCGGCCATCCGGCAGGTAGGTTACATCATAAAAGGACGGCACATACACGCCGGGAATTTTTGAAAGTTCAAACAGCAGCTGGTCCTTGTTCCAGCCAGCCTTTTTACCTGCTTCCACGGTGGCGCAGATGTCCTGCAGCATCTGTTCGCCTTCGCCCAGCTGCATGATATCAAAGAAATCCGCCATCGGTTCGGCGTTGCAAACGCAGGGGCCGCCGGAAATGATCAGCGGCCAGCGCTCGTCACGATCCGCAGCGCGCAGCGGAATGCCTGCCAGATCCAGCATGGCAAGGATATTGGTATAGCAAAGCTCGTATTCCAAGGAGAAGCCAACGATATCGAAATCCGTCAGCGGGTCCTTGCTTTCCAGGCAGTAGAGCGGAATATGCAGGCGCTCCATCTGCTCTTTCATGTCCACCCAGGGCATAAAGGCTCGCTCGCACCACCAGTTTTCGTGGCGGTTGAGCAGCTCGTACAGGATTTTTTCGCCCAAAAAGGACATGCCGATCTCATAGGTATCGGGGAAGCAGAACGCCATACGCACATCAACGTTTGCTTTATCTTTATAGGTGCAGCCCGGTTCACCGCCGGTATAACGGCCCGGCTTTTGAACCAGACTGAGCGCTTCTTTCAACTTAGGGGAAAATTCGGCCATGTTGCCACCCTTCCATACCCTGCAGCACAGGTGTTGACCGCAGGCAGTTATTGTTCATTTATTGCTTTACACAATTTTTCTATTTTATATGATAGCCCAAAACAGCGCAAAATGCAACCTCAATTCACGCAGGAATGCTTCTGGGTTTGGATCTTGAAATGAAACAGGATACCCAGGTTGGAGTTGATCTGCCAGCCATCCAGCCCATGGATCGGCAGCAGGTTGAATGCCCCCAGAAGCAGATTGGCCGCGATGAAATAACACAGGCGGTAACTGGCGGGATGGCCCAGCAACCAGGCAATGCCCCCTGCCGCCAGCACCAGATTGACCGCTGGCCCCGCAGCGGCAAGAATGATAAACTGCTTTGGCGTCAGCACCACCCCACGCAGGGAAAGACAGAAACCGGTTGGACAGATAATAAGCGTTGGGGGCAAACGGGTCAGCAGTACCCACACCAGCAGGTGGCCGCATTCATGCAGGCAGGAGCACAGAAGCCCTAGGCGGACAATGCCGGTGTGGTCAACGGCCAGCGCCAAAGCGAGGAGAAAGAGTGTCCAGACCGGGTGCGCGATACGGACGGCTAAAATGTGGTGCGGCTGCTTCATGGTTCCGCCTGGAGACCCGCTTTGGCAAGGGCCCGGGTTGGGTCATACCGCACACCGGCGTGCAAAAGCTCAAAGTGCAGGTGCGGGCCGGTGGCGTTGCCGGTCTGCCCCACAGTGCCCAGGCACTGCCCCGCCTGAATCTGCTGACCCTGGCGGACAAACAGGTATTGCAGATGGGCATAGATCGTTTCATCCCCGCCGGGGTGCAGCAGACGGACATAATTGCCATAGCTCGCATGATTCCGGGCTATGCGCACCACCCCGCTTGCGGCAGCATAAACCGGTGTACCCTGCACAGCGGAAAGATCCGCACCGGTATGGAACTCCTGTGTTTTGCCCTGCACGGGATCAATGCGGGTTCCGTAAGCGGAGGTTTCAACAGCACCGTTTTCAGCGGGTCACCTCCTGAAATTGCAGAGCCAGCAT
>OGXZ01000897.1_pt1 | contig 17487 bp, 16 predicted proteins | sample 1576431 | NCBI WGS metagenome assembly OGXZ01 (sample SAMEA3541590, study PRJEB24748) | human gut metagenome | biome: human gut; feature: human-associated habitat; material: faeces | place: China | collected 2012
AAAATATACACAGTCCAACTCTGTATGTTTCGTAAAAGACGGACAGGCAATCGGAATCGGAGCAGGACAGCAGTCCAGAATCCATTGTACACGCCTTGCGGGACAGAAAGCAGATAACTGGTGGCTTCGTCAGAATCCAAAAGTTCTGGATTTACAGTTTAAGGATGGAATAGGACGGGCAGACCGTGACAATGCGATCGATCTTTATATTGGTGAGGAATATATGGATATTCTTGCAGACGGAGTATGGGAAAATACATTTAAGGTAAAGCCGGAAGTGTTTACAAGAGAAGAAAAGCGTGCATGGCTGGATCAGATGACAGATGTAGCACTTGGTTCTGATGCGTTCTTCCCATTTGGAGATAATATCGAACGTGCCAATAAGAGTGGCGTAAAATATATTGCACAGCCGGGCGGTTCTGTGAGAGATGATAATGTAATCGCAACATGTAATAAATATCAGATGGCGATGGCATTTACAGGCATTCGTCTGTTCCATCATTAATCGGGCAGACCGTGAGATTCCGGGTACAGAAAAGAGGCAGAAACTATGATAATAGAGACAAGAAGTCCTGAAGAGACATTTCAGGTCGGAAAAAGTCTTGGTGAAAAAGCATATCCCGGTCAGGTGATTACCCTGACCGGAGATCTTGGTGTGGGAAAAACCGTATTTACGCAGGGGCTTGCAAAAGGGCTTGGGATTGAAGAGCCGGTAAATAGCCCTACGTTTACGATTGTCCAGGTATATGAAGGAGGGCGTCTGCCCTTTTATCATTTTGATGTTTACCGGATCGGCGATGTTGAAGAGATGGATGAAGTAGGCTTTGATGAATATGTGTCGGGTGAGGGAGTCTCACTGATCGAGTGGGCAAATCTGATCGAGGAGATTCTGCCGGAGAACCGGGTGAACATTACCATTGAGAAAGATCTGGAACAGGGATTCGATTTCCGAAGGATCACAATCGAAGAACAATAGAGGAAAGAAGGAAAAGTAACGTATGAGAGTATTGGCAATAGACAGTTCCGGGTTAACTGCGACCGTAGGGATCGTTGAGGATACGCAGACCATTGCAGAATATACTGTGAATTATAAAAAGACGCATTCTCAGACTCTTCTTCCAATGATCGATGAGATGACAAGGATGGTAGATCTGGATCTTTCTGACCTGGATGCGATCGCGGTGGCAGGAGGTCCCGGATCATTTACAGGACTGAGGATCGGATCGGCAACAGCAAAAGGACTTGGACTGGCACTGAATAAACCGTTGATCCATGTACCGACTGTGGATGCACTGGCTTATAATGTTTATGGATGCACAGATGTAATCTGCCCGATCATGGATGCAAGAAGAAAGCAGGTATATACGGGTCTTTATACTTTCGTAAAGGGAAAAGACAGCGGGAAAGGACTTGAAGAACCGGAATTTCAGGTGATGGAAAAGCAGATGGCACTTCCGGTAGAAGAATTGATTCAGAAACTGAACAGTTATGGACGTCCGGTTGTATTCCTTGGAGATGGGGTGCCGGTCTATGAAGAAATGATAGAAGCAGGTATGGAAGTTCCGTATTCTTTTGCACCGGCCTATATGAACAGGCAGAGAGCAGCGGTGGTTGGATCTCTTGGAATCTGCTATTACCGTGAAGGTAAATTCGAGACAGCTGCAGAGCATAAACCAGATTATTTACGGATATCACAGGCAGAACGGGAACGTGCAGAAAAAGAAAAAAATGCAAAGCCGGAAGTCCGTGTTATGACAATAGAAGATGGTGCGGCGGTAGCAGAGATGGAGCATCAGAGTTTTTCAGATGCGTGGAGTGAAAAAGCGGTTTTGGAAACGCTCAGACAGCCGACAGCCCTCTGTCTTGTGGCAGAGAAAGCCGGGAGACGGGTCGGATATCTGCTCGCATATCAGGCGGCGGACGAGATTGAGATTGCAAGAGTTGCCGTTGTGGAAGAAGTGAAACGTCAGGGAGTGGGTACTGCACTGATGAAGAAACTTCAGGAAGAGGGAACGCAGCGAAAGGCTGGAAAGATCCTTCTTGAAAAACAGGACGAAGTAGAGAATTCGGAGCCTTTGATTCAGAAAAGGCTTGGGGATTAAGAGAATATGTTGGCTTGGCACACTATTTTCCAGCAAGTGCCTATCAAACGAGTATCTATAGTTTGTTGGTATTCAATACGGAAGAAACTTTAAAATTTATCATCCGTTTGATGAATCACTGCACCAAATGCTATAGCAAGAATGGCTTTTATCATGATGAATGTGATGAAATACATACAACAAAAATGGATGGGACACCCAAAGTGGTAATGGGAAATTCTACTGTTTGGAATCTGTATCGGGGTACGTCTGGAATGGCTACTCCTTATTTGTTGCAATCTATTCACATGGCATTGGAAAAATTCCTGTTGGATTTAATGGAGGCAAAACAAGAGACATGGGTAAAAAAATGTTTAGATATGATCATAGATGAATCGAACACATTGTCTTTATATGCTATTGTCGCAAGTATAGTTGTTGCATATCCAAACTCATTCTTCGAAGAAGGACTTGTCTTGTTTAGTAATTTAGGATTCTTCCGTTTAGATCAGTTACGCAAAACAAGTGAATTGGCTGCTGCTCCTTTGGATTTTGCATATAATGGCAATCCTGATATGTATGAAGAAAGAAAAAAGTCTAATCTTTTACCTCATCGTAAGGTTGATTTACAAGACGTGATGCTGCGCTTGCAATTTCAATTCGATGAATCCAAAGATGAAAATGATAAGAAAAATCTTGCTAAAATTTTTAGTGTTATTGATTCTTTGAAAATGCAGCTGAATGAAGATAACGAAGACTATGTGACCGATAGCTTTATATTGTCTAGAATTGATTATCGTTCTATGGATCGGAAAGAAGTTGTTGTCGGGGGTGTAAAAGGAATACAATTTACACCCAAACTCTCAGAAATGCAGCAGCAATTGAGCAAAGAAGCTTTAGAACAAAGTGTAAAGCCGATGAAAAGATCTATGTTGAGAATGTGGGCGATAGGTCGTGAAAGGGGTGAAAAAAAATATTATGAGAATACTGAGTATGAAAAGCAACCTCTTTTGGCATTGTCGTTGGCTAAGGAAATCAATGAGCAATTAAAGAATCATCTAGATGAATTTTATTCTTTACCAGGAGATGAGTTCTTGCCATCTTTGGCTTGTGCGACTTTGATACGTGATTTTCCTAAGTTGTTAAATTCAGAAGACTTTCAGTTTTGTGTTGATGTAATATTGAGGTCTTTGGAGGACAAGGAATTTATGCTATCTTCAAGTATGACGAGCTTGATAACTGCATTCGATACGTTGGGGATAATTTTATCAATTAGTCCACAGTACAAGGAGCGTGTTCGGAAAATATTTTTGTTGTATTCTTCTTTGAATGCAACTGTCCTTGGCGTGCGTTGTTGTGATATGGTCGCCTGTGTTGTTGATTGCCGTAATTTTTGGGAACATTATTGTGACTTCATGCAGGAGTATATTCATGAACTTTCTTTAGCATTGAAGGAGAACACCCATTTGACTGACATAGAAAAAGGAGAAATCATGCTTGCTGCGATTTCTGTAGGAAAATGTCCTGAGGATGTTAATGCAATCGCTATGCTTGCAGTTGGAAAAATGGCGCAGCTATGGAATGTAGTTCCTAGTAGCTATAATTATAATTTTTCCAAACGAGCACAAGATTCCAAAATATTATCACGCTATATTTTATCTGCCCCTGATAACATAACTGAATGGTGTACAAAAGAGATTGGGCAATATTTGTCTAATTGTCCAAATGAATCCTCATTTTTAGATTCTGTAATTATTGAGACAATAAGCAAAAAGGCACATACGAAATTTTGGAATATTTGGAATGTTTTGTATCCATATATTATCGGTAAGGATGGGATTAAAATTTATGGTGAAGCACTTGACTCATATTTACTCAATCCTTCTTTTTGTCAAAGATGGGAAAAAGGATGGTTTAAAATAGATTCCGGAAACTTGTTGTTTTTCTCAAAAATAGCTTCCTGTTATGGTAACAATGCCATTGTTATTTATAATATCGTGAGCGCCTTTGTTAAAAATGCAAGGGAACATTGGAAGAAAACTCTGAAGATAGTTGGCTCAATTGTCATGAAATTCCCTAGTATGAAGCTGAAAGATAAAGAAACGTTTACGATAGATGCAATGGAAGTGTATGTAAGAGATATTTTAGCGAGTCATAGATTGGAAGTTAAACGAGATGCGCATCTAGTATCTGTAATGATGAGTGTTTTGGACTTTATGAAAAGTCATAATTCTAAATATGCTAGTAATTTATTAACTAATGGTTTATAATCATGAATGCAGTTCATTCTAAAAATATACTTATTGAATTCTCTCGTAATCTAAATCTTCCTGGATGGTTGAAAGAATTATGCTATCTAACTATTAGCAAAGGCTATCTTTCAAAAGAAGACCTTAAGAAAGTTTATGAAATTTTTGTGGGAGAAGAAAATGCTCAATCTGAAGAACCTAAAGATTCTGGGGCAGAGCAATTATGTTTGAGAAAGCTTGTTCACAAGTCTGGTGTGAATGCATTGGCTGATGATAGTAGCATCGTTTTTTGTCCCGAAGGTATAACCCTTTTGTATGGTGTCAATGGCTCAGGAAAGAGTGGATATTTCAGAATTTTAAATCATGTAGGGGGTGGTTATATTTCAGAGCCAATTCATAAAAATGTATTTGATAGAGTGAAACCATTTTTGGTAAGCCTCGATTATTCTATCAATGATGGAGTTATAAAAACGATGAATTGGCATGGTGTGGAAAGTGAGAATGGAATATATCCTTTTTCAAAAATGGTGCTGTTTGATTCAAGTTATGCAAAGAACAATGTGGAGCAGACCTCATATAGCTTCTATAGTTTAAAAGTGCGAGGATATTTCGATTTACTCAATTTCCAAAGAAACTATAAACGTCTAGTCCAAAAGGTTAGTAGTTTGTGCCCTGAAAAATTAGAACGCTTGGAAACTTCTGAACTGGAGACATTGAATCTTGATGCTATTTTCTCCTCTTATATACAATCATTAGCTGGAAAGTTTGAGGATGAACTTAAACTGTTGATAGGTAAAAAACTTCAAGTTCGGATACAAGCTATAAACAAAGATGACAATCAACCATCTTTTAATATTGAATTAACTAATGATTATCCAATTTCTGAGATTTTAAGTGAGGGAGAGAGAAAAAGTATTTCTTTAGCTTTGCTCCTAGCAGAAGTGAGCTTAAGAAGTGATATTCCACCAATTATTTTAGATGATCCTGTTAACAGTTTGGATAATGGAATCATTAAAAAAATTGTACAACGTCTGGTGGAACTTCCTAATCAAATAATAATCTTTACTCATAACTATTGGTTTGCAGATATGCTGATGAGTTCTAATAAGGTAAAGCAATGTACTATAGACAACCTTTCTAGCTTACAATCTTCAAGCAAAAAGCCAATTGTCTCTTATAAGGTTTATTCGCATAGAAATGAAAAAGGTCTCATAGCTGAGTCTGACAAAATAGACGCAAAGTTTCATTTATCTGTTGCCAAAAAGTGTCTTGAAAGAAAACCTTTTGTTGAAGCTGATGCTTTTTGGGCAGCAGATCATTTGAGGCATGCAATAGAAAATCTTGTAGATGAAAAGGTTTTCATGAATTTGGTTCCTTGTAGGTATCGGGGATGTAAGGATAATGGGATAAAATGGACAGAGTTACCAAATCTGTCATCTGTTAGTGAAGAAGTTGTGAAATGCTTACATGATTGTTATTCAAGATTGTCTGGAGGAGGTATGCATATAGGGTTGTCTTCTGCGGAAAATCCTCTTGATTGGGATGAACTAGATGAGATTTATGATAAACTTATTAATTTGTAATTATTGATGAATACTCCATTGAGAATTTTAGCCTATGCCTACCAATTTCAAGAAATGTTCCTTTCTAAGGACATTTTCTTGATACCTTATTATATATGTAAGGAGCTGGGAGGCGAGTGCAAATATTTATATACCCAAAACTTGGGTAAGACGGAAATTCCGAAATTACATCGGGGAGTGACTATTGAGCGGACAAAGAACAAGAATGTATGGAAGGTGTTCTTGAAGGAAATCTTAACACATACTGAAGACATTGACGTTCTCTTCCTCACAGGTAGCAGTGCCGTTCACATGTTGGCTACTTTCCTCTATCAGAAGCGGAATCCGAAAGGAAAGGTAGTGGTCTTTGGGGATATGGAAGAGCCACAGGCTCGTGAACTTAACCAAAATGGCTTCCATTATTCCAGGGGCTTGGCTGGATGGGTGAAGGATAAGTTGACAAACTACTTTTTCCGTCACGTCACTTATCTCGTAGCCAATACCGCAGCATATCATCTGATGGATGACTTGTGCCTGCGTAAGCATTGGTCAGGATTGCTTCATTTCTATCCTTGTTTGGATGATGAGAAGTTTCTTTCATACGGTCTTCTTCGAAAGCCTTTTTCGGAAAAGGAGAATATCATGGTTTGCGTAGGGCGCATTGGTTGCTATCAAAAGAATACCGAAATGCTTCTGAATGCCTTGCGAAAGGTGGACTTGAAGGACTGGAAGATTTATATGCTTGGTCCAATTACAAGCTCCTTTGACCTAAAGGAGGGTGATGACTTCCAAAAGGTGATAGACCAATTCTTTGAGGATTGTCCTCAGCATAGGGATAAGTTGATATTTACAGGCATGATTTATGATGCCAAAACTGTGTTTGAGTATTACAACCGGGCGAAGGTGTTACTGATGACTTCGAGACATGAGAGTTGGGGTAATGTATATAGTGAGGCGGCAGCCCTAGGATGCTATATCCTTAGTACAGATGTCGGTGGGGCGACATTGGCTTCAAATGATTGGAAGTTTGGTTATAAGTTGGAGCAGGAAGATTCCGAAGGGTTGGCTCATGCCATGGAAGGCATCGTGAATGGAACCATCCCTATGGATGCAAGGAATGAATTGAAGTTTGAGGACATTAACTATAGTTATATGGTAAATAAAGTATTGTTGCCGAAAATGGGCTTTACTCCATTGGGCAAGAAAGTAAATTTTAGAGAATGATGGGAAAGATTGTAAAGGCTGTCGAGCCGTTCTTATATAAGAACAACAGCAATTTTAAGTTGGCTGTTTATCAAGCTTGGGTGGAAGCTGGTGGAAAATGTGTGGGGGAACGTCCATACGAACAGCTTTATGAGAGTTTGTCGTATCATCTTCCTTTGCCAACATTTCACCAAAGTAAAAAACAGGCTCGTCTTCGTTTTGTAGAGGCTGCCAATCTGCCATTTGACACATTTCCAGATTATTTGTGTTATGAGATTATCCCATTGTTTTGGGATTGTTGGCCTCGATTCTTTGGTAAAGTGAGTGCTTGGTTGAAGAAACATCATGTGCGCGCAGCGTTCTTTACTTCTTCCCAGACTGCTGAGAGAATGAGGGAGTTGTGTCCTGATATCCAAATATTCCACTTGCCTGAGGCGATAGAGACGAATCTCTACAAGGAAGGTAAGGAATTGTCAAAGCGAAAGTATGATTATTTGGAGTTTGGACGTTGCTGCAACTATGTAGATAACTCTTCGTTATTAGAGAAGGTAAACGTTTTGAGCAGTCGAAACGAAAAGGGGGCTTTGGCTACAAGGGCGATGCTGATTGATGCACTTGCAGACTCGAAGATTACAATCTGTTTGCCAAGAAGTGTAAACCAGCCAGAGATAGCTGAGGGGATCGAGACTTTGACACAGCGTTATTGGGAGTGCATGCTTTCTAGGGTTATTATCATAGGAAAGGCTCCAAAGGAATTGGTTGATGTCCTTGGTTACAATCCTGTGGTTGACTTGGATAAGGAGCATTTTGCAGAACAAGTAGAAGACATTCTAGGACATCTAGAAGACTATCAGGAGTTAGTGGATAGAAATCGTCAGATGGCAATGAAACTAGGAGATTGGAAGTGTCGCATTGCTCAGATGAGAGAGACGTTAGCTGAGCTGGGGTATGAAATGTAAACTATGGAAATTTTGGATTTTTTGAAAGATAAGCATAACTGTTGTGGTTGTGGTTCTTGTGTACAAGCTTGTCCAAAGAAATGTTTGGAAATGCTGGAAGATAAAGAAGGTTTTTATTATCCCCATAAAAATTCACAAAAATGTATTGATTGTGGACTCTGTGAAAAAGTATGTCCAATCAAACAAAAAAATAGTAAGTGTGAAGCAAAAGATATATTTGCAGTAAAAAATGAAATAGATGCAGAGCGAATCAATAGCTCTTCGGGCGGTTTCTTTATATGTTTGGCAAAGTTTGTCCTAACTCAAAAGGGTGTTGTCTTTGGTGCAGTCTTTGATGCGAATTATGAAGTTCATCATGCTGTGGCAAAATCTATGGAGGAACTTTCTGGTATGCAAGGAAGTAAGTATGTGCAGAGTAGAATAGAGAATACTTATAATGACGCTTTGTCATATCTGAAAGAAGGTAGATTGGTGCTTTTTACAGGAACGCCTTGTCAAATAAAGGGATTACATGCTTTTTTGAAAAATAAACAATATCCTAATCTGCTGACAATGGATTTCCTTTGCCATGGTGTACCTAGTCCTGGTGTATGGAGACGGTATTTATCTGAAAGTTTTGATGAACTTAACAAGCGACTATTGACGGATGATAGTTCAAAAAACGTTGTGGGGTATTCGGTGAATACTGCTTTCCATGCATATGATATTAAATTTAGGGATAAACAAATAAGTGGTTGGAAAAAATACCATTTTGTAATTCGCAGAAAGTCATCCTCAAGAGCAACCAAAAATACCATTGAGTTATCTAGTATTTATTACGATAATCCCTTTATGAAAGGATTTCTTAGTAATATTTATCTGCGTCCTTCTTGCTATGAATGTAAATGTAAGAATGGTGAAAGCCAAAGCGATATAACAATAGGTGATTATTGGGGTGTAAAGGAAGTAGATAGGGAACTTGACGATGACAAAGGTCTGAGCATCGTTATGATTAATACAGACAAAGGAAAACAATTTTTTAGAAGTTTGTCGAATATATTTTATCAAAAGATTTCTCTAGAACATGCTATGATGTTGAATGGTGGCTTTTCAGAACATACTCAATGCCATTCAAAGAGAGATAAATTCTATAGAATGCTTAAAACTGGAAAAACAATAGAATTCTCTGTTGATGCTTGTATGAAAAGGTCTATCATTGGTAAGATAATTGATAGATGCTTAAAATTGACAAAAAAACATTTGGATAAAAAAATGAATTATTTGCTAAATAAGATTTAATGAAATGAGAATCGCAATATTAACAATTCCATTGAATGCCAATTATGGTGGAATCTTACAGGCATTCGCCTTACAGACAACTTTGGAGAATCTGGGGGGGCATGATGTCGTAGTGCTGGACAATCCGTATCTATTGAAGATGCCACCGAAGGTTTTTCGCCCTTTAGTATATGCAATGCGTCTGGTAGGCCGCAAACTCGGATTGTATCATGGCAATATCAAGAAAGAGGTTGCCAAAAATACGTATTGCGCAAATACCTATCATTTTGTGAATACAAATATCCATGAGTATTACATCAATGGATTGAAGGATATTCCGAAGGATAGATTTGATGCCATTGTTGTGGGAAGTGACCAAATATGGCGTTCTTACTTCTTCCATCTTTATTTTGGAGAGATGCCTGATGTCTTCTTGCGCTTTACCGATGGATGGAACATTAAGCGCATTGCTTATGCTCCTAGCTTTGGAGTGGAGACATGGGAATATACTGTAGAGGAAACAGAGGAATGCAAGAAATACATCCAAAAGATGGATGCTGTGTCATGTCGTGAAGCAGAGGGTGTGGGAATGTGCAGAAAGTATTTGGACTGTGATACGGTGAAGCATGTGCTTGACCCAACGATGCTCTTGACAAAGGCTGATTATCAGAAGTTTGTGAATGTCAATAAAGCAAAGACAGGAAAGATGCTTGTTTATGTGATGGATCCAAATGATGATAAGCAAAAGTTGATTGATTCTGTAGCTTCGGAAAAATCTCTTTTCCCAAGTAGTATCTATCAGCCAGGTGCAGCCACTCCTCCATCTGTGGAATATTGGCTTCAGCAGTTTGAGGATGCAGAGTTTGTTGTAACGGATAGCTTCCATGCTTGTGTGTTCTCAATTATCTTTGGCAAGGAGTTTCTTGTTTACGGTAATGTGAACCGTGGTTTAAGTCGTTTTACCTCTTTGCTCCAAATGTTTGGCTTGGAAGATAGAATGATCTTGAGTTTTGATGATTACAAGGAGGTAAAGATTACTTCTTCTATTGCTGGGGCTCAAAAGAAGTTGGAGGAGTTAAGAGGTGAGTCGATTGAATGGCTGAAGAAGGCATTGATTAATAAAAAATAAAGAAAAAATTATGACACAAAGAATAAATTACATTAATCGAATGAAGGGTTTCGCTATTCTCATGGTGGTTCTTGCGCATGTCATTCTCTTTTCTTTCGATATGAGTGATAGTTTGATTTTTAAATTTTGCGCATCTTTTGAGATGCCTTTATTTATGTTCGTTTCAGGCTTTGTCGCTTTTATTCCAGGAGAAATCGGTGGGGCGGCTTTAACGAAACTAAGGCATAGATTTATCTCGTATGTATGCCCAGCTTTTGCAGTAGCATATATTTTAGCATTGTATAAATTTTTAATTCTCGATGTTCTTGACAAATCCCTCATAGATACATTAATCGGTGGCTTATGGTACCTGAAAGCATTAGCAATTTTTGTGTGTTTGCAAGTGATAATTATGAAATCTCGAAAATTATTATTAGAACTGTTGGTAATAGCTATTGCAGAGTGTTTATTCTTAATAGGATGGAAAATGAGCCCTTTCTTACATCAACTTTTTTGCCTTGAGCATTGTTTCTTCTTTTATCCATTTTTTATGTTTGGCTATTATTTCAGAAAATATAAATTGGTGGATGCTTTGAAGCCAAGAAATTGGCTGTTCACTCTATCTGTCATCGGTTTTATCTGTTTGTTAAACTATAATTTTGAGGTACACGCTTTGACTTTTTTGTCGGAGAGAATTGTACGACCTGTATTTGCAATATTAGCAATTACTTATCTCTTTGCAAGTCGTGAGAAACAAAATAGTAAGTTGGAACAATGGTTTAATAATATAGGTAAGAAGACTTTGGATATTTATATTTATCATGGTACTTTTATATTGGGTACTTTCTCGATATTCAATTTTAAATTTGTTAAAGATAATGAGTTGATGAAAGCTAACCCTATAAGCTATTTGTTGTTGGCACTATTGATTACTTTATTCCTTGTGTATGCTACCATTGCTATTGGTATTCTTGTAAGGAAAAGTCAGATATTGGGAAAGATTATCTATGGAAAGTAAAAGCTTCGTTACATGCTAACTAAGTTTTTTATAAATGCTAATTCAAAGAAAATTAAATCATATTATGATACCAAAGATTATACATTATTGTTGGTTTGGGCGAAATCCATTGCCTGAATTGGCACAGAAGTGCATTGCTTCTTGGAAGAAGTATTTGCCAGATTATGAGATTAAGGAGTGGAATGAGGACAACTTCGATGTCAACGTCATTCCTTATACTGCAGAGGCATATGCTGCAAAGAAGTATGCCTTTGTGAGCGACTATGCAAGGTTCTGGATCTTATATAAATATGGTGGTATCTATTTTGATACCGATGTGGAAGTGATTCGACCTATAGACGACATTATTGCCAAGGGTAACTTTATGGGGTGTGAGACAGACGCAAGTGGGAGCGACGCTGCAAGCGTCGCTCCTGGCCTAGGGCTTGGGGTGAACCCCGGCCTAGGGCTAGTGAAAAAAATGTTGGATTATTATGAAGGACAGCATTTTGTGCATGAAGCTGTGATGCGCAATCAAATTACTGTGGTTCATATTGCCACAAAGGTGTTGCTCGACAATGGTATGAAGAATGTACCAGGCATCCAACAAGTGGATGATGTCTGGATTTATCCTTCTGAATACTTTTGCCCAATCAATGTGAAGACTGGGCGCATTCATGTGGAGAAAAACACTCGAACGATTCATCATTATGCAGGAACATGGGTGGATAAGAAGTTCTCTTTGAAGGAGCTCGTCAAAAAGATATTGCCTGAGAAACTTGTTGTTGCTATCATTGAGCGTAAGGCTCGTGGAAAGCAAGGATGATGTTCTAGATAGTATAACCGTCTAATATTTATTACTGATACTTTAAACGCAAAGAAAGTGAAAAATATATCTCGTTTTTTTACCCTTTATTGGATTGTTTATTTCCCTACGTGTATTGCTTATAATGACTTGCCGGGTTTCTCCAGTGTTGATGAGGCGATGACTATTGTTTTACTTCTCTACACATTCATGATGTATGGATCTAAGTATATCAACAAGAAACCTTGGAAGGAGTTTATGGTATGCTTGGGGGTGATTGCATTTTATGTGGTGTATTCTCTCTTATTTGGAGCGAATGTCAAGGATGCGGTTTGGCTTGACCTCATGCAAGAGATTCGACCATACACTATCATCTTCTGTATGTGGATATTAAATCCGCAATTTACAAAGAAGCAGAAAAAATGGATGTTGGCTACCATGATTATTACATTACTTTCATGGATTATGTATCACCCACAAGCTTTGGATTCGCAAGTAGAGGCAGAGTTTCCTGTATTGGGACAGTTGGCGATATGTACGGGTATGAGTTATTATCTGTTTACTAAGGATACCAAGATGAATCGGCTGATCTCATTGGGATTAGTTTTGACAGGAATGTTGGCACCAAAGTTTAAGTTCCTGGGGGAGGTGATTTGTTTTATCGCCTTTGTTTTCTTCTTGAAGCATCGTTTGAATTTCAAGTCGCCTAAGACCATTATTTATTGTGTTTTGGTTGTTGCTATTGCTTTGATGGTTACATGGACTCGTTTTGATGCCTATTATGTTTCGGGCTTGGACAATGAATATTTGGCTCGTCCAATGACCTATAAGACGAGCTTGAAAATCCTTTGGGACTATATTCCTTTTGGATCTGGTATGGGAAGTTTCGCTTGTAACGGTGCCTGGAAGTATTACTCACCTTTGTACTACGAATACAATTTAAATGGTATTTGGGGATTGGATGAAAGTGGTGGCTTCATTTGTGATGCTTATTATCCTACGTTGGCTCAGTTTGGTATCGTTGGTGTTTTCTTCTTCTGTTGGTTTTGGAAACGACGCTTGGCTACCATCGACATTATCGCCGATATGCGCTATTATCGTATAGCGATGATAACCTTTTGTTGTCTTGCCATCGAGCAGACCGCTGATTCCTCTTGGCTTTCTGGTAAGGGAATGGGATATTGCATGTTGATAGCACTCTGTCTCAATGCCAATCGTAACCAGATGATAGAGATGAAGAGACAGCACATATTGAAGCGAAAGAAAGAGTTGCTTTTGGAGGAGAGAAGAAAGCAAATTGAGTCCTCCCAACATGAAGAACATTGAATTCGAATTTAAATATGAGTATATATCATTGGTATGGAAAATAGTAAAATTAAGATAATGTTGAGTTCCTCAATTTATGGGTTTGAGGATAATATAAAGCAGGTTGCCTCATATCTTGAATCTTTAGGGTATGATGTGATTAGTTCCTTGTTAGGAACCGTCAAAGTTAATCCTAATCTGTCAAATCTCGATAACAGTATTCGTGCTGTTGAAGAATGTGACATATTCTTGGGCTTTATTCGCACATATTGCGGAACTGGTAACATTGGCGAAAAGAATATTACCTTTGAAGAATTCAAACATGCCATATCTTTGGACAAGCCTTATTGGTTTATGGCAGAGCATGATGTAATGTTCTGTCGAAATTTATTCAGAAATGGGGTAAAGCCAATAGAGAGTGGAAAGAACGTATGGGATGTTATCAAACCGAATAAAAAGTTTTTCAATCCTTTATGCATAGATATGTATGACTATATAGTGAAAGACGATGTACGTGATATTCCTTCAAGAACAGGCAATTGGGTTCAGCCATATCATGAGATTGGTGACATTATAAAGTTCGTGCAGAAACAATTTGCGGATGTTGAGTATATCAGGGAATTAGTTGAATCTAAAAAACTTTAAAATATGAATAATTTATCTTTTATTATAGAACAGTTGATCGCTTCTGAAGAGAATGAATCTATACAATTCTTTCAAAAACTGAATATTGACACAGTCCTTGAAACATTGGTTGCTATGGCCAATGGAAAAGGAGGAACTGTCTTGATAGGTGTCGATGACACGCATCAAGTTCTAGGAGTTGAAGATATACAGGATATTTGTATTTCTATTTCTTCTAAAGTGGCACAAATGATTTCGCCAAGATTACCTTACACTATATCTGCTGTTGATTATCATGATAAAAAAATTGTTATGATATCTGTATGGGAAGGTTCCAATAAGCCATATCTGTATAATATGAAGGCTTTTTTGTTCATGAACCATTCCTTGGCAGCAGCGGATAGTCAAGACTTGTTGAATTTGTTTAAGAAACGTTCTGAGCATGATGAATCTTGGGAACGAGAGAAGGTGTATGATGCAAGTCTCGAAGATTTGGATATGGTTCTTGTAAGAACAATTATGGAGGAGGCTATAAAGACTCATCCTAGCTTGCAGGTAGATAGCGAAGAGGATTTTCTTATGAGAATGGGACTTCTCTCTTCTTATGTACCTACTAATGCTGCGATATTGTTGTTCGGCAAATATCCTGCTCAGTTTTTGCCACAGACTCGCATACGTGTTTCTGTTTTTTCTTCTGACGATTATAGTTCTTTAGATGCAGTGCATATTTTTGAAGACAACTTATTTGTCAATATAGAAAATATAACCAAGTATTGTGTCGATTTATATGGTAAAACCTTGCGTATAGATGGACTTTTACGAGAGGAAACACCAATATTGCCTATTGTCGCTTTCAGAGAAGCATTGCTTAATGCTTGTGTTCATAGAGATTATGGTTCTCAAAGGTCTTTTCTCAATATAGTGATTAATTCTGATAGCCTTCAAATTTCTAATTATGGATCTTTGTTGGAGGGAATTTCTGTGGAGTCTTTGAGAACAGAACACCACTCAATATTGCGAAATCCTGACATTGCTAATATCTGTTATCTTTGCAAGTTGATAGAAAATGCAGGTAGTGGCACTTTGCGAATAATTGAAGAGTGTAAACTCTATCCTAATCTATCTGTTGAGTGGAAAGATGAAAATAATATTTTGTCGTTTGTCCTAAAAGGCATCAAGCATATAAAAATAGACAAGGATAATGCGAGTCCTGTTAAAATTTCGACTAAGTCTGTACAAATGGGGTTGAATGATATTGTTGCTTTTATCGGTAACAATCCTGGTTGTAAATTGATAGATATCAAAAATGAGATACAGAAGAGTTTGGCTTCAACAAAAAGATATCTTCAATTGCTTCGTGAGAGTGGCATTATAGAGTATGTAGGGTCTCCAAAAACAGGCGGCTATAAACTTAAATAAAGCTATAAGCTCATTTATAGGCTCATTAGGTCAAGTGAGACGTGAGCTTGTAAATGAGCCTGTAAATTTGCTTTCACACATACTATATTTATTAAAAAATGGCACGAAACTCACGATTATATTCTTTGGATTTCTTGAAGTTTGTAGCAGCTCTGATGATTACAAACTCTCATTTCCAACCGCTTTATGAAGACGTTTCGCCTTCTCTTGCTACATTTGGTGTGCATGGTAATGCCTTGTTCTTCTTTGTCTCTGGATTCTTGTTAATGATGGGATTCGAGAAAAAGAAGTCTCATGGGTTTTTGAATTGGTACAAGGGGCGTATGAGGAGACTTTGGCCTGCCGTGTTTATTTGGATGGTTGTCAGTGCTGCAGTTTGGAAGCAGACTCTCACGATTGGTAATCTGCTCCTTTTTGATGGTTATTGGTTCTTGCAAGCTATTGCCGTGGCATACATTGTTTTTTATGTCTTGACAAGACCTATGAAGTTATTCTGGGGGGGCAAGATTAGGCAGATGCAATGCCTTTTCGTTTTGTCTTTAATGGTCTCTATCACATATTTCTTTATGATGCCAATGGCTTGTGGCTCACCTTTTCATACTAGTTTTCATTACGTTTGTCATTTTAGCGTGATGGCAATGGGGGGGTGTGTTACTTGCTTAGGGATAAGGTTAAATGTTCATCAATTATGAGGGATATGCTTTGGATGATCGTTTCCTTCATTGCTTATTTTGTCATCTTGAAGATAGGAAAGGGCGCAATGGGAATCCGATATTATAGTCAAATCACGGCTTTGATTCCATTGCATACCTTTGTGTATTATCTCTATAAAGTTGCTGTCTTGTCCTAGAAAAAGTTGACACAGTATAAATCAACTTAAAAATAATAAATATGGACAAAGACAAAATGGATTTAGCGTTGAGCATAGCTCGCAGTTATTATCAGTATCATGTACCAGTTAGAGAAATTATGGCAAAAATGTCAATTAGCAGTACTTCAGTTTACAGAATTCTTGGTAACTTTGCAACCAATAATCCACAAATCGTAGAAGAAATGAAGCAAAATGCAACACCAGAAAGTCTCTCACAGGAGAACATTGAATTGAAGAAACGCTTGGCAGCTATGGAGCAAGAACTCCATGAGGCAAAGATGGCAGCTGCCGCCTATAACAAGATGATTGATATCGCAGAACGTCTTTATAAGATTCCTGTGCGAAAAAAATCTGGTCCCAAACAGTAAAGGAACTTCGTGCAGAGGACAAAAACTATAGTGTTTCTGGCCTCTGTAAACTGTTTGGGTTTACTCGTCAAGCGTATTATCAGCACGAAGACAATATGCTTGCAGCCTTGGCAGAGGAATCGTTTGTAATAGAGTATGTTAAGTCTATTAGAAAGCAAGATCCAGGTATCGGCGGCCGTAAACTCTGGCTGATGTATTGCAAGGAGTTTGGAGAAGAGAACGCCATGGGACATTGCCGTTTCGAGGACATAATATCAAGGTACAAGTTGGGAGTGCGTTCTTCCAACCGAAAACCTCGTACAACGGACTCTCGTCATGGGTTACCCACATACCCCAACAAGATAAAAGAACTGATACCATCATCACCCAATGAAGTTTGGGTGAGCGACATTACATATCAGAAGATTTGGGATGATGCCGAACAAGGTACTTATCATTTCTGCTACATTTCTTTGATTACGGATTATTACACAAAAGAAATCATTGGCTATTCTGTCGGTGAATCACTCTCCACCAGGTTCCCTTTGAAAGCCCTAAACATGGCCTTAATGCGCATGGAAAGTTATAAGGATATTATTACACCAATCCATCATTCCGATAGAGGTGTACAATATGCTAGTAACGAATACATCAAATTACTAAGAGAATACGGTATCATACCTAGCATGACAGAATGTGG
>OGXZ01000908.1_pt1 | contig 17373 bp, 19 predicted proteins | sample 1576431 | NCBI WGS metagenome assembly OGXZ01 (sample SAMEA3541590, study PRJEB24748) | human gut metagenome | biome: human gut; feature: human-associated habitat; material: faeces | place: China | collected 2012
CTATCTCGCCTTAAAAAATGATGAGGTTATATCGGAATCCCTTTACAGAAAAGCAGTCACTGGGAAGAAAACTGCCATGATTTTTGAACGTGAGGCTGACAGCATTTCCCTTGGCTATACGATTAATAAAAAAAGCCTGAACACCAGCATTAACCCTAAGATGCCGTATCTTTCTTTCCTGGCCATTAACTATGACATTCCGGTCATCAGCGAGGTTATTACATGGTTTGAAAGCTGCATTATCCGCAGCTATGCAAATCCCGTAGTGGAACATCAGATTCTGTTAGCCAAAGATGCGCCATATAAGGAGCAGTTCATCCGCGCTTTAAATGATATGGATATTGATATCACCGGGTACCGCTATGATGAAGATACAAAGCAGCTCTTCATGCAGCGCACGTTATCTTCCCAGGAATATGAATTGCCATTCTCCCAGGAATCCGATGGAACCAAGAAGCTTATCGCGGCCCTTCCGGTGATCTTGCTTGCCCTCAGAGAAGGACGCATGGTGATCATTGATGAGCTGGATGCAAAGCTTCATCCGAAGCTTTTGCGCTATGTCATTTCCCTGTTCAAAAATAAAGAGATCAACAAATATGGGGCCCAGCTTTTATTCACATCCCATGATATGTATACTTTAAAAAATACCATATTCCGCCGTGACGAGATCTGGTTTGCCGCGGAGAATGCTTCCCACGAAAGCGAAATCTATTCGTTGCATGAAATCCGTGGGGAAGATAACGACCGCGTCAAAAATACCGCGGCCTACGATAAGCAGTATCTGGAAGGACGCTATGGAGCTGATCCATACCTTTCCAACATGCTCAGAGGTGATTTCGCATGAGTTTAAAACCTCCAAAGAAAAGCGACCTTGATAATGGCTGGATGAACGCCCGGATTTCTGCGGTAATCTCAATCATACGGTTTCATCCTCCTTTACGCTGTAATCCCGGTTGCGGGAGGGCGGGGCCGCTTTTCTGGCGTCCTCGCCGGCCCAGCGCCGGATGGTGGCGGCATGGCTCTGATACCGCTTGCCGGTAGAAGCTATGTACTCGGACAGCTTTTCGATGTACTGGCCCCATACGGTGGGAAAGCTGGCCTGCAAGTCTGCCAGTTCCTCGTCCGTCAGGAAAACATTCTGGTAACGGCCATAGGCGCGGACGGGGTGTCCCTTCTCTATCTCTCTTTATCTCTATCTCTTTCTTTAACTCTATCTCTATCTCTGGTGGACGAATGTCGGACAAATGTCCGCCGTTTGTCCGGGGCGTGGAAAGAGCCTTGTTTTGGAGCCTCGCCGCCCGCTTTCGCTCGGCCTCGGTGGAGGACTGGCCGATCAGCAGTTCGATATTGCTCATGTAAAAAGTGCCGCTGTCCAGCACTTCCACAAGGCCCAGCTTTAGGAAGATTTGCAAGGCCTTCTCCACAGTGCCGATCTGCTGGCGGGTGATGGTGGCGATCATCTGCGCCGTGTAGGGGATATTCTCGTCAAGCTGGAGCCGCCCGCCGTGTTTCAGGGATTTCAGATATAGCTTGAGCAGGATGTTGGAATACAGCACACCATCCTGCATACTTTCCAGCAGCACGATGGAATCATCGTCAAAATAGTTTTCTTTGAGTTTCAGGTAATAATATTTTCGGTTGTCTGACATAGGGTTCCTCCTTGGTGGTTCTCTTGGGATTCTGTACGCATTTTAAGGCCGTTTTAGGGGTCGGAGGATAAATCTATCAGCCTGCCTTTGACACCCTCGAAAAAATCCTTGATTTACAAGGGTTTTTCAGCCCCTAAAGCGTGACATTTCTCCCGTTGTTTCCGCTTGCGCTTTGCGGCGTTGATCCGCTTCATGCGTGCGGCACATTCCGGGCAGTATTTGGCCCGGTTGGAACCGGGGGTAAACAGCGCCCCGCATACGGCGCATTTCTTCGCATTCAGCCGGTGGAACAGCGCCGTTTCCAGTTCCTTATCCTGCGGTAATACTGCCGCCCGAAACCACCTGCACAACAGGGAGTAGGAAATAGACTGGACACAGACACATTCCTCCCCATCGTCCAGGGCGATACAATTTCCGTCGATGTAGTTGCAGCACTCATGCACCAGCCTCCGCGCTCTGCGGTACTGGCGGTAATCCATGACGGGGATAGGTTCAGTCTTGTCGTTCTTCATAAATGATTTCTTTCACAAAGCAGGTAACCTCCTTGAATGAATTTATTGTTAAATATTCGTGCAAAGTATTGTTTTCTTCGTGCAAATGGCATATACTATAATTGCCAGCAGAAAGGGGTTGATCGTATGGCTGGAAATACCACAAACATCAGTATCCGCATGGACGCAGATTTGAAAGCGCAGGCGGACGCACTGTTTACTGAACTTGGCATGAACCTGACTACGGCGTTTAACATCTTTGTGCGCCAGTCGCTTCGTGAAGGCGGCATTCCCTTTGAAGTAAGGCTGGAACAGCCGAACAAAGAAACGGTTGCTGCCATGCTGGAAGCGGAAAGGATTGCAAAAGACCCGTCTGTAAAGGGCTACAATGACCTTGACGAGTTATTTGCTGACCTGAAAAGATGAAAGAAACCAAATATACCGTCAAGTACACGACCAGTTTCAAAAAAGACTACAAACGAGCCATCAAGCGTGGCTTGAAGATCGAACTGCTGGAGCAGGTCGTAGCATTGCTGGCAATGGGCGAACCGCTGCCGGATAAGAACCGTGACCATGACCTGTCCGGCGATTGGGCAGGCCATCGGGAATGTCACATTCTCCCGGACTGGCTGCTTGTCTACCGCATAGAAGATGATGTTCTGGTGCTGACGCTGGCCCGCACCGGCACACACAGCGACTTGTTCGGCAAATAAACAGTCTGCCGCCGTATGGGGAAACCTGTACGGCGGTTTTTCTGTGTGCAAAAGTATGTCGTGAAACGCGGTAGCCCTTACCGCTCCGGCTCCCGGTCGTGAGACTTGTCCTGTTCCTGTCTGGACAGCTGCTCGGCGGTTTTGCGGAGCCGTTCCACTGCTTTCAAATCCTCCCGCATGGATTTCATGGCAAGCGTGTCCGTCTGCTTTTCAGCGGCCAGCTGGTCAATTTCCCGCTGCCATGCCTTTGGGGTGATTGCCTCGCCGCTGTCTTTCAGTTCTTTCAGATACCGGGCCGCTGCGTCATACAGAATCAGTTCCCGGCTGTGGCGCTGTTCAAACTGTTCCCGCTTTTCCGGCTTTACTTTGGCAAGCTGTTTGTGGATGGACTTGTAAGGTGTTTCATGACCCCACCATTATGCAGTCCTTGTGGGTCACCGCCCTGGTTACCGTTGTGTTTACAGCAATCGGTATGTTTCTTACGGTCTGTGCCTCCTATGCGCTGACCCGCCCGGAATTCCATGGCCGCAAGGTGTTCACCTTTATGATCATGTTCACGATGTACTTTACCGCCGGTACGATCCCTGACTACCTGCTGATGAACCAGCTGCACATGCTGGATACCATCTGGTGCCTGATTTTGCCGCTGTGCTTTGCACCGTACAACCTGTTGATCATGAAGAACAACTTCCAGGGTTCTATCCCCGAAAGCCTGATCGAGTCCGCCCGCCTGGACGGTGCTTCCCACTTCACCATTCTGGCAAAGATCGTTGTGCCGCTGTCCAAACCCATCATGGCAACCATCGCCCTGTTCTATGCAGTTGGCCGTTGGAATGCCTACTCCGATGCGCTGTACTACATTAAACAGAATGTCTCGCTGCGCCCGCTGCAGCTCAAACTGTATTACCTGATTGTTGCCGCGAGTGAAAGTTTCCAGTCCGAGGGTGTTTCCACCGTTGCTATGACGAATCCCGAAGTTCTGAAAGCTGCCTGCATCATCTTCGCCGCTGTGCCTATCATCTGCGTATATCCGTTCATCCAGAAATACTTTGTCCAGGGCACGATGGTTGGTGCTGTCAAAGGTTAAGGCAACACCGCACAATTCCCGCCTTACGGCTTAAGCACCGCTCCGGCGGCTGCGGCACGGCATCTGCGTTGCCAAAATGCTCGATAAGACATCCAGTATTATCTGCGCTTTTGGCTTAGCATCTGCCGCACCTCGCTCGCCGTATCAGCACTTAGAATTATGCGGTATTGCCTTAAAAATCCGGCCGCTGCCTGAGGTAGAAACAGGACGCGAGGGCACACAAACCCCGAAGCGCGATGCGGGTCGCCGCAAGAGGATACCGCAAAGAGGACAACTCACGCACAACTTTATGAAACACTGCCGCCAAGAACGGCTCCAAAAACGTTAAACAATTTGTTTTTCAAAAAGGAGGAAAACAATGAAAAAGACACTTGCACTTGGTATGGCTGCTGCCATGACCGCAACCCTGCTCGCCGGATGCGGCGGGTCCTCTAGCTCTGCTGCTTCCTCTGCCGCTGCTTCTACAGCCGAAAGCACCGCTTCCTCTACTGCGGCTGCTTCCACTGCGGAGAGCACAGGCAGCTACACTGATTATTCTGCGGGCTTCCCGGAGAATGTCACCATCCAGATCCCGGTTTATGACCGCGGCTTTGAAAACTGGAACCCCACAGACAACTACTACACCCGCTGGATCCAGTCCGAGTTCGGCGATAAGTATAACGTTACCGTCAAAAACGTTGCCATCGCCCGCTCCAATGAGGTGCAGGACTTTAACCAGATGATTGCCGCCGGCAACGCCCCCACCATTATCTTCCATTATGATATGCCTGCTGCTGTCAACTACTGGTCCGAAGGTGCTGAGCAGCCCATCGATCTGGATGAAGTTGCCTACTATGCCCCTACCTATTGGGATAACATGAAGGACACCATCGAGACCTACGGCAAGCTGGACGGTGAAAATGCTTTCATCTTCGCAGAGCGCGACCCCATCTACTACAACTGGGTCACGCTGATTCGTAAGGACTGGCTGGATCAGGTCGGGCTGGATGTGCCCACCTCCAACGAGGAACTCAAGACCGCCATGCAGGCCTTCAAGGACGCGGGCCTTGGTGTTGAGAACGCTCCGCTGATCACCAAGAGCTTCACCTACTTCTACAACTGGATCCCCGAGGGCACCAGCGATGACGAGCTGGCCCAGTACCTGGATTTGAACGTTGCACCGTTTACTTGGACCGCCACCAAGAATTACCTGCAGGATATGAACGAGAAGTACAACGCAGGCATCGTTGATCCGGAGTTTTACCTGACCACCGATGACACGCTGGCCAAGGGCAAGTTTGTCTCCGGTCAGTGCGCTACGTACAGCTTCTATATGTCCAGCGGCACCGACGTGTTCAGCAGCCTGCTGGCCAACGACCCCAACGCCGAAGTAGCCGTTATGGGTTCTACTGCTTCCGGCACGGTTGCCGACGGCTTCACCGCACACTATTATGAGTATCCCAGCTACGGCATGATTATGGGCATCAACGCCAACGCCACCGCTGAGGAGCGCGCCGCCACATATATGTTCCTTGACTGGATGAGCCAGCCCGATAACCTGAAGTACCTCCAGTACGGCGAAGAGGGCAAGACCTATAACGTCGTGGACGGCATCAATGTTTACAACACCGACTACACCGGTGACGACAAGCTGAGCAACAATAATAACAAGGACTACTGGTGCCTCGTTCAGGAGGTCCAGCACTACGGCGACGAGGCCGCTGACCTGCAGGCCAACAAGACAACCCTGGCTCCCGCCGGTTATGATTGGGTTGTCCAAGATGCTTACGACCTGCAAAAGAAGGGCGAGAGCGGCGGTATCATCACCCCGATCTTCTCCAAGGCAGTTCAAGCTACCACCGAATACAGCGCTGACCTGAACAGCCTGTGGCAGGAAGCCTATGTTGACTGCGTTACCTGCAGCCCCGACGAGTTTGAGTCCAAGTATGAGGAGTACTGCCAGGAGTATCTGGATGCCGGTTATCAGGAAATCCTCGATGAAAAGGCAAGCCTGATTGCTGATGGCAATGTCCTGGTTGTCAAGTAAGAAAATTTAAAATCGCGTATACATCATGCGCTGTTGGGGCCGCTGCCGGGCAGCGGCTCCAATTTTTATGCAAAACAACCGTTGCAAGGGACGGTGCCTGCACCGACCCGTCAACGCCCACGGAAAGTATATACCATTTGTTGAATGTACAAAGGAGTGTACATAAGATGCAGTTTACATGGAACATCGCGCAAGGCGTATGTTATCATCAACGCAGGCCGCGCGGGCAGCGCATGGAGCGGCGGCGATGCTTGGCAGGATGAAACCCTGGTTGCCGCGCTGAACAAGTGGGTATACAACGGCGGCGTGCTGCTGGGGGTAGAGGAACCGTCCGCAGTAAGCGGTTACGGCGATACCTTCCGCATGGCACGCATCCTGGGCGTGGACGAGGATACCGGTGCCCGTGTCTGCCATGGCCGCTGGCCGGTGCAGGCAGAACCGGTGGATGGATTGATCCCGGACGGTGCAACGCTGAAAACCCACGACCACCTGTACATGACCGATGGCGGTACCCGTGTGCTGGCTGAGGTGGACGGCACCCCCGCTATTGCTGCCCATGCGTTCGGCAAGGGCCGCGGTGTGTACATGGCCGGGTTTGAATACAGCCCTGTCAACGCCCGCATGCTGTTGAACCTGCTGCTGTGGGCCAAGGGGCTGCCGCTGAACAGCGATTGGCTGACCACGGACCCCGAAACCGAGGCCGCATGGTTCCCCGCCGACAAAACTCTGGTTGTCATCAATAACAGCACGCAGAAGAAATCTACAGTGGTCAAGACCCCCGATGGCGATATTGCCGTTGAGCTGGATGGGCTGGAAACCAAAATTTTGCCCCAAAACTAAAAACATAACGTCCGGTGCACATTTTGATCAGCACCGGACGTTATGCCAACGGGAACCCCACGGTTCCTTATGCCAGTGGGATGTGCTGCGGCCAATACACTGAAAATCGGCCCTTCATTCCCTGTGTCGCTTGCGGGGAAATGCACTGCCCTATGGAGGGGCTATGGTAAATTTATGAGCATTCGTGGACAGGTTCTGCGTTCCAACGTTGATATGACACAAGGGCGGCCCTTGAATGTCATCTTCTCTTTCGCACTGCCGCTGCTGATGGGGAACCTTTTCAACCAGCTGTACAATGTGGTGGATACCGCTATCGTGGGACGGGCACTTGGTGCAGACGCGCTGGCGGCAGTGGGCAGTACAGGCAATATCAATGCCTGCCTGTTTCTGCTGCTGGCTGGGCTTGCAACAGGTGTCAGCGTTATTGTGTCACAATACTGGGGTGCTGAACGGTATGATGAACTGCGCCGCCTGTTGGGAACATTTTTGACGCTGCTTTTAGCGGCATCCGTTGTAATGTCGCTGCTGGGGGTGCTGCTGGCTGAGCCAATGCTGCGCCTGCTGCAAGTTCCGGAAAATCTGCTGGATGCCGGTGTGACTTACCTGCGTATTACAGCAGGGCTTTTGCTGGGCAATGCCCTGTATAACGCCGCGGGCGCTGTGCTGCGCAGCACTGGGGATTCCCGCACGCCGTTGGCCGCTATGGTGGTTTCCAGCCTTTGCAACATTGTGTTGGACCTGTGGTTTATCTTGGGGCTGCACATGGGGGTAGCCGGGGCAGCATTGGCAACGGTAGCGGCACAGTTCCTTTCTGCAGGGGTCTGCCTTTGCGAACTATGGCGGCAGAAACAGCCCTTTGCCTTTGCCTCGGTACGGCTCTGTTTTAACAAAGTGGATGCCGCCCTGATTTTGCGTTTTGGCCTGCCTACGGCGCTGCAAAGCTGCATGATAACCCTTGGCGGTATGACCGTGCAGGGAATTGTAAACAGTTTTGGCAGTGTGACCATGGCGGCTTACACCGCTGTGCAGCGGATCGATTCACTGACGATTCAGGTTGTGGTATCAGTAAGCAATGCACTGGCCATTTACACGGGGCAGAATATGGGAAAACACGATATAGACCGCGTGTGCCAGGGCCTGCGTGATTCGCTGAAAGCGCTTTGCGTGATCTGCCTGGTGTTGGCCGTCGCGGTGTTTGCATCGCGCCGGCTGCTGCTGTCGATTTTCCTTGACCCAGCCACCGATGCTGCCAGCATTGCACAAGGGGCGGATTTTCTCAGTATAATGGGGTTTGCCTATATTATTGCCGCGGTAATGAACAGTTATCTGAACGTGCTGCGCGGTGCAGGGGATGTAAATGTCAGCCTGGTTGCAGGCCTGTTTGAGATGGGGGCCCGGCTGGCGTTTGCCTCTTTGCTGGCGCCGCACCTGGGGGTGTGGGGCATCTGGCTTGCCACCCCGTTAAGCTGGGCTTCCGGCTGTATCATCCCGGTGGTGCGGTATTACAGCAAAGAATGGATGAAGCGAACGCTGATCTGAACCGGTGAGAAATAAAAGAAAACGCGGCTCTGCGATAGAAAAAATCATCATGAGACCGTGCTTTGTCTTGTGTTTATGAATTTTGGGCAAAAGGCTTCAGTGCGCTTTTGCGGTATTGCTGCGGGCTTTGGCCTGTCATGGAAGAAAAGCGGGTGGAAAAATTGCTTTCATCCTCAAAGCCAACCTGGCGGGCAACCTCGCCGACAGGGAAATCTGTCAGAACCAGCAGTTCTTTTGCGCGGGTAATACGGGTGGATAACAAAAAATTGTACGGTGTTGTGCCCATATATTGCCGGAAAAGCCGCAAAAACCAGCTTTTGCTGACAGGGATCTGCGCCAGCAGCATATCCAGATTGATGGGCTCCGCATAATGTGCACGGATATAATCTGCAATCTGCTTGATCATGGTCCGGTTGGAACGACTTTCGTCCCCGGAAAGCTGCTGGTGGGCAAGCAGTGCCAGCATTTTGTGCAGTGTCAACCCAATTTCGATCTGGGCGGTGGTGGTTTCCTTTTTCCACTCGGCAAACAGTGTTTCAAACAAAGGCTGCATCTCCATGCGGCTGACATGCGCAGCGGTAAGCCGCCCCTGCGACTGTACGGAATCGGCTAACGTTTTAACCCCAACACCGTCAAGGTGTACCCAGTAGTGTTCCCATACATCATAGCCGGGGGCCGTGCAGTAACTTTGCGGTGTGCGGCAGTTCATCAGCAGTGCGGCACCTTGCGGCAGCTCAATGTGCTGTTCGTTCTGCTCAATCAAGCCAGCCCCGGCCAGGGTATAAAAAAGGATGTAACTTTCCTTGTCTGTACGGGCTGTGGCAAAGTGGGAACGCCCATAAAACAGTCCGGCTTCCGTTGCATAAAACGGCTGTGCCAACACGGCGTTATTTGGCGTTGCACGCAGCCACACACTGCGCTCTTCCACGTCCATATTATAGGTCAACATAAGGGATCACCTCAGTAGAATTATCACAAAATAAACAGTGGTTTGTGGTATGAAATAGATCAGAAAAAAGCAATATAATGTAAATGAAAAGAATAGTAACACTACAGTAATTTTACCAAAAATAAGGTGCGGATGCAACCTTGTTTTTTGACTTTGGTTTTAACATAATACAAAATAAAAATGTTTGTACGGAAAGGAAATCAACATGGAACATATGGCATGGAAAGGCCGCATCAAACCCGGTTGCAAGGCAGAATATCAGCGCCGCCACGCAGAGATCTGGCCGGAGATGGTCAAGGTTTTGAAAGAGGCAGGCATCTGCAATTACAGCATTTTTTATTGCAAAGATGAACTTTTTGGCTACTATGAATGCGAAAAAGGCGTTGCCTATGCTGAAAAAGTGCAGGCAGAAAGCCCCATTGTGGACCGCTGGAATGAGTATATGAAAGATATTCTGGAGCTGGAAATGGACCCCGTGACCGGTGCCCAGCCCAAGCTGGAGCAGGTGTTCCGACTGGATTAACAAACAAAGCAGAGAAGCGAGCCTTGCCAGAGAAAAAATGGTAAAGCTCGTTTTTTATTTGCTTTATGTCCGGCGAAGCGACATAGCGGGGCATACCGCCGCTCTCGCCTGTATAGGACGGATCGAAGGCAATCGTCAGAAAGCCAAGCTCTGCCATTTTCTGTGCGTACAGACCGGAGGACTGCTCCTTTACCGCACCGAACGGACCGCTGACGGCAATAGCGGGCAGCTTGCCCACTGCGCCCTTCGGCGTGTACAGATCCGCCGCCAGTGTGATGCCGTAGCGGTTGTGAAAGGTCGCTTTTTTGTGATCCACCTTGTCGCTTTTCGGGAACACCTTGTCCCATTCCTGTGTCAGATTCAGTTTTTCCATATTCAGACCTCCTTGCCTGTTGCCTTAAAATATGCGGTATTGTCCACGGATTCTAACCATTCATTGGAGGTTTCGTCCCCCGGAACCTCTACCGCCAGATGAGAGAACCAGCTATCCGGCGCAGCGCCGTGCCAGTGCTTTACGCAAACAGGAATATTTACCACATCGCCGGGGCGCAGCTCCTGTGCCGGTTTGCCCCATTCCTGATAGTAACCTCGTCCGGCCACGCAGACGAGAATCTGTCCGCCGCCGTTTTTCGCGTGATGAATGTGCCAGTTGTTACGGCAGCCGGGTTCAAAGGTCACATTGTAAATACCGACCTGCTGCGTAGAAAGAGGTGCGAGATAGCTTTGCCCGATAAAATATTTCGCAAAACCATCATTGGGTGCGCCGATGGGAAAGACCATTTCATTCTGATGCTTGTCTTTTGCGTCGTCGGCATTGTCCTCCGCCCATACCTCCTTTGCCATACGAAAGGCCGCCCACGCCTTAGGCCAGCCCGCATAAAATGCCGCATGGGTCAGGATCTCCGCAATTTCCGTTTTGGTAACACCGTTGTTCTTTGCAGTTGTCAGATGGTACTGAAAGGACGAATCCGTCAGTCCCTGGGCCATCAGCGCAACTATAGTTACAATGCTGCGGTCCCGCAGGGAAAGCTTGTCCTCTCGGCTCCACACCTGCCCGAACAGCACATCATCATTCAATTCCGCAAATTTAGGAGCAAATGCCCCCAGCGCCTCTCTGCCTGCCGTTTGTTTGACTGCCATAGCTCAGACCTCCTTGCCCATCTGATAAGCTTGCTCCAGCGCAGGATGTCCTGCGATCTCTCCCACACCATTTACACCGCCTGCAAACACTGTGCCCACCAGCGCACAGCGGGGAAAACAGTCCACCCAGCCCTGCACGGCTTTCTCTGTGCCCGCAAAGGTTCCCGGTGCGTTCTCTGCCGCCGCTGCAAGCAGATAGGCTTTCGTAAAGGCGTAGTCCGTATCAAACAGCGGGTTGGCACGATCCAGCATCGTCTTGAGCTGACCGCTGACGCAGTAATAGTAGACGGGCGTTGCGAACACCAGCACATTTGCATCGTGCATTTTGGCGGCAATTTCCACGGCATCGTCTTGGATGACGCAGTGCCCAAGATTCAGGCAGGCAAGACAGCCCTTGCAGAAGCCAACCTGCTTTTCCCGCAGATATACGGTTTCTACCGGATTGCCTGCCTCTCGTGCGCCCTTGGCAAATGCTGCCGCTAGCGTTTCGGAGTTGCCGCCCTTACGGGGACTTGAGGAAATGATCAGTACCTTTTTATCCATTGTAAAACACTCCTTGCGTTTTGATATTCTCTGTGGTATTCTCATGGTATCACCTGAACCTGACTTTAGGTTAAGATGTTTTTTGAAATTTTTTGGAGGGAAATTTATGTATTCAATCGGACAGGTGGCAGAGATGTTTGGATTGCCTATCTCCACGCTGCGCTATTATGATAAACAGGGACTTTTTCCGAACATGGAACGGGTGTCCGGCATCCGCAAATTCGGTGACACGGAAATTGAAGCACTCCGGGTCATTGAATGTCTGAAAAAGGCTGGCATGGAGATCAAGGACATCCGGCAATTCATGGATTGGTGTGTAGAAGGACCATCCACCTACCCGCAACGCAAGGCACTGTTTGAGGAGCAACGCTTGCACATGGAGGCAGAGCTTGAGCAGATGAACCGCACTCTGGATATGCTGAAATTCAAGTGCTGGTACTATGAGCAGGCGATCCAAGACGGCAGTGAGGACAGACTAAAAGCACGGATTCCCGACCACCTGCCGGAGGAAATCCGAAAAGCGTATGAAAATGCGCATCGCTAAAACAGATGGATGGTTTATGGGTGATGTCCTCGGCAGCGTAGAGGTCGTACACGGCACCGTCCAGCGTGGCGTTGCCGTGATTTTTCACATATTTCCCTGCGTCTAAGTCCACCTTGGAAATGCTGATTTCGCCCAAGGTACGGTCGTTTTTCATAACGCCGTCCGTGACGGTGGTGGTGTAGCTGTCCTCGTTGGCGGCTTTGCCGCTGTTGTCGGTGTTGTAAGTGCGGGTAGAATCTTTGGCGGTGCTATAAATTGATACGGTGGTTTCCACGCCGCCACCGGTAACCAGCTTGGTGCCGCCCTTGTCGGCGGTCAGGATGTCAGCGTTGTAGTCGGCATTGTCCAGCCAAAGCACGGAATTGTTATTGTTCTGCGTAATCTCGATATAGTAGGTGCGCTTACCCAAGGGCGTACCTGCCGTGCCGGGATGGTCGATGTCCGTCCAGTCGCCAAAATATCCGGCAGGGGCTTTGGTTTCCACAAGGATAAACTTGCCCTGATTGCGCTGGGTGTAATACAGCGTGTGGCGCATCGCGTCATTGACGGCATACGCGGCGCTGTTGATGACTGCATAGCTGCCGTCGCCCTGGCGCTGTACGCTGTAGGTGTTGTAGCCACCGGCTGCAAGAAACTTATCACTTACATTGTCCCACTGATAAATTTCATAACAGGCATCGGCGGCAATCGGGTTGCCGGTTTCGCTGTCGGTTTTTCGTATATTGACCTGCAGGCTCCATTCCGCGTTGCGCATCAGGTACTCGTTGTCGGAGTTGGCCGGCACGGTCAGTGTCTGGTAGCTGCCGTTGCTGCCCCAATACTTTTCAAAGCCGTAGGGTACGGAGATTTCTTCGTATCGGAACTGCAAACTGCCCAACTGAGTTTTGGCGCTGCTGACTGCAATTCCGCAAGGGCAGCATCGCGGGCGCTGTTGGCGGCTTCGTCGGCAGCTTCCTGTGAGGTATACGGTCCGACTCGACCGTTGCGTGTGCCGGAGGCCTTAGTCACCGCGTAGTGCAGGCTCCAGCTTGCGGCTGCGTCGCCGCCGTTCTTCTGGCAGTTGTCATCGGCGGTATGCCCGCTGGTGGTTACGGTCTGTTTGCTTGCCGGGCTGACAGACCAGCTGCCGCCGTCAATGCTGCCGGATTTGGTGATGGGCTCGATCTCGATGGTCGCGCCGTCCACCTTTTCCTGCGTTTTCAGCTGGATCTTATCCGTGCGGATTCCATAGGAAAAATCAAAACTTCCGCTGGCGGTCTGGGCCGGTGCTTCCCAGCTGGCGTAGTATTCCTGCACAACAGGTTCCGGCTCAGGTTCCTCCTCACCGATCTCAGGTCCGATCAGGGCAACGGTCTGCCACCCTGCGCGACCGGGATTGTAGATGTAGGTGTAGTACCCACGGGCGGAGGCGTAGGTTTCCACACCGTTCGCCAGCTCATCGGCAGAGGCAAGATAAATTTCCGCCGCGGTGCTTTCGGGAAAGCTTTCGATAATATACATCTGTACATCGTCATAAATTGATGCACAGAAATCCAAAAGAGAGATTTCTTCACCCTCATCAGCGGAAAAAACTGCGGGCAGATCGTCCGCATCGCCCAAAGAAAGCTGGTTCAATCCGCCCCAGATGCGAATCTGGTTACCGTAGTGGTCACCGGGGACGCACTGGTCAGCGCTGACGGTGGAAGTGTTCACATAGGTGTACGGCGGGCAGCCGGCAGGCTGACCGTTGGCACCGTGGGTGCAGCAATAGGCTTCCTCACCGTTGAACCAGATCAGCCATGTGCCGTTGACTTTGGCAACCTTGGTGATCTTGCCGCTGGTCACCGCAGGGGTGGGGCGCTCGGCAAAGGTGGCAATTTCGCTGTCGGGGAAAGGATATTCGGCAGTCGCATTGCGGTCGATGGCTACCTGTAGGGTTTTGGTCAGTGTGCTGCCATCGGGCGCAGTATAAACCAACTGTGCGGTAAAATCCGCATCCGCCTGTACATAAACGCCCAGCACCGCAGCGGAGGTTTCGCTGTATGCCCTCCACCTTGGTCAGATAATCAATGGCGTTGTTGCCGCCTACATGACGCGAAAACCAGTGGAAGAATCCATTGGCAGGCGTGATGATCAGGCTATCGTGCGTCCGGGTGCAGTACTCGCGATCCGTTTTGCGCACAAGTTCGCCGGGGTGATAGGTTTCCAAATACTGCATCACGGTAATTCTGCGGGCAGCTTCGATGTTCTTTTGGTATTTTCCCATGGGGGTGACCTCCGTTTCTGTATGAAAAAAGCACCTTGCCTACAAAATAGGTAAGGTGCCAAGGATACGATTATTTGTTTTTAGCTGGCTATTTGTCACTTCGGCTGGCTGAAAGGGGGTGTGGGGGAAAACACAGACGGCACCCCATTTCCCGAAAAAAGATATACTTCCCCCTTGGTGTATAGAAAAGGATTGTCGCTGCGACAAAAACGCAGATTGCAAAGCCCCGCCGGATAGAGTATAATCGTTCTATAAGGTAAGGTAGGTGAGCAGAATGCGATTTTTCCTGATGCAGCGCAATCATCCAGTGGCTGTTATTGAAATAACTGAAAAGACCGGTGACATTATTGATGTGGCAGAGGTTCTTTCGGCGCAGAGGATTCCCCTTGGCGCAAAGCATAGCGATGGCAGCTTTGATGTTCTGTCCCTGCGCAAATGGTGGGCAGGGCGCGGTATCCCGGCAAGCCGTTCCGGGCTGGAGCGCGCCTTGGAAACGCTGCATATCCCTTACGCCGAACTTCTGCTTGTCAAATGCAGCGGGCTGAGCCTTTCAGACCAGTATTGGGTCACGCCCTGCGATGCCCCACAGAACTGGCGCGATGTAAATTTCTACGAGAACGACTTTTCTGACGATGTGGGACGCGCTTTGTTTGGCGAGGGGGTTCTCTCGGCACAGCCGGATTTGTGTTCCCCCTGCAATACCTCAGACGGCTTTTTACAAAAGCGCTGGCGCATTGCGGACGGAAAACGAATCCTCTTAAAAGCAGGATCGGGCATTTACAAGCAGGAGCCTTACAACGAAATCGTTGCCACGGCTCTGTATGATGCGCTTGGTATGCCGCACGTTCCCTACTGGCTTGTAGAGCAGGGCGGGCAGGTCATGTCCGCCTGCGCGTGCTTTACCAATGATCACACCGAACTTGTCACCGCCGCCCAATTTATGCGGCTGCTGCTGCAAGCGCAGGGCGTTTCCAACTGGGAACACTTCGACACCTGCTGCCGGACTGTCGGAATTCCTGATGCAAAGAAAGCGGTCTGCAATATGCTGGCTGCCGATTTCATCTTAGCCAACACAGATCGCCATTTGGGAAACTTCGGTTTCCTGCGCGATTCCGAAACGCTGGAATGGAAAGGAACAGCGCCCATCTATGACAGCGGCACAAGCCTTTGGCAGATGACTCTCACCTGCGCGATCAATGCGGAAGCCATGGTTCCCGCCAAACCGTTTGAAACCTCACAGCAATCCCAGCTAAAGCTGATTGCGCCTTATGTGGATCTGCCGCTGGAGCGTCTTGATGGATTTTCCAATAAAGTAGAAGAAATCTTCCGAACAGCCGCCCAGTTTGATGATGGACGAGCCGCGAAAATTGCCGCCGCTGTTAGTGGTAGAATTCAAATGCTTCGACTTAATAGGGCATAATCCGAAACAGCTCCAAAGCATACGGTTTGTGAAATGACTACAAATTGTAGGCAGTTAAAAATTACAGAAGCTACATGTCGCTGCCTAATGCCGATGACAGTCATGCGCCAACTGGTGACAAATTGTCAGCAGTTGAAATAGGGCTATAAAAACAGCGTCCTCCGTTTTACATTCGGGGGACGCTGCTTTTCTCTATGGCACTCATTTGGTGGTGGGCTTTTTTGTCGATTTGCCCTATCGGCTGAATTCTTTCGCAAGGTCAACCAGCTTTTTAGAAGGTCGATAGCTGTCCAGAATATGAGGACTAAGCAGAAAATTCAGCAGACAAGATTTGGGAATCATATACCCACCACTAATTTCAAAGTATCGGATGTAACCGTTATGGCACCAATTCGTGAAGGTGTTATGGTGATAGCCGGTAAACCGGCTTGCTTCGGCGACACTCAGCACATCGCTGTAGGGCTGCATTTTCAGGGTAAGAAAGTCCTGAAACTTCTTTCTGCTTTTGGCGGTATCCAGATTTGCCCATTCCTGTAAGGTCAGCGTTTTGGGCTTGCCGCCTTTGTTCCAGCTCGCTGAGTAATACCCGGTCGGTGCCGAGAATTTTTCCGGTTGGGATTGACGCTTTTTAAGATACGCGATAACATCTTTTGTATTGATGATGTATTGGCGGGGTTTCTTGCCGGTATCTATGCAGGGAACAAGCCCGCTTGTCAGCAGGTAACGCGCCGTCTTTTTGCTGATATGGCAGATGACGCGCATCTGCTCCAGCCCGATTTTTTCAGGGTAGTTTGCCTTGATTTTTGCAAAGTCGTAACTGTAATCCACTAGAATCACCGTCCATTATTCGAACTCATCAACAGCAGACAGGGACGGTTTGATTTTTGAGGCAAGGGGGAATTCGCATAAAATTTAGTCAACACACTTTTATAAATGCCCATAACAATAAGGAAAATTGAGCTTTTTTGTTCTCTCCTGTTTTTCTCTCCAACGTGCCAAAAATGCCTGTTTTTCTCTCATTCTTCCCGAAAACTCTGCATTTCGAAACGGGTTCGAATTGCGACGTTCTGACGTTAAAAAAAACTTCTTTTTCAACATTCTTCGTCGTAGGTCGGTCGAATCATCTTCCGACAACTTCCGCTTTTTTCCGATAAATACCGTCAGTTGCGATATATACCAAAAAACTCGAAATGCGTTACAAAGAAAATGATTAAATGGTATTTCGTATCATTTTACAAAATGTCATTTTCGTCAAGGTACAGATAAGGGACTTCCCGGACAACAAATCCATGGATTGCAATAAAACCGAGATGGCGGACGTTCGGCTCTTTGGTTGCTGCAACCTGCTGCGCTTCATGATGAATCTCATTTAAAGTCATGGCTTGGCTATAATATTTCACTTCAAAGATATCATACCCATCGGAAAATTCCAAAGCTGCATCAAATCCGCCGTTTCTGCAATGAACGGGGTCGTAATAATAATAACTGCCAATGTTTCGCATGTTTTTGAGCTTCTCGTTGCGTACCTGTAGACTGAAATAGTTCCGGTAAATAGCCTCAAAACGCCGGGCCTTTGCCCCGCCGCCAACTCCTAACTTAAGGCAACACTGCACAATTCCCGCCTGACGGCTTAAGCACCGCTCCGGCGACTGCGGCACGGCATC
>OGXZ01000909.1_pt1 | contig 17361 bp, 19 predicted proteins | sample 1576431 | NCBI WGS metagenome assembly OGXZ01 (sample SAMEA3541590, study PRJEB24748) | human gut metagenome | biome: human gut; feature: human-associated habitat; material: faeces | place: China | collected 2012
GGTGTCGGTCATTGATCTGAGAAACCCCAGCCGGTCAGACGGGTACAATCTGCTCACCGTCATCAACCACTGGATGGATCAGGCACGAAAAGATCCAAAGGATCTGGGGGCCAGAGCCAGGGCGGAGAAGTATGCCAAGCTCTTGGCGAAAACCATTGTCAATCCAGAGGGAGACAGCGCCAACCGGGGACAGAATGCCTATTTCTATGAGGCGGCAGAGGGAGTTCTGGCTTCGGTAGTTCTACTGCTGTCCGAATACCTGCCGCCCACACCCCAAGAACCGATTGATCGGAGGCACATCGTCTCTGTGTTCAAGCTGGTACAGGATCTAATGGAACCCTCTGCCGTAAAAGGGAAAACACAGTTTCACCTCCTGATGAGCAAGCTGCCTGAGGACCATATGGCTCGGTGGCTGTCGGACTCTGCGCTGAAGACCTCGGAACAAGCTATGGCCTCAGTCATGTCTACCCTGTTCTCCCGGCTCAATGCTTTTCTGGACAGTGATCTGGAACAGATCATCTGCTTTGACAGATCCATTGATGCAAAGACTTTTGCCCAGGAGATTGACTACGCTGGTCACTTCGCTGGCCATCGTGCCGATGGAAGAGAGCGGCATGTCAATGTTCTGTACAAGACCTTGTTCCATACGCTTGGCTGCACTGGCTTTCAGGTTATTGGGCAGGTTCAAACCTTCCATGGCATCATTGTCGAAGACAACCACCGATACGGGATTGAGGTTGTCTCCTACCTTCAGGTTGCTGACTACCACATCGAGGCGGTTGGCTCCCAAAGTGGCGATACCGTAAAACAGCGTGTTGGCCGGTATCTTCATGCCGGATAGGGTTACGTCCTGAAGCAACCGCATCCGTACCGTACTGCCCGTGACTACGGTCTGGTCGCCGTGGATGCAAGCCCTGAAGAGGTTGCTGTTTCCCGGTGCGGAGGTCGGTTGGCGGCGTACCCGCTTGCCGTTTTCGGCATGGTAGATCGGGCCTTTTTGCATCAGGCTGTCGGCGGATGGATGGCCGGAAGGGTTGGCAGCGGCTTTCTCCGTTTTTCCCTCTTGGTCATAATTGACAATCCGTTCATACATGCGCTTGCGGTATTTGTCGGATTCTTCCAGTTCCTTGCGGATGCGTGAGTTCTTCTTGGCTTCCCGGATAATCTCGTTGAGCGCCTGCTCGTCCTCCAGTCCGTCCAGTTGGCTTTCCAGCTGATGAGAGAAGCGTCCGTTCCGGCCACCTCCGTATTCTGCCATGACTTCGCTGTACGGATCGTTCTGCATACGGCGGATGCGCTCCAGTGTGGCACGGTCATACCGCTCCTGCTGGTTTTGCAGCTCGAAGTAAAAATCAGATCCTTTGACCTGAGACTCTTTCAGGATGCGTGCCTTCTCCTGCTCTTCCAGTTTGTCCTGCTTATAGGCTTCCATCTTGTCGTTCACCTTGTCGGCCATTTCCGACTGTGGTTCCAAAAAGGCTTGCGAGGCGGCCTGTCTGTCACTCCCTGACGGCACGTTCCCGTCCTCACGGATGAAGAATACATAAAGGAAGAGGATGCCCAGGATTACCGGGATGGCCATCAACAGCTTGTTCTTGTCTTTGATAAGTTTATTCGGTTCCATGGTCGGTTGGTTTAGAGGTTTCTGACTGGTTTTCATTCTTGCCCGGAGAAGCTGCCTGCGATGTGTTGGTGCCGTTGCTTTCCACGGGTTCGGAATAGCGGACAATCCAATCTTCTATCTTGGCTCCGTGCGCATTTTCCTCGCTGCGGGACAGCATATCATAGATGGTGAACTCCGCTTCGATATTACGTGAGATGCTTCCCCGTGCCCGGTACCCGGTCTGCGTGAAGATTATCTTTCCGGAAACGGGTATCGTTTGTGTGTTAATCTCTACATCCTTGATGCGTACCCCGTAACGGATATTCTTTTGTATGAGTGAGTTCAGCATATTCACATCGTTGTACTCGTTCAACAGCTCCTTCCCCTTGTTGCCTATGAGGTTGAGCGCAAGCGAAATGTTCTTCTCGTAGCTGCTCTCGTCAAAGGCATACCAGTGGGTTACGAAGGTCTTTACATGGTTCATGTATTCGTATTGCCGCATATCGCTGGCAGACAGGCTGCTTGCCTCATAGACTTCTCCCTGCCTGTCGATGACGAGAGCCTGGCCGTATGCTTTTTCTATTTTGTTGATAAGGAAGATGATACTGCTGGCAAAAGCGATAGTCAGAATGATGCAGTACCCGGCTGAAAGCCGGATAGTCAGCTTGACCGCATCATCTGCTCCTTTGAATTTCATCAGATTCATAGTTCTATTTTTTATTGTTGTCGTTTATGAAACTTGCCCCGATAGAGGCGGCACCGCCTACGTTGGTCAGCTTGCCGCCTGCCGCTGCGCCTCCCATCAGGGCGATGGTGGCCGCCGTGGTGACGATTGACACGGTTTTCGAAATGATTTTCCCGGCATCGCTGTGTCCTACGATTTTGGAGGATAGCCAGAAACAGCTGCAATAAGCACCAATCAGGGCGAGATCCATTCCTAAATATTGTATCTGCTGCGTAGCTGCGTCCACCATGTCGGCACTTTCCGTATAGATGGCCTTGAAGGTCTGCCATATGATTTGGTTCAGAATATTGATGACGGTGAATACCATACAGGCGGAGCAGAGCGTACCGAACCAGATACTCAACTGTTTCTGAAAGACCGGCAACATGCTTACGGCAAAGACAAACGGGCCGAGAATGACCAGTAGCTTGACAATGACCACGCCGATACCCAAGATGACTACTTGTATGATTCCTACCAATAGGGCGGAAATGCCATGAAGCACAAGGGTGGCGAGGTTGGCGGGGTTGAGCAGCTGCACAATCTTCTCCACGCTGGAGCGTACACCGGTCATTTCGTCCTCTTCCATCTTTTTATCCAGTTCGTGCTGCATGGCGCCGGTGCTGTCTTCTCCGGCTGCTACCTCCGACTGGAGGCTGTGTTTGTCGTATTCGGCAATCATCTCTCCTTGTTCGATGGCTGATTGTGCCATGAACTGGGCAAATTCCTGCGCACGCTCGGAGGTCAGCGAGGTGGCTTCGTTGATTACTTCCATCGTGCCTACGATGGTTTGGGCGATGGGGGTGTATATGCTTAGGCAGAAGAACAGTACCAGGCAACGGGCGATTTCCATCATGTCGGGAAATTTGTCCTCATTCGGGCTTAACAGCTGGCTGGCTCCGTGATAGAGATAGTTGTATGCTAGGTTGCAGATAAAGCAGATGACACCAACACCGAAGGCGATGACTGTCATTTGCGAAACGAGTTCCATCGTCAGACCGTCCGTGATCTGAAGTCCCCAGAGAAAATTATCTTGATTCATAACGCTTTAATTGGTGTGTCGTGTGAAAGCGGCCAACCGTCCCTGGTAATAGGTCTTCCGGTTATGCCCCTTCATGGATTTGTAAATGACCGTGGAACGCACGGATTCGTTAAACTCACGCATCTCTTCGGCGGCTTTTTCCACCGATTCCTTCACCTGCTCGATAAAGGACATGCGCCCTTCCGAGTTCACCCTTTTTGTCACCCGCGGTGACATCTTCCCCCGGCCGGGGGAAGTCTTTCCTCGAAGGGGAGCTTTGAGAGTGGAAACCGTAAGATGCAAAAAAGCTCCCCCTTTGGGGGAGCTGGCAAAGCCGTAAGGCTTTGACTGAGAGGGTTTTTATATGAGTCGTTTTCTTTCTCCCACGCTGGCCGCTGTCACCCCCTACACCCCGGGTGAGCAGCCGCAGGATCAGCAGTACATCAAACTGAACACCAACGAAAGCCCCTATCTGCCCTCCCCGGCGGTGATCGCTGCCGTGAGCGAGCACGAGGTGGAAAAGCTGCGCCTTTACTCCGACCCCGCCTGTGCCGACCTGCTCAAGGCGGCCGCAGCCCACTTCGGTTTGCAGCCGGAGCAGATCATGCCCGGCAATGGCAGCGACGAGAACCTCTTCTTTGCGCTGCGTGCCTTCTGCGACGCAGACCACCCGCTGGCCTATGCCGACATCACCTACGGCTGCTACGGCGTGTGGTGCGGACTGATGCACATTCCCAGCCACATCATCCCGCTGAAAGAGGATTTCACCCTTGACCCGAAGGACTACTACGGCCTGAACCAGACCATCGTCCTTGCAAACCCCAACGCCCCCACCGGCATTGCACTGCCCCGAGCGGAAATTGAGGGCATCTTAAAGGCAAACCCGAACAATGTGGTCATCGTGGACGAGGCCTATGTGGACTTTGGCGGCGAGAGCTGCGTGCCCCTCATCGACCAGTACGAGAACCTGCTGGTGGTGCAGACCTTTTCCAAGTCCCGGCAGCTGGCCGGTGCGCGTCTGGGTCTTGCCATGGGCAATGCAAAGCTCATTGCCGACCTGAACCGAGTCAAGTTCAGCCTGAACCCCTACAACATCAACCGCCTGACCCTGAAGGCCGGGCAGGCTGCGCTGGAAGATACCGCTTATTTTGACAGGACCCGCGCCGCCATCGTGGACACCCGCGCATGGACAAAACAACAGCTGGAACAGCGCGGATTTGCCGTGCTGGACAGCCGCTCCAACTTCCTGTTTGCAAGTACCGACAGGAAAGACGGTGAAACACTCTACAAGAAGTTGAAGAAAAACGGCATTCTGGTGCGCCATTTTGACGCGCCCCGCATCCAGAACTGGCTGCGCATCACCATTGGCACGCCGGAACAGATGCAGACGTTTATGGAAACGCTGGATAAGATCATGGAGGAATGAACCATGCCGAACCGAATGATCTCGCTGGAACGCAACACCAATGAGACCCAGATCGACCTTACCCTTGATCTGGACGGCACCGGCCGCTACGAGGTGGACACCGGGTGCGGCTTTCTGAACCACATGCTGGAGCTGTTCGCCCGCCATGGCCGGTTCGATCTGGTGCTTACCTGCCACGGCGATGTGCAGGTGGACTACCACCACACCACCGAGGATGTGGGCATTGCACTGGGTCAGGCCTTTGCACGGGCGCTGGGCGATATGCGCGGTATCCAGCGCTACGGCAGCTTTTATCTGCCCATGGATGAAGCGCTGATTTTGTGCGCCGTCGATCTTTCGGGCCGCTGCACCCTGAACTGGGACATCCATTGCAACACCGAAAAGGTGGGCGATTTTGACGTGGAGTGCGCCAAGGAATTCTGGCTGGGCTTTGCCCGCAGCGTGCCCGCCACGGTCCACTTTGTACAATTTGCGGGAGAAAATACTCACCACATCCTCGAGGCTTGCTTCAAGGGCGCAGGCCATGCACTGGGCGCGGCCGTGAAGATCGACGAAGCCCACAAGGACGAAATTCCTTCCACGAAAGGATTGCTGGTATGATCGCAATTATCGATTATGGCGTGGGCAACCTGTTCAGCCTGAAGTCCAGCCTGAAGCAGCTGGGGCTGGAAGCGGTCGTCACCGCCGACGCGGACACCATCCGCAAAGCCGACCGGCTCATCCTGCCGGGTGTGGGCGCTTTTGCCGACGCCATGGCAAAGCTGGAGGCGACGGGCCTTGTGCCGGTGATCAAAGAAGAAGCCGAAAGGAAGCCGCTGCTGGGCATCTGCCTTGGCATGCAGCTGCTGTTTGAAAAGAGCTACGAGTACGGTGAGCACGAAGGCCTCGGCTTTGTGAAGGGCGAGGTCTGTCCGCTGGAGCCCGACCTTGCGGACAAAACGCTCAAGGTGCCGCAGATCGGCTGGAACGCCTTGCACATTGTAAAGGACGACCCGCTGTTCAAGTACATCCGTGAGGGAGAATACGTCTATTACGTCCACAGCTACTACGGCAAGAACTGTACGGAGAGTACACTGGCTGTGAGCGACTATTCCATTCCCGTCACCGGCGCGGTGCGGGCGGGCAGGGTGTATGGCACCCAGTTCCACCCGGAAAAGAGCGGGGATACCGGCCTGCGCATTCTGAAAGCATTTGCGGAATTGTAAGGAGAAAAATTATGCAGCTTTTTCCAGCCATTGACCTGCGGGGCGGCAAGGTGGTGCGCCTGACGCAGGGCGACTACAGCCGCATGACCGTCTACGGCGAGGATCCCTGTGCACAGGCGCGGGAGTTCCTTGCAGCGGGGGCCAAAAATCTGCACGTCGTCGATCTGGACGGCGCAAAGGACGGCACCCTTTCAAACTACGATACCATTGCCGCGCTGGCAAAACAGGGCGGCTTATACATTGAGGTGGGCGGCGGCATCCGCACCGAGGAACGCATTGAAACATACCTCTCCCTCGGCGTGGGCCGCTGCATCCTTGGCAGCGTGGCGGTGACGGATTTTGCCTTTACCGCCCGGATGCTGAAAAAATACGGCGATAAAATTGCCGTGGGCGTGGACGCAAAGGACGGCTATGTGGCCATCCATGGCTGGAAGGAAGTGAGCGCCGAGCCGGGCGTGGACTTCTGCAAGCGGCTGGCAGATGCCGGATGCACCGCCATCATCTACACGGACATTGCCTGCGACGGTGCCATGAGGGGCACGAACCTCGGCCTGTACCGCACGCTTGCCAAAGAGGTGCCCGGCGTGGCCTTTACGGCCAGCGGCGGCATCTCGTCCGAAGCAGAGCTTCTGAAACTGAAAAAAATGGGCACTGCCGCTGCCATTTTGGGCAAGAGCCTGTACACCGGCGCACTGGACCTTGTGCGCTGCGTGCAGCTGATGCAGGAGTGAACGGAGGGGAAACGACATGATCACCAAACGCATTATTCCCTGCCTTGATGTGCGCAATGGCCGCGTGGTCAAGGGCACGAACTTTGAAGGCATCCGGGACGTGGCCGACCCGGTGGAAATGGCCCGCATGTACAACGCTGCCGGTGCAGATGAACTTGTGTTCTACGATATCACCGCCAGCTTCGAGGGCCGGGCGCTGTTCACGGATATCCTGACCCGCGTCGCCAGCGAAATTTTTATCCCGCTCACGGTGGGCGGCGGCATCAATACGCTGGAAGACTTCGACCGGGTGCTCAAGTGCGGTGCGGACAAGGTCAGCGTCAACTCGGGCGCACTCAAAAATCCCGACCTCATCCCGGCGGCAGCACAGCGCTACGGCAACCAGTGCGTGGTGCTCTCTGCCGATGTGAAGCGGGTGGACGGCCAGTTCCGGGTGTTCGCCAAGGGCGGACGCGAGGACACCGGCCGGGATGCACTGGACTGGATCAGCTGGTGCGTGGACCACGGCGCGGGCGAGATCTGCCTGAACAGCATCGATACCGACGGCGTGCGCAGCGGCTTCGACCTTGAGATGCTGGATGCAGTTGCGGCGCGGGTGAACGTGCCCATCATTGCCAGCGGCGGCGCAGGCAAAAAGGAAGACTTTCTGGAGCTGTTCCACCACAAGGGCATCGACGCAGGCCTTGCGGCGGGCATCTTCCACCAGAAGCTGCTGACCATCCGCGACCTGAAAGAATACCTCAACGCAAACGGCGTGGAGATGCGGCTGTAACGCCGGGGTATTTCTCCCCGGCGCGGGGAGAAGCCGTAACGCGAAACTGGATTTCCGCAAAAACAACCCGCAAACTCTTGCGTTTGCGCACCGAATACGCTAAACTAGTAATATCCCCATCCGGGGAGGGAGAACCGTTATGAATCTGAAATTTGATGAAAAGGGCCTGATCCCTGCCATCGTGCAGGACCACTACACCAAAGAGGTGCTCACCCTCGCTTACATGAATGCCGAGACGCTGGCGCTCACCATTGCCGAGGGCCGCACTGTGTTCTGGAGCCGCAGCCGTCAGGAGATCTGGCGCAAGGGCGAGACCAGCGGCAATGTGCAGCGGGTGGTGTCCATCACCGCCGACTGCGATGCAGATGCACTGGTGGTGGAAGTGGTCAAATCCGGCCCCGCCTGCCACACCGGTGCCGAGAGCTGCTTCTTCAACGAAGTATACGTCTCGCCGGAGTTGAAGCAGTTCAGCTGGCAGGGCCTGTACCAGCTCATCAAGGGCCGCAAGGATAGCCCCAAGGAGGGCAGCTACACCACCTACCTGTTCGAGAAGGGCAAGGAGAAGATCCTGAAAAAGGTGGGCGAAGAGTGCACCGAGGTTATCATTGCGGGCGAAAAAGAGGATAAGGAAGAGACCGTTTACGAGATCAGCGATCTTGCCTACCATGTTCTGGTGCTGATGGTCAGCGCCGGCATCACGGTGGAGGATGTGACCCGTGAACTGGAAAAACGTCACGTCATTGACCACAAGGTCAAACAGGAAAGGATGCAGTGAATTATCTATGGCAGATTATAAGAAGTCCAGTGTCCATTGCCACTCCACCATGTGCGATGGCAAAAATACCTTGCAGGATATGGCAAGTGCTGCGTGTGCGCAGGGCTTGACCACGCTGGGCTTCACCGGCCATAGCTACACCCAGCGCGACCGCGAATACTGCATGAGCCCCAGCCGCACCGCCCAGTACAAGGCCACCATCGCCAAGCTCAAGGCCGAGTACAAGGGCAAGGTGGACATCCTGTGCGGCATCGAGTGGGACATCCTCAGCGAGGACAAGCGCACCGGCTACGATTACTGGATCGGCAGCGCACACCACCTGTACGGCAAGAACACCGGCAAGTATTACGAGATCGACTTCCGCCCGCAGGACCTGTGGGACTGCATCAACGACGACTTCGACGCCGACCCGCTGGCCGCTGTGGAAGCTTACTTTGCCGAGGTGGAAAAGGTGGCCGCCCTCAAGCCGGATATTCTGGCCCACATCGACCTGATCAAGAAGCTGAACGCCAAGGGTGAGTTCTTCGACGAGGAGTCGCCCCGCTACAAGGCTGCTGCTCTCAAGGCCCTGCAGGCCGCAAAGGACAACGACTGCCTGCTGGAAGTGAGCACCGGCGGCGTTTACCGCGGCTACCGCAAGGACTTCTACCCTGGCCCCTGGCTGCTGGGTGAGTGGCAGAAGATGGGCGGCAAGGTGATCATCACCTCCGATTCCCACGACATTGCCAGCCTGACCTACGGCTTTGACGAGGCCGCTGCCGCCATCAAGGCCGCAGGCTTTACCAGCGTGGAGGTGCTCACCGGCCACGGCTTTGAGACCCAGGAGCTGTAAAGAGCACGATTGGAATTGCCGCCGCTTGCGCTCTGGCAATTTTCAGCGGAAAATGTTTTTGATTTTGCAGTCAGAGCGGCCTGCGGGCCGCTCTGACTGCCTTTTCACGAGAGGGGCCGCCGCGGGCAGCTTCTTCGTAAAAAGCAACTGCATAAAACGACAAAACAAGGGACTGCTTTCCGGGCGGCCCCTTGTTTTGCGGTAAAAATAAAGTTGGAGGAACCCTATGACCCAGACCCAGTCCCGGAAGAAGAACCTCTTCCAGATGAATGTAGACCTGATGCACGGCCCCATCTTCAGGAGTCTGGTGCTGTTCATGCTGCCCATTCTCATTTCCAACCTGTTCCAGCAGCTGTACAACACCGTGGACACCATGATCGTGGGCAACGTGCTGGGCGACACCGCCCTTGCTGCCATTGGCTCCTGCGGAGCCATCTACGAGCTTCTGGTGGGCTTCGGCCTTGGCATCGGCAACGGCCTTGCCATCGTGGCAGCGCGCGCCTACGGCGCTCAGGACGAGGACCTGCTCAAGCGCACGGTGGCCGGGTCGCTGGTCATCGGATTGGTGGCGTCGCTGACCATCACCACGGCAGGCTTTTTCGGCCTGCGGCCCCTGCTGGAGCTGCTGGACACCCCCGCCGAAATTCTGGAAGATGCCTACCGCTACATCATCATCATTGATCTGGGCGTCATCGTCATGTTCGCTTACAACCTGTGCGCGGGCCTGCTGCGGGCCATCGGCAACAGTGTGATGCCGCTGGTGTTCCTGCTGCTCAGCTCGGCGCTGAACGTGGTGCTGGACCTGTGGTTCATTGCCGGGATGGGCATGGGCGTGGCCGGTGCCGCTGTGGCTACCGTGATCGCACAGGGCGTGTCAGTGGTGCTGTGCATCCTCTATGTCATGGCGCGGGTGCGCATCCTCATCCCGGGCCGGAAGCATCTGGACGTGGGCCGCAAGCTGTACTGGGACCTGTTCAGCCAGAGCATCTCCATGGGCCTGATGAGCAGCATCGTGTCTGCCGGTTCGGTGATCTTGCAGTACGGCATCAACGGGCTGGGAACCCTGACCATCGCCGGACACACGGCGGCCCGCAAGCTGTTTGCCTTCACGGATATGCCGCTCATCGCCATGGCGAATGCGGCGTCCACCTTCGTTTCCCAGAATTACGGCGCAGGCCAGCCGGAGCGCATCCGCAAGGGCATGCGGGAGATCTACCTGTATTCGCTGGTGGTCATGGTGGTGACGGTGCTGCTGATGCAGGTGAGCGCCGAGTGGCTGGTGCGCATGGTGTCCGGCTCGTCGGAGGCCCTCGTGCTGGAAAACGGCGCACGCTATCTGCGCTGGACCTCCCCCTTCTATGCGGTGCTGGGGGTGCTGCTGTCCACCCGCTACGCCCTGCAGAGCCTGGGCGAAAAGGTGCTGCCGCTGTTTTCCAGTGTCATCGAGTTCCTGGGCAAGGTGGTGTTCGTGCTGGTGTTCATCCCCCGGTTTGCCTACAATGCGGTGATCCTCTGCGAGCCGGTGATCTGGTGCTTTATGGCCCTGTATCTGGTGGCGGTATACCGCTGCAATCCCTTTGTGTTCCCCAAAAAACAATGACCCGGTGCCCCGGGCAAACAAAAAGCGTCTGCAGAGGCTTCTGCAGACGCTTTTGTATTGGGGGTCTCCTTACAGGGCCGAGTAGCCGAAGCTGTTGACTAGGGCGTCGATGTGCTGGCCTGCTTTGCACATGGGGCAGTCACGGCTGTCGTAGCTGGCGTAGTCCGGCAGGCTGGCGGGGTCGAAGATGGAGGTGACCGGGTAGCCCATGCACTCGTGGGTGGTGGCGAAAATGGCCGAAAGGCCTGCCACCATGCCGCCGTAGTAGTTCACAGCCTCCACAGCGGCCTGCACGGTGTAGCCGGTGGTGATGGAAGCGGCCAGGATGAGCACATGCTTGCCCTTGACCATGGGGGCCAGATTGTCGCGCAGGATGATCTGGCTGCCGGTGGTGTACTCCGGGGTGATGACATAGATGGTCTGGTGGGCGTTCATGTTGGCAAAGCCGTCCTTGGTCAGCTCATTGGCCAGACAGGTGCCGATGACCTGGGTGCCGTCCAGACAGAGCACGGTGTCCACGATGGTGCTGTGCTGGTAGGCACTTACCAGTTCTCTGGCCACGGCCTTGGCCTCCGACAGGCGGGACTTCTGGGTGGTGACGTCGATGTAATAGTTGATGTGGCTGTGGCTGGTGGCAAAATGTCCCTTGGCAACGCGCAGGAACAGGTCACTTTTCTTGGTGGGCAGCTTGACCATGTTGATCATAACAGACAGCACTCCTTTTCAGCCGGGCGGGCGTACCCGCCGCAAAATATAACAGCGCGGCGGCAAGTGGCTCTGCCGCTGCGCTTTGTCCGTTGCTTGTTCTTTTATTGTACCGGAAAATGGAACTGTGCACAAGACACAAAATCACTAAAAAACGATAGGCATTTTGCGGCGAACTGCCCAACAAAAGGGTCAAAAAAGCCCGCACCAAGGGTGCGGGCTGAAGTGCAATAAAAGGGAGAATTACTTGCCGGTACCCTCGTTAGACTTAACAAGGTCGGCACCAGGGATCTTCCAGGTCATGCGGAGTTGAGGAGACTTGGCCGGGTTGGGGATATAGGTGAACTCCAGGGTGTCCTCAGGGTTGGGAGCATGCCCGGCATAGTCGGGGACATGGACCTTGTACTCACCTACAGTCCGGGGCGGGAGCTCGGGGAGAATATCAGGAGCCTTGCCGTCCTCCCCCAGAACAGCCTCGATGGACAGGTTGAAATAGTTGCTCCACTTGCTGTTGCCGTCTTTGTCCAGGACCTTTACTACGAATCTCTCGTTGGGGGTGGCCATATGAAGGGGAGCATCGGAGTTGTTCTTCACCGTGAAGGTAAAGACCCCGTTACCGGTAGTGCTATCCTTATCCACGCTCTTCAGCAGGCCGCCGGTGGTGCCCAGGGTCGTACCGTAACCCAGCTTTTTGATAACAGGGTTGTTGGGGTCCTGGATCTCACAGCCCGTCAGCAGGCCGGCACCGGCCACAGCCACAGCGGTCATGGCAGAATACTTCAGAAAATCACGCCGGGAAAAAGTGTAAGACATGATACGTTCCTCCGTTTATCAACAAAATATGGTGTAAGGGTCAGCCCAAAGCAGGGACCGCAGTATCCGGGGAGATGATCCAGTTTGCGGTGTACTCGTTGTACTCGGTATCCGGGGTGTAGATGATACGCAGGGAGGCGATGGGGCATTCGGTATTCTCAGAATTCTCAGTCTCTACAGGCAGGCCGGATGCAATAACGGTGCAGATGCACTCCTTACCGCGGCTGATGGGGTTGGTATCGCCAGGGACCAGGGCGGCGTTGAGGCTGCCCTGGGTAGAACCAACAAAGATGTTTGCGATGCAGTTGTTGTTCTTATCGTAGGCCTTGACTGCAAAACGATTGGGGCTCACGATGATGGGATTCTTGCGGCCGTTGACGATATGGATCGTAAAGGTCGCGCTGCCGGATGTGGGGTCATACTCCAGGGCTTCCAGAGTGGATTTTACCTTCAGCACGACATTATCACTGGGATAGGTGGTCTGGATCGCAGTTTCTGCGCCAGAACCGGAGCAGCCGCCCAGCAGGCTGGTACCGGCCACAGCCACGGCGGCCACGGCGGTGTATTTCAGAAACGAGCGGCGGGAGAAAACGATAGACATGATTTTGTTCCTCCTCCTGGAATGTAAAATTATACAGTTTATGCCAATGGAAGTTACTTATACAATAGGCGAAATGACCGCAAAAGTCAATGCTTTTTATAAAATAATTGTGAACATTCTGTGGGCATATCGTACAAAATGGACGAAATCGAATGCAATTATCCGCGGATCACATCAGCGGCCTTCATGGTAAAGGTCAGGGTCTTGTCCGGGGCAAAGGTGGGCATGTAGGTCACCTGCAGCTCCTTCCAATTCTTGGGCACCATCAGCATCAGCACGATGTAGCCGGAGCCCTGCGGGGGCAGGCTCTCGCTGTCGGAGAAGCTCTGGGAGTTGGAGTTGTACAGGGACACCGTGGCACTGATGGCAGCACCCTGACCGTCGCAGGTGGCAACAAAGTCGGTGGTAGCAGCGGCCATGGCCTGGAAGTTGGCGTCCACGTTGCTGAGAGGGGGCACGGGGTAAGCGGCGTTGATGGCATCCACGCCCTGTGCACCGATGGTATAGGAGTCGGTCTTGCTGCGGTTCAGCACGGTCACGCGCACGCCCAGGTACTCATAGCCGGGCTGTGCGGGGTCCTGGGTCAGGTGGAACACGCTGGACAGCTGCACGCCCAGACCGTTCCAGTTCTTGACGGTGTCGCCCACCTTCACGTCGTTGACGGTGGTGTTTCTGCCATTGGTCTTGCAGCCGCTCAGCAGGCTGGCAGAGCCGACCGCTGCAGCGGAAACACCTGCACACTTCAGGAATGCACGGCGGGAAATCTTGTTCGACATAGGTATTGTCCTCCTCTTGATCGGTGGAAATGTTGTCCTTTCCAGAATCTTCTACTCTGTTTATACCGTTTTTGGTGCACAGATGCAAGAGTTTTGGGGAACAATTCACAGGAATATCACCCCGGTACGACGGGATTTCAGTCCTCGGGGGTCAGGCCCTTGACGTGGGTCTCGCTGGTCTTGACCAGATTCAGCAGGCTGGGGGTGTACAGCGGGAACTCGCGGGTCAGGCTCTCGGTGGTCATGGCAAGGCAGGCGGGGTCCTTTACGCCCTCGGCACCCTTCAGGTCCTCCCCGGCCAGCAGGGCTTCCACATTGGCCTCGGACATGCGCATCACGGCGTCGGAATAGCCGCGCCAGCGGTGGGCACCGATGCTGAACATGCTGGACGCGTTGTGGGGCTCGGCCGAGTACAGTAGGCGGAACATCTTGGCCACGGCCATCATCAGGTAGGCACTCACCTCGGTGGTCAGGGCCTTGCTGTGGCACTGGCCGATCTTGGCATACAGCACGTTCAGGCTGTTGGAGATCAGCTTTTTGTTCATGGTGGGCAGCACGCTGCCGTGGTAGATGTTGTCCTTCATCTTGTCGGGGTTGGGCAGGTCCTCGGCCGAGAGCATCATACCGTTGCGCTCGGCGCTGCGGCCCAGCAGATAGTCGCAGGAAACATTATAATAGTCGGCCACGCGCACCACAAAGTCCAGCCCGCACTCGCGGATGCCTTTTTCGTAGTGGGACAGCAGGGCCTGCGAAACACCCAGATCTTCCGCCGCCTGCTTCTGGGTGATGCCGCGCTCCTTGCGCAGCAGTTTGATGATACGATTGAATTCCATGGTCTCTGACTCCTCAATGACCCCGGGTTGGGGAACATCCTTGATTTTTGGTTTACAGCAGGTTGATTATACACAACGGAAAACGAAATGTAAAGCAAGAAAAGTGACGATATTTTTCATCAAATTTCGTCATTTCTGTCAAAGGCCTTGCCGGGTACACTACATCTATGTTAAACTACAGGTATAACAGCATACATTTTGTGGCGGACGCCCGGGGCACAAAGATGCCGGGCGGGAATATTTTTGGCAGAGGACGCGCTTTTCTGCCAGAAAATGGCTCCCGTTCCGGCCAAAAGAAACGGCACCCGGCGCAAAATGCAAAAATTCCAAATTGGAACTTCCATCTTTCCTGGTTTTGTGCTATAATGCTGTTTTGGCACCTGTCCTTGCCCGGCGCACAGCTTTGTGGTGGGCAGGGAGGCTATAAAAATAGGAATAGGAAAGAGGATTACCCAAATGAAACGCAACACCATCACCCGTCTGTGCAGCCTGGCCGCTGCCGCTGTTCTGGCTGTGAGCTGCATCGCCCTGACCGGCTGCGGCAGCAGCGCATCTTCTGCTGCTTCCAGCACCGCTTCCACCGCTGCATCCGCTGCTGCCGCCGGCGACAACTCCTGCGGCGAGAACGTGACCTGGACCCTGGCCGACGGCACCCTGACCATCAGCGGCACCGGCCGTATGACCGACTACAACAGCAATTCCCCCGCTCCCTGGGCGGATCAGGCCGACCAGATCACCGCTGTGGTCGTGGAAGCCGGTGTGACCACCGTGGGCGGCAGCTCCTTCAAGGGCTGCACCAACCTGACCACCGTGACTCTGGCCGATGGCGTGGAGTACATTGAGACTGCCGCCTTCAACGGCTGCACCGCCCTGTCCGACATCACCATCCCGGAGAGCGTGGGCTACATCAAGACCGGTGCTTTCAAGGACTGCACTGCCCTGACCAGCGTGACCGTGCGCAGCAACTGCCGCATCGACATGAACGTGTTCCCCTCCACCGTCGAGATCAACCGCTACGCCGACTGATCTTCCGTGCAACGCGCACCGGCTCCGGGGGTTTGGATCTTTGCAAACGATACGAGGTATTTTGCATGAAAACCTTTAAGCTCCATCTCATCCGTCACGGCGTGACCGCCGGCAACCTGCAGGGCCTGTACATCGGCAGCGGCACCGACATCCCGCTGTGCGACGAGGGCCGTGCCCAGCTGGCCGAACTGAAGGAACGCTTTGAGTACCCCCAGGTGGACACCGTGTTCTCCTCGCCCATGCTGCGTGCGGTGGAAACGGCCAACATCCTGTTCCCCAACGCGGCCCACACCTTTACGGTGCACGATCTGCGGGAGGCGGGCTTTGGCAAATTCGAGAACAAGCCCGTGAAGGAACTGGTGCACGACGAGGACTTTAAAAAGTGGATCACCCCGGGTTCCGGCTTTGTGCCGGAGGGGGCTGAGCCCACCGAGCAGTTCCACGCCCGCTGCGCCGAAAGCCTGCTCAAGCTGTTTGAGTATATGATCCGCATGGACGTGACCGAGGCCGCCTGTGTGACCCACGGCGGCGTGATCATGAGCATGCTCAGCCAGCGTGCTCTGCCCAGCCGCCGCCCCGAGCAGTGGATGGCAGACCCCGGCTGCGGCTACACCGTGCAGACTGACGTGCAGCTGTGGATGCGGGACAAGCTGGTGGAGGCCATCGACATCGTGCCCTTCGGCTATGCCGACACCCTGCGCGGCCAGGCCGAGACCGAAGAGAACGAGGCCTACGAATAAACGCAAAGAATCGGTTACAATCCGGGGCAACCGCTTGACAGAACGGTCACAATCCTTTATTGTATAAAGGAACCACTTTTTCGTTTCGCCAAGGAGGAAGTTCCCATGTCACAAGCCATCTCCCGCCGGTCATTCCTGAAATGTGCCGGCTCCGGTGCGGTCAGCCTTGCGGCTGCCCTGCTCACCGGTGTATCCGCAGCAGCGGCCGAGCTGCGTGCTGCGGGCGACCCTGCCCTGCTGGACGGCAAGGCGGCGGTGGAGCTGCTGGGCTATGCGCCTGCACCCGGGCTGGGCGGCGTGTTGGTCTACCTCTCGGTGGAGAATCTCTCGGCCCGCACCCTGCCGGTGGGCGCAAGCTACCTTCACAGCCGGGATGTCTCGACCCTGAAGGAGCTTTACAGTCTGGACAGCGGTGTGACTGCCCGCTGCAGAGGCCAGAGCGTCCCCTGCGGCAGCTTTGCGGCACCGCTCTACGCGGAGAATGCCGCCGATGCCTCGGTCTTTACGCTCAACCTCGCCGCCGGGCGGGGCGCGATGCTCCATTGCTTCTGCGCTGTCCCGGAGGATTGGGAGGCGCTGGAGCTGAGCTATCGCCCCGCCTTTGCCGCCGGTCAGCCGGTGGAGTTCGTGGTGCGCCGGGATGCCGACGCCGTCCGCCTCGGACCGGTGCCGGCGACGCCGGCGGAAGTCGGAAGCGTAGTGGATTTATAAACGGCTTCGCGCGCCGGTGGCGCGGGGTTAGAGCGCTTTTACGCTGGGCTAAGTTCTCTTTTGCGCACCAAAAGAGAACCAGAAAAGTGCCCGCTACTTTCGAGGCGCGGGAGGCACGAACTAGGGGCTGCTCGCCCCTAGTAACCCCAAAGCAGAAAGGCTCCATACAAAAAATCCAAGTCGCTCCGCTAGAGGATTTTTTGTGTTGCGCCGATTTTGAGTCGCTGCGCGACGGCGGTACGCCGACAGCAGCAGATGCCGCTTCCCGTTACGACCTTTCCCGTGAAAACGCAATGCCGGGCTGTCCGCATGCAATCATGGTAATCGTAAACATGCTGTTCTGCTTCGTATTCGGCAAGCTGCTGAAATTTGACCTGGAGGACTGTATTCTGGCATCCAACGCCTGCATCGGCGGCCCCACAACAGCGGCGGCTATGGCAATCTCTCAGGGCTGGATCAAGCTGGTA